>ERZ802830.1523-NODE-1523-length-21945-cov-6.58757_pt1 | contig 21945 bp, 22 predicted proteins | sample MGYA00345654_ERZ802830 | MGnify/ENA primary metagenome ERZ802830 (study PRJEB30503, sample SAMEA104212375) | marine metagenome | biome: Westerlies Biome; feature: [SRF] surface water layer (ENVO:00010504) within the epipelagic zone...; material: water...
AAATAATTGACTCGGTTGATGAGGCTAGCGAGGGCTACCAATCTGTGTCCGCTAGCTGGGAAATTGGTTTTAATGAATACGCTGTTGTCGTGGGGTCTGGTCCGTTTGACCAAAGAAAGGTTATTAGAGATAAGGATGAAATTGAATCCTTGAGTTCTAATTTAAAATCTTTTGGAGGTAAGGGCGTGACTGAAGACGGCGAAGAAATTAATCGACTTATTGAGGGAGAAATATTTCCACTTGGCATAGGGTTTACGAACAATCCTGCAGCGGACGTCAAAGGCGTCATAATGAAAGAAGAGGATGAAGAAATTGAAAATGTTGATAACTCGAGCGTTACGAAAAAAACAGACGATCAAGAAAAAAGTTCTCATTTAAATGACAGCGCTGTAATACAAGAGGAACAAAACTTTTTTTCAAAAACTATGGAAAAGCAAGAACTACTAAAAGATATTGAACAGCTCCTTTCTGAAAAGGCGGCTGCAAAAGACTTTTCGGATGAAGCTATCGCTAACATCACCAAGGTCTTTCACGATGCTATTCGTGAAAAGAGCGAGGATTATGTTGAGCAGATTGAAAAAGCGAAAGCTGAGCAAGCCGAAGCGCAAACTCAAAAAGATGAGCTAGCAAAAACCTTATCGGAACTTCAAAACAAACTTGAAGAAACCGAGCAAAAACTTGAATCTCTTGAAGTTGAAAAAACTGACAGAGAGTCTCAGGCAAGATTTGATGCAAGAATGAGCTTGATTGAAGAATCTTATACTTTAGAAGATGAAGACAGGAAAATTATCGCTGCCGAACTTTCTGATATTGATGATTCCGAGGAAGCTTTTGCTTCGTATCAGGAAAAACTTTCTGTAGTATTCAAATCCAAGAGCAATGAATATATTCAAAAGCTCGCAGAGGAAATGGAAGCTAAGATTCAAGAAGAAGTCGCTAAGAGATTAAGTTCTGAAACATCAGACGCAACTGAAACGACTCCTGAAGAAGGCTCAAAAGTTATTGAAGAATCTTTAGAAAAAGCTGAAGCAACAGAAGAGGTTATCCCTAATAATAATGGTGCAACCTCCGAAACCGAAGAATCATTGAGAGATCGGTTTGCTCAAGCATTTAAAGATTCTGTGAAAGTTACATACTAAATTTTAAGGAAAAAATAAAATGGCTACAAGATTAGAACCATACAGAGACTACAGTGAACACGAGGTGGTAAACCTCTTTTCACTAGCCGTTGCTGACAACCAAGACTTACGTCTTTGGGGTCCTGGCGACGCACTCTCGGGCGATCAGGATGCGGGCGTTATTGTTACAGCAGATGCTGCTGCTGCAGAATTGCCCGGGGATATTCCTGGTTTTTCCGATAAAGATGCAGGAGGCGCAACAACTGCCCTAAGAAAATTTCTTGGTGCAAGCGGACAACCTCATGTAGGATATAATGCTTACCCAGTTGTGGGATTGAACGTGAAAGCTGCTGAAAGCGGCGATGCACCTTTGGGCATTACTTTAAAGCAAACTCTCGCTTACGATGAGAATGACGAAAATCTTCTTCGTTACCCTCTCAAGAAAGATGAGCTTCAAGCTGTTCTTCCCGGACAAGCAGTACCAGTTTTAACAAGAGGACTTGTTCTTCTTAATGGTCTTGCTTTCGAAGGTGGAGCAACCCCAGCAGTTGGAGAAGGTCTTGACCTTTCTGCATCTGATGATGGCAAATTCGCCGCTGGCGGAGCAGGATCGCTTGGAAAAATCATCGCGTCTGGCGCAGGTGGGAAGTTTCTTTGCAAAATTTCTTTCTAACATTAGGAGATAAACGACATGGAAATTAAAATCGAAAGAACCGCAGAGCAGGTCGAGCTTGTAAAAGCTATGGCCTCTAAGAATCGCGAGGTTGCATATGAAGCCCAAGCCGCACTCGGAGACTTTATTGGTCCCGTTTTGGCCGAGGTTATTGCCCAAGCTCCTACTCTTAGTAATCTATTTACTTCGCTTCAGTTTAACTCTGAAGATAACGCAAGTATCCCGTTAGATCTATATCACGATATTACAGACGAAGACTACATTCAGATCTGGCAGCAAAACGCCCCTGGTGGTTTGCCAACCAATCACGTAGCACCCGTACAACAAGAAATGAAGTTTACAACCTACCGTTTGGACAGCGCACTCTCTTTTGACAAGAGATTCGCAGCTCGCTCCAGAATGGATGTTGTAAGCAAGACTTTCACTCGTATGGCTCAAGAAATCTTGTTGAAGCAGGATAAAACATCTGCTTCCATGATCTTGACTGCTCTTGGTAATGCTAGTTTCACCGATAATGCTGGTAATAGCCAGTATCACGTTCAAGACGCTGTAACTGCTGGCAGATTTTTGCTCGCAGACCTGAATAAGCTCTTTACTCTTTGTAAGAGACTTAACACTTCTTGGGCTGGAGGAACACCTGCAGACCGTCGTGGTCGTGGAGTAACCGACTTGATTGTATCGCCTGAAATCGTAGAAGAAATTCGCGGAATGGCTTACAACCCAATCAATACCATAAGTAACGTGACTCACAGTGACGGAGCCGGTGGAGTTGTTCAAGGCGGCGGAGACATCGCTGGAACAGAAGCTCTTCGCGAGCGTGTGTTCAACAGCGCTGGAATTCCTGAATTCTACGGAGTTTCAATTATGGAAATCAACGAAATGGGTAAAGGCCAGAAATGGAATAGCCTTTTCGGTCAAGTTAAGGATGCAGGAATTACCTTTAATCCAGCAAACCAAGAAGTTATTGTTGGTGTTGATTTGTCCCGCGAATCAATGCTTCGTGCAGTAGCTACGGACGCCGAGAGCGGCTCCGAGTTTGACTTGGTTGTTGATGATCAATTCGTATCCAGATCTCAAAAGGTCGGATACTACGGATCTCTTGAAGAAGGCCGCATGCTTCTTGATGACAGAGTTCTGACAGGTATTATTGTTTAAGAGTTACTTCTTAAGTTTAAAAAAAATCCACCTTTTTAGGTGGATTTTTTTTGTGTTCACGAAGAATATATATTTGTGTACATTTTATAGGAAAAAGGACTTATGAGTAATACAAGAAAAAACAAAAAGAGCAGTTCTTCTAGGGCTAAGTCAAGCAAAGGCTCGACACCTAAAAGAAAGAAGACATCATTGGAAAACCTTCAACAAACAAACGGAAAACTTTACGAACCAACTGTTGATCAGGTTAGAAAATTAGAAGACATTTTAGAAGTTAAGAAAACGAATCCGTTCGGAACAACTGACTTAAGAATCTTTGAAGAAAACGTAGCGTCAATGAATTTGACTGACCTTCAGGAGGTTGCCGTAAGGGCTGGGGTTTTTCCGAATGGTAATAGAACCGTTTTAAAAAATAAATTAGTTAAAGCTTTTAAATCTGAGGGTTTTGGGATAAATAAAAGTGTTGTTGAGTCAGATAAACAAATAGTGCTCGACCCTAAGAACAAAGCTCATAAGGAAATTATTGATTATTTAAACAGCTAAGATGACAGCACTATCCTCCATCGCAGAATCTATATTTGACGAAGAGTTCTACTGGAAAGAAGAGCTAAAAGATACCCGTTATTCTTCCGGCCAGGAAGAGAGGGAAAAGGAGGTAGTGATTATAACTGATTGGCTGGAGGCTCACTTGGGTGAGCTTAATTTAATGATTAATACTAATTTTGCTGCAGAAAATGGAGTTGTTCCTGATTTGAAAAATGAGGAATCTGCAATTCTTAGAGAAATGTATATGATGAATTATTATCGTAAGCAAGGAAGAAATCTATTGAGAACCATTGACGGATCTGCTGCAAGTTTAAACTTTAAAACAATTCGAGAAGGCGATTCTGTTATTACTGCAGCGTCTATCGGAGAAAAGCAAAGCGTAGCTAGAAGTTATCGAATGCTGATGGATGACGCTAGGGAAAAAATAGAGAAGCTAGTTCATTCTTATAATATGTATCAGTCCAAACCTAATCAAGTGTCAGGTAATGATGCAGATTAATTTTTTTTAGTGTAATATATCTTATGGAAAATCCAGAACTCAGGGAGCTACATTTCAAGGAATCCAATGAAGCGGAATCCAATGATAGTCGTATGTATAAATCAACGCTATTTCAGGCAGCAAAAAACGCGCAAAAGATTTTTGAATTTCTAAACGAAGGAGTTGAGTTGGAGGAGTGGATGAAACAAGAAATTACATCTGCAGGAGAAGAGCTTTCTCAAGTTGCGCAGAGTCTTGAATATAATAAAGAATACCCCGAGAAAGCGGAATCGCTACCCGATGAATCAGATGTTGAAAATAACTATTTGTCTAATGAGGATAAAAGATATCCTATGCCTCAGGAGTCAGAAAGCAGCGAGCAGTTCATGACTAGGTGTATATATGATGCAAATATGAAAAACAGATACCCAGAGCAGGCTGACCGCTTTATGGCATGTATGCTTATATTAAATGGGCCAAACGAAAACAAAGCAGATAATCCAGGTGAAAAATTTGAAGACCCAATGGATCCAAATAAGTCTGAAGTAGACCTTGACCCTAAAAAACCTATACTTCCTTAATAGTATGTAATACTTTACCTTTTCTTATAGAAAAAAGTATTCGAGAGTTTTCTTTAAGCTTAGACGATATTAGAAGGGTCGCTAGTGGATCCTCAATTTGTTTTTGGATAATTCTAGATATTGGTCTTGCTCCAAATTTAGAGTCTTTTAGGTCTTTTATTATCTCTTCCTTTAAGGTCTTAGATACTGATAGTGTGATTTTTCTTTTTTTAAGCTTTTCTTTTACAGGTTTTAATTCTAGATCTATAATCTTATTTAAAGATTTTTCATCAAAAGGTTTAAACATAACTACCTCAGTCAACCTGTTTACGAATTCTGGCCTAAGGATTTGACTAGCTTTTTCAATAAGTTTTTCTGCATACTTATCTTCTTCATTTTCGACTTGGGCAAATCCTACTCCAGGTTTTTTATGCGCCAGCTCGCTACCTATATTTCCAGTAATTATAATAATTGCATTTCTAAAATCCCCAACCCTTCCTAGACCATCAGTCAACCTGCCTTCTTCTAAAATTTGAAGCATCGACTGTATGACGTCAGGGTGAGCTTTTTCTATCTCATCGAACAGCACGACGCTGTGTGGGTTTTTCATTATTTTATCAATTAACACCGAACCCTCTTCGTAGCCTACGTAACCTGGAGAAGCTCCAGCGAGACGAGTGCTTGCTGTCTTCTCGGAGTATTCGCTCATGTCTAAATGAATAATTTCTGATTTTTCTCCAAGTAAGCATTTTGATATTTGTTTTGCTGTGTGAGTCTTTCCTAGACCACTTTGACCCAAGAGTAAAAAACTTCCTATCGGCTTACATTCATTCCTTAGGCCTGATTTAGATCTCAATATAGCTTGGCATATAGAATTTATTGCCTCTTCTTGTCCAATTATTTTTGTTGCCAGTTTTTTATCTAAATTCAAAAACTTTTCAGATTCGGTCATTGATAGTTCACTCATTGGGATTGAGGTAATCTGGCTAACTGTTCGAATAATGTCTTCTTCCTTGATGTTTATTTTATTTTTAAACCTTTTTGCGGCCCACTGGTTTAGTTTATGGGAATACTTCTCTAAAAGCTCATCTTGCCTTTGTATGACGTCGTACTTAACTAGGTCATCTATTGCTGACTCTTCTTCTTTCATAAGCTCCTCAAGCTCTATTTCCATATTCTTAATAGATTTTGGCCTAGTGAATGCTTTTATTTTAACCTTTGCTCCAGTTTGATCCATGATATCAATAGCTTTATCTGGGAACTGTCTGCTAGGTAGATACCTGTTTGCTAGATTTACTACTAAATCTAGCGACTCCTCAGAAAAGGAAACGTGATGGAACTTTTCGTATTTCGAAACTATTCCGTTTAAAATTTCTCTAGTTTCTTGGGCGGATGGCGGCATACATTTTATTGGCTGAAACCTTCTGTCTAAAGCTGCATCTTTGAGTATGCTTTTTTTGTATTCGTTGTGTGTTGTTGCTCCAATACACCTTATATCTCCTCTTGCTAGCATTGGCTTAAGGATGTTCGCTGCGTCCATAGTGCCCTCTGCGCTTCCTGCTCCAACAAGCGTGTGTATTTCGTCGATAAATATAATAAACCTTTCAGATTCCTTAACCTCTTCTAATAGACCCTTTAATCGCTCTTCAAACTGCCCCCTGTATTTAGTGCCAGCAATCATACCTGCTAAATCTAGACTTAGAATGTTTCTATCCAACAAATGCTCTGGAGCGTTCCCACTTGCTATCATTTGAGCCAAGCCTTCTACGAGAGCTGTTTTACCTACCCCAGCTTCTCCCAGTAATACAGGATTGTTTTTGGTTCTTCTGCATAGGGTTTCACACATTTCTAAAGTCTCCGATTCCCTTCCAATGATTTTATCAAATTTGCCCTGTGATGCGAGAAGAGTATAGTTGATAGTATACTTCTCTATAAGAGAAACGTTTTTAGAGGTTTTCTGAGGTTGGGGTGGAGCAGAAGGGTTATTTATATTATTATACATGTCATATGTATTCATAATAAAAGGAGTTTCATTGCTAATAGAAAGTTTAAAGTAATTTTTTATTTCTTCAATAATTATATCTTCTGGTATATTTATATCTTTAAAATATTGATTAATTGGAGAGTTTTCATACTTTAGCATAGCCAGTAGTAAATGTTCTATACCTACGTAGTCATGCCCAAAGTTGTGACTGATCAGTGTTGCAATTTCTAATACTTGCTTAAATTTTTTATCAAAGAGTACGTTTTTCACATCTTTATTCGATGTCCTTCTCCATTTTCTTGCTACAGATTCGATAAGCGAGGTGGGGTCTAGTCCGACTGAAATTAAAACTTCATGTACAATACCTGCTTTAAGATTTAAGATACCCAAAAATAAATGCTCTAGAGAAACCTTCTGATGTCCTAGTTCTTTGCAGCATTTTTTAGCTATTTCAATAGCTCTTTGGGCACGTGGTGTAAAGTTTGGTTTATGTTCCATCATATTGAATTACACTATTTTACGTCAGCAAGCTTCATATAGATGCTTTCATCCATGATTTTTAGGTTGCGAATAAAAAATGTCTCATCCCCCTTAGATCCATATGCTGCAACTATACTATTTTTCTCAGGGACTTTATTGTGCTCTAAGAACTCGTCAAGGCTTTTACTTCTTCTATTATTGCATAGCATGCATTGAAAAATACCATTTTCATCTGCAATCTCAACCTTCATATATTTATTGCCGGATCTACTAGTTCTAACAAAACTGTCCTGAACTAATCCAATAATACTACCTGAATCGTTTTGCTGCATATTTAAGTAATCTGAGAAGTTGATGAATTTTTGATTTCCTTTGGCGAAAATTTGCTTTAAGTTTTGACTGTAAGAATAACCCAAGAGCTGGTTTTCAAAATACCAGTCTGCGAAGCTGCTGCTCTGTATATTTTTTTGATAAATCTTTCTATAGGGTTCGTATTTCTTTTTGAAATTTTGAAACCTAGACTCCTTAAACAAAGGTTTTCCATCGTCCGCTGGGATTTCATGATCTCTTGCGTATACGATGCTGTCTAATAATTTATATTTAAATTTTTCCCCAAGTTCTACAAAGTTTCTTTTTTCTCTTGGCGTTAAGACATTAAACACCTGAGCCTCTAAAACTAGCAGGGGTCTACTACCCTCGAAGTTCGATAAAGCTCCAGCTTGTATGAGGGAGCATAGAGTTCCTATATTTAGCCCAGCTTGTTTCGCTGCAATAAACATATCGTATTTCGAGCTCGACTCTTGGCTTCTAAATTGTATTAATGAATCAATTGATTTCTCGCTAATACCTTTGATGCTATTTAATCCATATCTTATATTCTCACCTTCTTTCTTGAAATCCATATCTGATTTCGCAAGGTTTGGTGGGAGTAGTTTAATTTTAAAGTAGCCTAACTCTTTACTGATTCTGCTGATTTCTTCTTGTGGCGCTGGCTCAAACCTTGTCATTTTTAAAAGGGACAAGAAGAACTCTTGAGGGTATTTAAATTTTAAATATGTAGTCCATGCGGATAGTGTTGAGTATGCGATTGAATGACTTTTATTAAAAGAATAATTGGCGCTATCTTCCGCAACTTTCCAGAGTATTTCTCCGATCTCTTTTGGTAATTTTTTTTCTTCGATTTTATTTTTAATCTTTTCTTTCCACTCGGACATTTTGTCTACTTTTTTCTTACCAACTATTCTCCTTAACTGCTCTGACTCATCTAGAGTAAAGCCAACCTTAACAGCCATTTTCATTAACTGCTCTTGATATAATGGGATACCCCCTGTATACCCTAGGACTTCATCAAAGAAAGGGTGAATGCTTTGAAAGCTTCCCGTTTGAACATATCTTTCATAATTAGGTAAAAATTCTAGGGCGCCTGGTCGGGCAATCGCAAGTACCGCGCTTAGTTCTTCGATGTTTTTTGGCTTAATTTTCTTGCAAACCTTAAAGTCTGTCTCGGCTTCGATTTGGAATAATCCGTGTGGAGAGTTTAACTCCTGAAGGGGTAGGTAAACATCTTCCGAATGCATATCAATCTCTTCGGCTTTAATACCAATGAGTTTGCAAGTGTCATCTATTACGGATAGAGTTCTAAGTCCAAGGATGTCGAATTTAACCATAAGCTCCGCAACCCAATTCATGTCATAACCCGTGATTAAAACGCCGTCTGAATTTTTTTGAGTTGGGCAAATATCGGATATTTTACTCCGGGAAATTGCTATCCCCGATGGGTGCACTCCGGTGTTTTTATTTAAACTTTCTATACCCTTTGCTACCGAAAATATTTCTTCGTTTTCATCTGCCCATTTTTTAAAATCTTCGCTCTCTTCGTAGGCTTGACACAAAGGTAAAACCTTACCGAATTGCTTTGGGATCATATCGCTTACTCTTGATGCTTCGGACTCATCCAGGTCGCCAACAATCTTTATACATTCCTTCATGCAAAGCTTTCCACTTAAAGTATTTAAAGTGAGGATCTTTGCTGTTCTTCCTGGGTGCTTCTTTTCGATATACTCGATAACTTTTGGCCTGTGTTCATAGGCTATATCATTATCAATATCTGCCAACAGGCTACCATCTAGGTAAGTCTTTCCTCGTTTCTCTATTTTTCTCGCACGACTTTTGGATACAAATCTCTCAAAGAAAAGGTCGTTTTCCACGGGATCTATTTTGGTCACGCCAATTAAATACAAAACAAGAGACCCTGCCGCAGACCCTCTACCTGGCCCCGTTGGGATTTCATTACGGTGGCAAAACTCTAATATATCCCAATTTAATAAAATATAATCAACAAAACCTAATTCATTTAAAATATTAAGTTCTTCTTTTGCTCTATCATAGTATACTTGTTTATTTTCTTTTTTATTTATATCGTAATCTTTTATACCTTTTCTGCATAAAGATTTAAGGAATTCGAAATTATCTATATCCTTCGATACATCTAATCTTTCATATTCTTTACTACTTATGTTGATATTCGGCAGCAGAACACCTGGTTCCATGCAGTCTTTATAATCTTCAAATATTTCTTTAAAACTCATATCTCTATATCCCAAATCATTTTCTTGAAAACTTCTACATTTCTTTCTATATCATATAATGCGTCGTGAAGCTTTTCAGGGTCAAATTCTACATCGTAATCTTTACAGCATTGCTGAAGATTAACTTTTAAATTGCGCTCTCTTATATTTAAGAGCCTATACTGCCAGGATACCATATCTGTTTCCTTTTGTTTCTTGATGTTCTTTTTAATGGCCCTAGCAAGACAAACTGTATCTAGCGAGTGTTTAATATAGCTATAATCTGTATTCTTACCGCAAAGCTTTCTGTGGGTATTGTGCATATAAAAATCAAAGCCGAATATATTGTGTCCCACTTTTATAATAGAATCATCATATAAGTATTTTTCGAAATGAGTTAAGACTTTTTCTGCACATACATTATTCTTTTCATATTTTGCTTTATTGAATCCTGTAATTTTCGCCGCCTCTTTTGATACTTTTAAGTTTTTCCATCTTACTAGGTAGTCTGCTTTGTCAGTCACCTTAGATAGATCTGTAACAATAAATGCTAATTGCCATGGTTTGTTTTGCTCGGAAACTAGGTTTAGGTTGCACGTTTCGTAGTCGAAGAACATATACTTTTGTTTTTTGTTGAACCTTAGGAGTTTTTCTTTCATTAGTTTTGGTTTTCTAGGTAGGATTCAAATGAGAACTCCCTGCTGCCAAAATGATCTAGGTTTGGTTTTGATAGGGTTTTTTTTCCAAACTTTCTACTGCAAATGCATTTGTAAGTTTGGAGTTTTGTTACATCTGATCTTTTATTGTAATAGACTGATTTTACAATCTCTGTTTCAAAGTTAAATTGCTTTGCGTATTTTCGGACTTTTTCTTCGAGCACTTCGTCAAAAGGCAATCCCCCTCTCTCTATAAAAAAGGTTGGGTTAAGTTGGTTTAAGTCTGGGGCGCAACTGTCGAAGTTCATCATGTTTTTAAAAATAAAGGAGTCGTAAAAAGGTATGCAAAGTTTTAAGTGCTCCTCCTCCCAGACGTCCTTGAGTTTTGACTCGTCAATGCATTCCTGCCCTTCGTGAGCTATGCTGTATATTTTACTTAATAGCTTTGCTCCTTTAGAGTTTTTAGCAAAAATGGCTACCTTGTGCTCCTGTTTGCAAATTTTAACCAGCAATCCAAATCTTAGCTTGAAGCCAAGTTGCTCGGAATTTTTTAAAGCCTCTGGGAAGCCTGTTAAACTATTTTCCAAAAGGAATAATTCTTCCATGTTTTGGTCTTCAAGGATAGAGAATATACTCGTGGTTCCTGACTCCTTATCTTTATTTGGGTCTCCCAGAGTTAGAATACTTTTTCCTATACTATAATGTGAAGAGAATATTGGTATCATTTATGGATATAAGTATAGCCTAAAACTTTACTTATGTCAAGAATCTTTAAGGTTTGTTTAATAGATTAATAATAAAAACAACCCCAATCGTGGAACATATATATAATATAAATAGGCTAAGCACCCAAAATAAATAAAATAGTATAGATAGCGCTATACGCGCAATTTTAAGCAAATCTTTCATTCAAGTTATTTAAGCAAGTTTAGTAATTTTTCATCTATAGGATTTGGTAAAACTGATAGTTGTGATTTTTTAAACCATCCAGATTCTGTATGTTCATAACATAAATCTGGAGTTAATACGCTGTCTACTTCATATTTAAATATAACTAACCTTTCTATTGTATCGGCATATTTAAAGTTTTTCACTGGAAAATCAAAACCAGTTTCTTCTTTAAGTTCTCTTACGGCACATTCTAATGGCGTTTCACCTTTTTCTATTGAGCCGCAAAAACAGGACCAGTGTCCTGCATACGGTGGTGGTTTTTTAGAGAAGGGGCAGATTTCTATTCTTCTTGCAAGCAGTACCAACCCCCTGTAGGATACTACTGTTCCTGCGTAAAGCGGGGTTTCAGAGCTCAAACTCTCCTGAGCACTGCCACTTAGGACAACCTTCGTATGATCTTTTTTCAATTCTTTTTTCATCTTTCAACAAATCTTTTAGGGAATCTTTGTCTTCTTTATACACGCTTTTTTCTACGTTGCCATCTTCGTCTAAAAGAACATAGTAATCAAAAGGCTTTCTAAATGCGCATATAAAGGCCCTTATAGGCTTCCCCTCTTTGTCTTTAACCTCTTTCCCTCGACTCATCTTGAAACCGTCTTTACCGCACGCTAGCGGGCCCCCAAACGTACCGTCTTTTGGGTAGCCTTGATCTGCTGCGAAGTTATCTTTAGCATCTTGTTCATCAAAATGGTCTATAAAGTTCTGAATAGAAGAGAGTTCGAACTCAAAACCTTCCAGCACGTCATCGCTTAAGAAATCCATGGCAATTCGCCCTGGGCCGGGTTGGTCTAATAGATTTTTTTCTAAATCAAATTTCAAAAATAAGAACTCGCTTATACTTTTGTATTGTGGAAATAGTTTTTTAACCGCAAGGCAATACATTAAATCTTGCATATTGTCTGTAATTTCCTTTCCTTTGAATTTTTGTTTACTAGTCTTGAAGTCTCTTATAATTGCAGTTTTGTCTTTATATAAGAAAAGTTTATCTATGAAGCCTCTAATGTTATATTTTTTTCCATCTTCATCTATCGATAAGTTGAAATCTTTTTCTGAATATGATTTGTCCAGTTCTCCCCCTTCTTCCCCGAAGAAGTCGTAGTTTAACCCATTTAGGGTCATTTTGTTTATATCTTCAAGGTTTTCTGCATCGTTGACACTTAGTCTTCTTGCGTGTTTTTGCACCATCTTTGCGATAGATTCGACACACCAAATTGATTTATGATTTAATATTTCTTGAATATATTTCTGGTGACGTGGGTTCCCTAATACTTCAAAAATTAAATGGCAAATCCAACCTTTACTTGCTCCATCGTTGCTCTTGTCAGGGAGTTTTAATATGTATTTACACCAATATGTCCAGGAGCACTGCTGTGCTGTTTTGATCCTGCTCGCAGAAAGGAACGTTTTTTTCTTTTCGATCATTTTATAAATTTAATTTTTTTGGAGAGGTTTTGGGAAAGCTTACCTTCGTTTTTTAGTTTCTCGCAGGCGTCTTTAATTTTTGAAATTTGGTCGCTTTCTAGGCAAACGTTTAATTTTTCTGACCAATTATTAAAATCCTCTGAGCTCATATCTCCAAAGTCTGACTGTGTGGGTAGGCATATTTTAATTGAGCTAGGGGAAAATAGAGTTGTTAGCTTTAAAAAGTTTTTAAAACAAGCATTCATGCCCCTGTTCTCTGTAGAGTTAAAGTCATTGTTTAGTGATAATACTATATTCTTTGTTGGTAGTGAAACCAGGGATGTTGATAACTTACTTGATACATCCAGGCCGAACGAAACTAACACATTGTTATATCCATTTTGCTTTAAGTTTAAAAGATCCCCTATGCTTTCTACTATGATAACATAATCTTTCTCCTCTATATAACTTAAAGTTTTTTTATCTGTGTGAAGTGGGTATATCCAGTTTGTCTTTCTGCCTATATGCTTCCATTTCGGGCGATTTGTGTTTACTTGCTTAGACATATCTCTGCCGGAGAAGCCGTGGATTAATTCGTTTTCGTTAAAAATTGGGAACACGAATCTTTGGTTTAATTGCCCAGTGCTGGCTAGGCCTCCTTTTAAATCTTTTAATATGTCTGTTGATATTCCTTTGTCGTTATAAAATTTATAATGTGGCAATAGTCTATCTAGAATATTTAAATCATAAGTCTCTTCAACTTGTAGCTTTGGTGCAGAAGACTTAGTTATAGTATTAAAGCCTATAGAATCTTCAAGATTCCCGTCGGTATATTTCCCAACTTCTTTTGGGTCATTGGTTCCGAGCGTGATTTCTACTAGCCTCGCAAAAGGAGACCAAGGAGTGTTTTCTACATAATCTTTCCAGATGCCTTTGTCTTTATATATCTGAATTGCAGTCTGATTATTCCCATTCCTGAAAATAGCGTTAGTCTGCCAATAAGAACCTCGATCATTTAATTTAAAACCAAGTGCAAGTAAAGATTCTTTTATTTTTTCTGAATTCATGAAAACTGCGGGGCTTCAAAGAAATTATTGCCATTTTCTGCCTCTATATCATTAAGGTCCATGTTGTCTGCCAAGTCTTTTAAGTCTCCCTTATCTGTCACATTAAAATTATTTATTTCTAAATTTATAGAGTTTTTTCTCCTGGAGCCATCTGGCATCTCCACAGGGGTTAGAGCCCTGTAGACCTCGGGCCCTAAGTGCCTATGTTTTATGCATGTTAATCTATGGCTTCCAAAATCTGCAGGCTCATTTTGTAGCTCGTCTAACGTTTTTTGTCTTAAGCTTAATAGGTGAGATGAAAACTGAATAATTCTATCACTTAGGGAAACTATACTTTCATCATCAACTACAGAATCAGAGTTTCTATTACCTACTATACCTGACCTATTGCTTTGAACACTAGTCATCATGGCAATCATAGGATCCCCTTCAAATACAACTTCCTTCTGGACGAGTCTTTTAAATTTATCAACCATTTCACCAACCACCTGCCATTCGGTTTTGGTATTAAATTTTTCAAAAGTGGTTTTAATATAATCGAAACTTAATATCATTCTATTTCCCCTTCCAACTTTTGAGTAATAAAATCTTTTAACAACATTAATCATGCTATCCACTGACATTCCTCCGACATTATAATAGTAGAATTTCATGTCTTTTACCTGGGCTAGTGCTTGTCTCATTTTTTTAACAGTTTCTTCTCCTGCTCTCCTCCATTTTCCCGTTTCAATTAAATGCAATTGAACTCCTGATAAGGCTGCGCACTGTCTGTTCATAATCTCTTCCTTGCTCATTTCCCCATTATCAAAGTGAAGTACCGGAACATTTTTATAGGACAAGGATGTCTTGGTGCAGAAATCCATACAGAATTGGGTTTTTCCTACTCCCGACCTTGCTACGATAACGGTGATATTTCCGGGCCTAAGTAAAGAGCCATAAAGGTTATTTATTGTTTGATGTGGACCCATGAACCCATACTCTTCTACTGGGTTTTCTCCGCGCTCTTCGATGACATCTTCCATCTCTTCGAAGATATTGATTGGCAGGTCGTCGCCTTCTTGGAATAAGTCCACTTTTTTATTGTAAATTTCATCTGCGGTTTCTACGATCTCTGAATAAGTTGCTGTATTTGGAAGCTCTTGTATCTTTTTAGACATTTCTTCTGAGGCGCTGCAAAGAGTTCGTTTTACTGTTAGCTTCTTTAATTCCCTTGCGGAAACTACTAAAGAGTCTTCTGAGACCCTTCTCATAGAAAGGGCTTTGATATAATCAAAAATATTTAAATTATCCTCAAAAGATATTCCTAAAGAATTAACTCTTTCAGCAAGTATGATCTCATCGATCTTTTCTCCAGAAGACAAGGCTTGTCTAAGAACGCAAAATATGGTTTTATTTACCTGACTGGATAAATCGAAGAAATCTTCTTCAGAGATAAAAGGTGCGATCTCGGCATAAGCTCCAGGAAATTTTATTAAACCCGCTAAAAGTTGTTGTTCGCATTCGTAAGAATATATCATATGTTTTATAATATAACAGCTATAGCTGTTTTTGTCAAGGAATTAAGTCTTATTCCCCAGGGTTGATGTCTGGTCTTGAAAGCACGGAACACTCTTCAAGGTAGTCTTCTGCAGCCTTTCTTAAACCCATGTCTATAACTGCTGAGCATGATTGGGAAATTATTTGAGGTGTTCCAGATTGGTCTGCGAATATTAAAATAAACCCTTTATTTTCTTCGGACGATCCAGAAAATTCATATATTTGGTTCATTAAATTCGCCGGCATGGAGAATTCTGGCAAGGAATCTGGGTTAATACCATCACTCATCACATTTAATTACACTAGAAATTTTCTTTTTTGAGATTTCGTCATCATAATATATTTCTACTAACTTGATGTCATTTTTGTCACAAAACTCTCTTTTTTGGTGGTCTCTCCTTAGTTGTGAGATGTAGTTAGCTTTATTTTCTCCGTGAAAGAAGGGAGTGTATTTTGTATGCTGCTTACCTTGAACTTCTATTGCTATTTTTTTTGTAGCATTATAGAAATCTAGCGTTAACTTTGAGCCTGCTACGGGAAACTCTTCAAATACAATATGACTACCCCACAGTTCTTTAAGTATCTTTTTTACAGCGAATTGTATTTTACTTCTACTGGGACCGTTCCATTTTATTTTATACTTATGGGATTTGGGAACTTTTTTGAGTGCCCCAAATAAAGTCTTAAATTGCATCGCTAAATTTCTTAAACTCTCCGTATAAAAAATTAGATAGGTTTTCGTTTGATTCTAGGTAGGTTAATAGCTTTTGCTCCCCTTGGAATTTGCTTTCGTATTCAATTGAGTTACTCTCTAATTCCGAGATAAGTTCATCTGAAAAAGATATCCATGCTCCTTTTTTATTTGCCATTTGAAAAGCAAACATCATGTCTAAAACCTCCTTTTCCTTCCACACTGAATTGCCCCCAGTTCTTCCGTAACGTATGGGGTATCTTACTTGGGCTCCGGTTTTTTCGTTCACGGTTTTCCTGAATCTAATTTTACAATAATGGCCTATTGGGTCGCCCTTATCCTCTATCCTTGTGGCAGAGGGATTAGTGAACATAATGTCTGAATTGTATCTTTCTTCAAATTCTAAAATAAAGTTTGCGTAATGTTTTACTGCGTTACCTCCAGCCTGCTTTACTTTTGGACCGCCTCTTGAGGCATAAGGGTTTGTTGCAACTTCCACTCGGACCTGACTTGTAAGTATCATCATGTGCCCCATTTTGCTCACAGGTAGTACCATTTTTTTTAGAAATACAGAAGTGATTAAGGCACCACCTGCGACCTGTTCTGGTTCATCGAAACCTTTTTCTAAATCATTTATTCTGCAAAGCGCATCAACACTGTCTATGATGAACATGTACTTTCTTTCGTCTTTATTTTCCATCACTAGATTTCTGACGAGCTCAAAAACTTTCTCGAATACATTGCAATCGAATATAAAAAAACGATTAGGGTCAGTATCTACACCGCTTCTTTCTAATACATTTTGGCTAAGTCTACCTTCGGACTTAACCACTACAACCATGGCTTTTTCCCCAAAATGATCTTGAAAGTTTTTAGCGAAAGATAAGGCGCAGCTAGTTTTTCCACCTTCGTTTACTCCAGTAAACCTATGGGCTCCTGATGTTAGACCTCCTCCCATTGCGATGTCTAGGTTTAAACTCCCAGAGGGTATCTTATAGTTAAGTTCTTCAAAGTTATTGAAGTGGTATTTCTTGTTGTTTTTATCGTTTAAAAACTGCTCTATTTGTTCTTGTGTACTATTCATTTAAAAAGTCTTTTATGTTTTTAGGTTTTTTTTGGGTTTGCTTATCTTCCCCCCAGGAAAAAGAGAGCACACCTTGCTTTGCCTCCTCCTGCATATAGTTTCTGTATTTTAGTGAGAGAATATTTGCTCCCTTCTTTGTTTTAAAAAAGAACAAGCTTGTTATTTCAAAATCAAAAGTAACACTGCTCCAGAATAATTCTTCTGGGTATAGCTTAACTAAGCTTTTAAGTATTGATACTTGTTTAAAATAAGCTTGAGAGCTTGAAATTAGATCTTTTGAGATAAGTCTTTCTATAATCTTTCTCTTATTCACGAGGTGAGTATAGCATATAAATATTATATAGTCAAGAAATTATATTTTGGAATATTATATGTTATGAATTTTTTAATAGCTCGATTGTATTCAAACTCTAGATCTGTATTATCTTTTACTTCTTTTAATATATTGACAATTTCGTGAAAATATTGATTTGAAAGTTTGCAGTGGTTTTCTGGAATAATAAATTGATGTATTCTGTTGTCTTGTTTAATTGACAGAAGCTTACCAGAATCATGATCTTGGCATATCTCTTGTATGTTTGTATTTTTTAAGATATCTATTACGCTAGATGTGTCTACCGCTTTTTGGTATGAGTCCTCTAGGGATTTAATCATTTCCTTTTTATCTTTTATTTCTTCGTTTTGTTTGGAGATTTTTATATTATTTTGATTTATTTGCTTTAAGGCGTTTTTGTTTTTGCTTTCAACCTGCCTGTTTTCAAGCGTAGATTCTTCAAGTATTTTTTTTATATTTTTCATCTTTTCACTTTCCGCTTGCCTTTCCATTTCAAGCGAATCTTTTTCTGATGCGTATTTTTCCTGATTTTTCTTTAGTTCGTCCAGTTTTGGCTCGAGGTCTTTGGTCGCTAAATCATATTCTGATTGTCGCTTTTGTAATTCTTCTTTAAGTTTAGATATTGTATTTGATATTTCTTTTTCTGCGGACTGCTGGTTTTTTACTAGGCTTTTGATGTCAGTAAGCTCTTGGTTTTTTAGGGATAGTTCTTCTTTCTTTTTTCTAAGATCCTCTTCTGATTCAGCTAGTGTATCTTGATTTTCCTCTACAGACTCACTCATGGATTTGCAGGAATCTTTTTTATACGCAAGTTCCTTCTCTGAAGATTTAATCTTTGCGTTTATTTCATCTAAATGTTTTTTTGCTTTCCTGTATTCTGGTTGGCTTTTGGGGAGGTATTTTTCAATACTTATATTTGCTGCGATAACCAATAAAATTGCCAAGGGGTCGAATACCAAAACCAAAATAATGATTACTATCCTTACCGCTTGCGATATATCAAATTCTTTTCCTGTGAAATCTGCAATAGCTTCTGCTACATACTTTACGGGTCCAACTTCTGCCTCAAGCTCTCTAGCGCTGTCCTGGAATCCTATTTTTTCAACTTCTAATAAGTCGATTCTTCCATGGGCTTCAGCAATGTTTTTTGAGAACTCTTCTATTTGGGGTAGTGTGGATGTGTCTTTTTGGCTACTAAGGTTTCTGAATGATGTAATTTTCTCTTCAATTATTTTAATTTTGTCTTGCGCAGTGCTTCGAAAATTATCTATATTGGAGTTGTAGGTTGATTTTTTTTCAATTATAGACTCCCTTGTTGGTGCTTGTTGGGTTTTTAATTGTTCAATTTTTTTATTTTTATTAGAAAATAATCCTCCTGAAGATTTTTCTAGATCTTTTAATGCTTTGTCCAGCTCTTCTAGTTGTCCATTTTGTTGTACAATCCTGTTTTGTTCGAAGGACATATCTTTATTTAATTGCTCTGTGATATCTTTGATTTTTTGAGTTTCTTGGTCAATGTCTAGTCTTGCGGTACTAGCAGTACTGGTGGTACTTTCTTTTAGGGATTCAATTTGTTGTTTTTGCCTGTCTATGTAATCTTTTTCTCTGTCTATTTTGCTGTCTATAGTCTCCGCCATAGCAACAGATCTTTGGGTATTGGTTTCATGTTCAATATGAGCCCTTGATAGAAAACCAAAAATACCCATACTAGTGATCCCCATTAATACTAAAGTCGCAAAGCTTAAATAGCTTTTGACTAAAAAGGGTGAGCTTTTCCAGTTTCTATGAAGCCATATTGCAGTTACGATTTTACCTATCTCGAGCACACCTCCCATGATAATAACAGATGTTATAGAGCCCGGGAAGATTGTGGCTAACCCAATAACACTAAAATAAGCTGCAACAGCAGATATGCTGAGGGCAGATAGTAAATACAATATACAGAAAAACATTACTTTCCTTCTTTGTTTGAGTTTGGAAAAAAGTTAGGATGAGCTTGTTTGTTATTTTCACCTAATCCGCTATTACAATTTGAGTAATAATGTTCTGTATTATCATTACCGTAGTAGCCTCGGTCCCCTTTTTTCTTACTAGGGTCGTGCTTGGTTTGATTTGAATAGTTTGGTTTACTAAGGTTTGATGAATTGTTATTGTTCGGGTAATCTATATTACTCATGGCTATAATAATTACACATTAATCAATGATTTCTAGAACTTCTTCTTTTTTTATGTGAAGTTCTTCGTGTGATTCTTTATCTTGTATTACTACGAAACCCTGGCCGTCTAATGGTCCCCCAGACTCTTCATATTCATCTATAATAAAACCTTTTTTGTTTTTACCTTTACATAGGTATATACAGGCTCTAGGATAATCTCCGAAATTTTTCATGTACGAATGTACACTTTATGAATTAAAAATCGTCTTCTAAAGCACCGCTCTGTTGATACTCTCTAACCCTTCTTTCAAAAAAGTTACCCATAGCCTGAACATCAACAACTTCACTTAACCATGGAAAAGGGTTTTTATCACTTGGAAATCTATAGTCTAACCCAATCGCTTCGAGCCTTCTGTTTCCTATGTAGTACATGTAATCTACAAACATTTCGGCATTTAGACCTAAAATTCCAGTTGGCAAAACATCGTGTGCGTAGGCAATTTCTAGTTCTACAGCTTTCTTGATGTGGTTTGTAAATTCTTCTTGTATTGATTTCGTCCAAATTCCTGGATTTTGTTCTATGAGAGTGTTTATTAAGTAGGTTCCAAAAGCTATGTGGGAACTTTCGTCTCTTAATGTATATTTAATTTGATCCGATATTCCTTGAAGTTTGTTTTGTCTGCCTAGTGCAAGTAACATAGCAAAGCCGCTGAAGAAGAAAGTCCCTTCGCAGACTATCCAGTATGTTAGGAAATTTCTTAAAATTTCTTGCTTTCCTTCTTTTGAGTGCGCGTTAAAGTCTTGCCTACTAATATCATTGGTAATCTCCATAAGGAAATCGTCTTTAGCTTTTATACTAGGAATTGTTTCGTATGCTGTAAATACCTCATCTATATCTAGATCTAAACTGTCACATATATAAACTATCGTGAGATTGTGAAGGCTTTCTTCAAACGCTTGACGAAGGATATACTGGCGGCACTCAGCATCAGTAATAAATCTAAAGGCACTAAGCAAAAGATTATTACCAACCAGAGACTCAGATCCAGCAAAAAATCCAAGACAGCGTTTAACAAGTAGTTTTTCATCTTCTGTAATTTCATTATTTTTCCATTGTTTAATGTCGTTCTGCATGGATATCTCTGTGGGCATCCAATTATTGGCGCAACTCTTAATAAAGAGGTCCCATGCATATTTGTGTTTATGAGGTAAAATTCTATTTACACCCGCGATGTTCTTCGTAAGTAGTTCTCCTGTTTTGTCTTTCATGTTTTATTATGTTAATATAAATAACGAAACTAGTCAAGAAAAAGATTACTCTTTTTTATTTTTTATGGGGCAAATCTGTAAAATTAGTTGATCTCTTATATCCTGGGGAGAGTTGAACCACTTGACTGACGTGTCCTGTCTCATCTCTTGTATTTTCTTTTCCTTTTTAATAAGCGAAAGTTCCAGCTCTTCAATCAACTCTATGCTGATATTGGATATGTCTATATCTAGGTCAAATGAAATATTAATTAAATCTTCTATTTTATTATTTTCTTTAGCTTCTGATGCAGTTATGAACATTTGCTTCGCTTCTTCTTCTTCTCCTGGGTTTTTGTCGGGATGAGTTGCTTTTGCGATTTCTCTGTAAATTGATTTAACTTCTTCAGAATCTTCGCTTTTGTCTTTACGCTCCTTGTTGTCCTCTTTTGGTATATTGCATAATGGGCTGACTGCATCTGGGTTTTTTGTGCAGAAGTCCCTTATTGAGGAAAAGAATTCGTTTTTAGCCTTTTCTAGTAAATCGCTCGTTTCTTGAAATTCTATATCTAGGTATTTGGTTTTGTGTTTTAGTTTACGAATTATCTTGGCTTTTTCTGGGTCAATCTCTTCATGCTGTTTCTTTTTAGACTTTCCAGAAGTGTTATATTTATCAATTTCTTGACGCTTCCAGTTTTTAAACATATCGAACATATCTCTATTTACACAAAAAAGGGGTCCCCGAAGGAACCCCTAAGAACTTTAGCTTAGCTAAATATTAGTCTGTGACGATGATGTCCATTTTGTAGTTATTTCCAACAAGGTTGTCAGAAAATACAAATTTACATCCTGTAGTTTCCACATTTCCCACGAGCATAGGAATAATAATTGAAGCCGAAGCGTCAGAATTCCTCATCATACCAGCAACTGCTGGTGTGCTTGCGAAGGCGGTCATACCAAGATCATTCACGAAGTTAATCTCAACAGATTCATCTCCGCTGCTAAGCGATAGAGTTGCAACCTGTGTTGTGTTTTCTTCGAGTCCAAGTCTGGTATCGATACTGCCGATCAATGCTGTCTCAGTGCTTTCTTCAAGAGAAACACGAGTGTCAATGCTGTCTACGTCTGTAGAACGATTGTCTTCTTCGTCGCCGACTCTTGAGTCAAGACTTCCAACCTTAGCGGTTTCGGTGCTTTCTTCAAGAGAAACGCGAGTGTCAATGCTGTCTACGTCTGTAGAACGATTGTCTTCTTCGTCGCCGACTC
>ERZ802830.1525-NODE-1525-length-21926-cov-55.4238_pt1 | contig 21926 bp, 21 predicted proteins | sample MGYA00345654_ERZ802830 | MGnify/ENA primary metagenome ERZ802830 (study PRJEB30503, sample SAMEA104212375) | marine metagenome | biome: Westerlies Biome; feature: [SRF] surface water layer (ENVO:00010504) within the epipelagic zone...; material: water...
CCAACGCCGCAGGATCCCAGCTGCCCGCACTTTCCACGCCAGAAACATCCCAAATTGCAATATCCGCCCGTTTTCCGACCGCCAAGCGCCCACATTCGGGGCGGCCCAGCACATCTGCACCCCCGCGGGTTGCAATTTCCAACGCCTCGCGGGCACTCATCGCATCTGCGCCTTGCGACACCCGTTGCAGCAACATCGCTTGGCGCGCCTCATCCATCAAATTGCCCAAATCATTGCTGGCAGACCCGTCGACCCCCAATCCCACGGGCACCCGCGCATCGCGCATTTGCCGCAGCGGAGCGATCCCAGAGCCAAGGCGGCAATTCGAACAGGGGCAATGCGCCACACCGGTTTGGCTTTTGCCGAATAAGGCAATTTCTTTGGCATCTAATTTCACACAATGCGCGTGCCACACATCCGCACCTGTCCATCCCAGATCTTCAGCATATTGCCCTGGGCGACATCCAAATTTTTCAAGAGAATAGGCGATATCCTCATCATTTTCCGCCAAATGCGTGTGTAAAAATACCCCCTTATCGCGCGCCAAAAGCGCCGCGTCGCGCATTAAATCACGACTCACTGAAAACGGAGAACAGGGCGCAATGCCCACCCTAAGCATGGATGCGGGAGAGGCGTCATGGAACGCATCCACGACGCGGATGCAATCTTCCAAAATTCGCGCTTCCTTTTCAACCAAAGCATCAGGCGGCAAGCCGCCATCGCTTTCTCCGATGCTCATCGCGCCGCGGGTTGGAAAAAAGCGCAAGCCAATTTCCTGCGCCGCCTCGATCGTATCTTCCAGCCGCACACCGTTGGGGTATAAATACAAATGATCGGCGCTTAAACTGCAGCCAGACAATGCCAATTCGGCCAACCCCACCATCGCTGAAACGCGCATTTCTTCAGGCCCAAAGCGGGCCCAAATAGGGTAGAGCGTCTGCAGCCAGCCAAACAACAATGCGTTTTGCGCGCCGGGCACCGCGCGGGTTAAGCTTTGATAGAGGTGGTGATGCGTATTGACCAAACCCGGCGTCACAACGCAGCCTTCGGCCTGCACGACCTCACAGTCAACGGGCGGCGCGTAATTCTGCGCGACGGCTATAATTTCTCCCTCATGTAAATGGATATCAGCGCCGTGCAATTCGCGTCGCGCATCATCCATGGTGAGGATGTAATCTGCATTTTTGATCAGGATATCGCCCATGCGCGGTCTTTACAGGCGCGCGTTTTGCAGCAAGGGCAAAGCGGCCGCCATCAGCTCGGGCGTTGCCGCAGCGATAATTTGCCCGCCGTCATGCGCGGGACGCCCCTGCCAATTGCAAACCACCCCTCCCGCGGCTTCGATCACTGCGATCGGCGCTTGCACATCATAGGCGCTTAATCCGGCCTCGATCACCAAATCGATCTGCCCCGCCGCCAGCAAGGCATAGGCATAGCAATCTAAACCATAGCGCACCAATTTAACCTCTTTGGCCACCGCCTGAAAGCTGGCATGCTCGGCGCGGCTGCCAATTTCAGGAAAAGTCGAAAACAACACCGCATCCTTCAAAGCGCGCGTGCAGCGCGTTTGCAAAGCCGCCGCCCCCAAAGGGCCGGCCATCGTGTTCAGCCCCAAACCGCCGATAAAACGCTCGCCGATATAAGGTTGGTCAATGAGTCCAAAAAACGGGCCCGCCGCATCGCGCAGGGCAATCAAAACGCCCCAGGTTGGCGTTCCGCTCATGAAAGAGCGGGTGCCATCGATCGGATCAAGCACCCACGTTAACCCTGAGCTTCCAAAAGTTTCCCCGTATTCTTCACCCAAAATACCATCCTCTGGGCGTTGCGCTTCAAGGATGGCGCGCATCGCGCGTTCGGCGGCTTTATCCGCATGGGTCACAGGATCAAAGCCCTGATCAGCTTTATTTTCAAGCGCCAAGTTTGTTGACCGGAATAGCGGCAAAATCGCCTCTCTGGCCGCGTCGGCCAAGGCAACCGCCACACGTTTTAGATCTTCTTTATCCGTCGCAGAGAGAGCCTCTCTGCTTACATACGCTTTTTCCATAATCAAACCCTTTCGCCCAAAGGCGCTAGAGCATGATCAAGCTAAAATCAAGCGACGTCGCTGAGCACCCGGGCAAGGTCAAACAATCTACGCCGTTGGTTTTCCGGTATCGCATAGTAAGAGCGCACCAAATCCAACGCTTCTTTATCGCCCATAAGATCTGACGGCATCGCGTCAGACTGAATTTTAACGCCTTTTTCTGCCTGCAACCCATCGAAGAAAAAATTAATCGAAACGTCTAAAGTGCTTGCGATATCCCATAGGCGCGATGCGCTTACACGGTTCGCACCGGTTTCATATTTTTGAATTTGTTGAAATTTAATCCCGACATGCTCTGCCAATTGTTGCTGCGTCATCCCCACCAGCCATCTACGCTGCCGGAGTCGCTTTCCAACATGTTCGTCAACAGGATGTGCCATTGAATATTCCTTTTTATAACAATTATGGAGGTTTAGACCTAAATACTCTGGCTGAACCCTTAAATCATGACAGAGAGATTAACAGAACAGCCGCAAAATTCAAGCCCTTTTGTTACTTTAACGAATAAAATTTAAAATTCACTCTCTTTAAGGGAGAGTCCTCAAAGCGCTTAAAACTGGCTTTTAAAGCGGTAATCGCAACGCAAGCCGCTCCCCCACCACCTTTGAAGCGCAGCCCCGACAAGCTATCTTCTTTGCGCACGTGTTTTTAAGAAACCTCGCATTTTCCGAGCAAAGGGCAAATCTATTCAATTTTACAGAAACCACACAAGCGCGCTGAAACTCCCATAAGCCATGGCTCCTACTCACTTTTCGGTTAGATGCACAAACGGCCTGCCCGTTCTTTTGCCTGCAACACCCTGTAGCTGGTTCATGCCTTTAACCACTCAGCACCTTGGAAGGTCGGAAAAGAGACCTTAAAAAACGCATAAGGCCTTTAACTGGTGTTCAAAAAGACTCACTTCACAATATTTTTAACAATTCAGGAATTGATCTTACGCTAAGCCTTGAAAATTGGCTCATTCTCCCCAATATATGCTTCAATATGTTTTTTCAGAATGGGGATCCCATCCTGGTCACTCGGCACTGGAGGTTAATTATGGCAGAATTTGAAACAATGCGCAGCACCGCAGCGGGTCGCGTCGGCGAAATCGACGAGGGCCTGCGCACGCATATGAACAAAGTATACGGGACAATGTCTGTTGGTATGCTGATTACAGCATTGGCCGCATGGGCCATTGCCGGTTTGGCAACCACGTCTGATCCCGCCTTGGCGGCCGGCCAGATGGCCAATGGCACGTTGCTCACGTCTTTCGGCGTTGCCATTTACACATCAGCTCTACGCTGGATTGTGATGCTGGCACCTTTGGGAATGATTTTTGGCTTTGGCGCCATTATGCAACGCGCTTCAGCCAGCGGCGCGCAGTTGTTCTTCTTTCTTTTCGCCACATTAATCGGCGTCTCGCTGAGTTCGATCTTTGTGTTCTACACAACCTTCTCAATCGTGCAGACCTTTTTAGTCACCGCGATCGCTTTTGCAGGCTTGTCGCTTTGGGGTTACACCACCAAGAAAGACATTTCGGGCTGGGGCTCTTTTCTGATCATGGGCGTAATCGGCGTTTTTGTAGCGATGATCGTCAATATGTTCCTCGGCTCTCCTGCGATTATGTTTGCGATCTCGGTTCTGGGCGTTTTGATATTTGCCGGCCTAACCGCCTATGACACGCAGAATATCAAAAATACCTATTTGGCGCATGCGCATCATGGCGATCAGGAATGGTTGGATAAATCAGCGATTCACGGCGCGCTAAATCTTTATTTGGATTTCCTCAACATGTTCCAGTTCTTGCTGATGTTCATGGGCAGCCAAGAATAAGCAAGCGCTACTCTTAACAAGAAAAGGCCGCGGTTCGCTTCGCGGCCTTTTTTATGCGATCTGAATAAATCGACGGGTCGAGCCATCAACCGCAACAAAAAAACCACTCAGAAGTCTGAGTGGTTTTTTTATCACTTAAAAGGGCAAGGCCTGCTTATTTGATCTTGCCTTCTTTATATTCAACATGCTTACGCACAACCGGATCGTATTTACGAACGACCATCTTCTCAGTCATTGTGCGGGCGTTTTTCTTGGTCACATAAAAATGGCCAGTGCCTGCGGTAGAATTCAGGCGGATTTTAATAGTGGTTGGCTTGGCCATGAAACGTCTCCTGAAGCGGGGGATCAAACACCCGTAAAACTCTGTAGAATGTGCCTTTTAGCGATGCTACGGCTGCTGTCAACCGGGACCTCGCATATTTTCTGCAGCTCGTCCGGATCAAAGCAAACGCGCGGAGAACCTATAAGCCGGATTCTGTCCAGAGGTTGCCCTCTTGGATGATCATTCCTCTTAGCCCAAGGTTGCCCCTGCGCCTCTAGCTGCCAACCCGAACCCTACAGGCCAAAGATGCCCGGTGGTGATATCGAAAAGACGATCAACCCACCTGAGGTTCCTATTTGGCATTGCTCCTGGTGGGGCTTGCCATGCAAGACCTGTTACCAGGCCTCCGGTGGGCTCTTACCCCACCCTTTCACCCTTACCTGCGACCAGCGTAGGCGGTTTGCTTTCTGTTGCGCTATCCGTCGGGTTGCCCCGCCCGGGCGTTACCCGGCACCATTTCTTTGTGGAGTCCGGACTTTCCTCGACCCCGAAGGGCCGCGATCATCCAGTTCTCCGCGCACAGGTGCAGTAGGCGCGAAAAGCGGCAAGGTCAATTGCAAAGCGCATTCAAAGCGGCCAGCAGCGCAAAATCAAAGCGGCTTAAAGGGCCGCTGCGATGGGGTGCGAAATGCTGCCGAAGCGACGATAAGATTTGTTCCAAACCAAGGCTTGGATCATATCCATAATCTGCAGCCTGTTTTACAAACTGCGCGCGGAGGCGCGGTGCATCTTTACCCATCACCGGATCCATCTCGACGGTCTCATTCAAATGCCAGGTTTTAAGATCCGGCCAAACACCAACGCCGCTGAGCGCCAATCTGCGCCAATCAAACCGCGCACCAGGATCGGTTTTTCGGCCAATCGCAACGTCAGAATGCCCCAGAACCCGATGCGCCGGAATATTGTTACGCACAGCGATATCGCCACAAAGCGCAATAAGCGCGCGCATTTGTTTATTGGAAAACGGATGATCGCCGCGATTATCAAGCTCAATACCAATTGACCGGCTGTTGATATCCGTTTCACCGGCCCAGAAACTGCGCCCGGCATGCCAAGCGCGCTGGCTTTCGCACACCAGCTGGAGAACCCGGCCATCCAATGTGACAAGATAATGCGCCGAAACTTCATGAATGGGATCGCATAAGCGCTGCAGCGCAGCCTCGGCACTTTGCATCGCCGTATAATGCAACAGCAAAAGATTAATTGAGCCTCCTGCGCGACGCGGGCCAAAATTTGGCGAGGCCCTGACATCCGCAAAAGGGGCGCCAATCATCCCGACGATCCGGCCAAGCGAAACGGCGTTGGATCCCAAGAGCAGGCAAACCCATCGCCATCCGGATCAAGACCCATCCAATCCACTTTCGGACCGCTGCGCTTTAAAAACAACTGCTGGGCTTCGCTTGGCGACGCATAAAAGTTACAGCTCCGCAGATACAGCTCTTCATTGTAAAGGCCAGAGCGGCGATAGATTTGTACCCCAACCGGGTTGGTCGTACGCAAAGCGTATTCGATGATGCTGATCTCATTTGTGCCCGGGCGCACGGGCAAATCAGTGGGCTCAATCAAAACATATTTCGCGCGACTTTCGGCCAAGCGCTTGGCATCGCTTTCGATCGATTGACGGGCGGCGACCGCCTCAAAATCATTTTCATCCGACAGCGAGGTCGTGTCAACCGAAGCAGCCGCGCCGGTTGGGTCATCAACCTCACCCCCTGAGGCGGGCGCCAAGCTTTGTTGTTCAACAGCCATCGGAGAGGGCAGCGGCAACACCGAGGCCGCATTTGGCGTCGGGTTTTGCCCAATCTCAACTGGCTCGCAGGCGCCAAGAAGCGCCAAGGCGCCGCTGGCGGCTAAAGCTCTGATCAAAAAGGGTTTCGACATTAAGAGCGATCCTGCATCATGAGGCCCACCAATTCTGCGGTTTATGCGCAAACCCAGAAGCCTGTTCCAGAGCGTAGGCAGAATTTAGCAAATCTGCTTCCTCCCAAGGGCGACCAATCAGCTGCAGCCCCAGCGGCAAGCCCTGTTTGTCCAATCCGGCGGGCACCGAAATTCCCGGCAAGCCGGCCAAGTTCACGGTGACCGTAAACACATCATTAAGATACATTTCCAAAGGATCCGCATCCGCCATACCGCCAAGCGCAAACGCCGCAGAGGGCGTGGTCGGGGTTAAAATACTATCGATACCCGTTGCAAAAACATCGTCAAAATCTTTTTTGATCAAGGCGCGTACTTTGCGCGCACGGTTGTAATACGCATCATAAAACCCTGCGGATAACACATAAGTTCCCACCATGATCCGGCGCTGCACTTCCGGGCCAAAGCCTTCCGCGCGGGTTTTTTCATACATCTCCGTAATGCCATCGCCCGCCGCCAAAGCAGCCCGATGCCCAAAGCGAACACCATCATAACGCGCCAGGTTTGACGACGCTTCTGCTGGCGCAATCACGTAATAGCTTGGCAGCGCATATTGCGTATGCGGCAAGCTGATATCGATCATTTCTGCCCCAGCAGATTTCAACATATCTTGGCCTTCTTGCCATAAAGCCTCGATCTCATCCGGCATGCCATCCATCCGATATTCGCGCGGGATACCGATTTTTTTGCCCCGAATATCCCCATTCAACATCGCTTCGAAATTTGGCACGGCCAGATCAGCGCTGGTGCTGTCTTTGGGATCATGGCCAGACATGGCCTCAAGCATAATCGCCGCATCCCGCACTGTTTTCGTCATTGGGCCTGCTTGATCAAGCGAACTGGCAAAGGACACAATACCCCAGCGCGAACAGCGCCCATAGGTAGGTTTGATCCCGACAGTGCCGGTAAATGCAGCAGGTTGGCGGATCGAGCCTCCGGTATCGGTTCCGGTAGCGGCCAAACAAAGATCTGCTGCCACAGCCGCGGCGGAACCGCCAGAAGAGCCACCGGGGGTCAGCGCCTGCTCACCCAGTTTCCAGGGATTGACTACGTCGCCATAGATCGAGGTTTCGTTTGAACTGCCCATCGCGAACTCATCCATGTTGAGCTTGCCCAGCATAACGGCACCGCTATCGCGCAATTTCTGGCTAACCGTGCTTTCATATTCGGGCTTAAACCCTTCTAGAATTCGACTTGCCGCTTGACTGGGTACGCCTTTGGTACAGAATAAATCTTTGATCCCGATCGGCAAACCGCACATATCCGGCGCATCTCCAGAGGCCAGATGTTGATCTGCTGCCCGCGCCAAATCCAACGCCAGCTCGGGCGTTTTATGAACAAACGCGCCCAGCGCATCAGCGCCCTCAATCGCGCTTAGGCAGGCTTCGGTCAGCTCAACCGAAGTGACCTGTTTCGCGCGCAGCGCATCGCGGGCCTGCGCCAAACTCCATGCGTTCATCTCACTCATTATTCAACCACCTTTGGAACCGCAAAAAACCCTTCACGCGCGTCTGGCGCATTGGCCAATACCTGCATTTGCTGATCACCATCATTCACCTGATCCGCGCGTCGTTTCAAACGCTGCGGAGTGACCGAGGTCATGGGCTCAACCCCGCTGACATCCACCGCATTTAATTGCTCGATGAATCCCAAAATCGCATTAAATTCCTCAGCCAAAGCGGGCAAAGCCGCTTCATCCACTTTTAATCTGGCCAATTTTGCCACTTTTGCGGCTGTTGCAGTATCGATCGCCATCGACCTCTCCATATTCTTTCCCCGAGGGGTTTAGCGCCGCAGGCCTCTGCCTGCAAGCATCTGCTGACAGCATCAACGGAAAAGCCAGAGTGCCCTTTCGGCTGCGCCCCCAACGAAACGTCAAATCGCTTATCCAAACGCTGAACCCGCACACCTTGTATTTTTGTAAGAACGAACCCACAGCAACCGTTGAGCGCGTATGCCGCTTTTCAAAATTTCATGCAAAGCGGGCAGTATAGATCAGCGGTTTAGCCCTTCCGGCCACACCGCACGCGCGCGCCCAAGTTACAATCTCGTTGGGCAAGACCGGCCTTGCACCAAAAACGGGAGTTACCCGCGCTGCTGCAATTGCCAGGTTAAATTTGCCTTCACGCTCGGCCATTCGGTTGCAATGATCGAATACACGGCGCTGTCTCGATAGCTGCCATTGGCCATAATCATATTGTTGCGCAAAATCCCATCCTGCTTGGCGCCGAGGCGCTCAATCGCCCGCCGGCTTTGTAAATTCATCGCATGGGTTCGAAATTCCACGCAAATGCAATTTAATTGTTCAAACGCGTATTTTAGGAGCAGCCATTTACATTCAGTATTTACCGCGCTGCGCTGGATAGATTTTCGCAGCCAGGTTGATCCAATTTCCAACCTGCGCTGCGATTGTTCAATATTCATATAGGTTGTCATACCAACGCAGCGCTGAGTCTTCAGGTTTTTGACCGCAAAAGGGTACATTCCGCCTTTCCGCTGCAAGTCTAAGCGCCGGCTGATCTCTGCGCGCATCTCGCAAGCAGAGGGGATGGTTGTGTACCATAATTTGTGCAAATCACCATCTTGAACCGCCTCAACCAGATCTTCGTGATGGGCCATCGACAAAGGTTCCAGCGCGGCAACTTTGCCCGTAAGGGCGATATCTTCTTGGCAAAGTCGCATCGATTATCTTTCCATTCTTCCAAGTTTACCACCGCGCTGCGCCGTGATAGACGCCCAAATCGCCTTTCGTAACACCCAGGCTTGCTATTTTGCCCAGCTTAAGGTTGGCGCCGCGCGATCTGCATGTCCCTGCGCACGCGCTGCGTAAAAATTCATCCAAAGGCAAATCGGTGCTTTCCTCTGCGCGTATTATTGCAAATACTGCCCCGTATCGAAACCCCATACTCGCGCTAAAGGAAAAGACATGTCAGACATAACACGAATCGCAACAGGGCAACGTATGAGCCAAGCTGTGGTACATGGCAGCACCATTTATTTGGCAGGCCAAGTCGGAACTCCGGGCACATCAGTCACCGAACAAACCCAAGAAGTTCTTGATAAAGTTGACAGTTTACTAGAACAGACGGGCTCGGATAAAACGCGCATTTTAAGCGCCACGATCTGGATGGCTTCTATGGATGATTTCGCGGATATGAACGCGGTCTGGGATGCTTGGGTGCCCGAGGGCCACGCCCCGGCAAGGGCCACGGGCGAATCTGCCCTTGCGACCCCCAAGCACCTTGTTGAGGTGATTATAATCGCCGCAAAAGCCTAGCTGCTATTGCCCCAAAGCCACCCAAGCCGCTGCTCGGCCTCGGGCTTGGGTCGCGCCGCCAAGAGCCGCTTAATCGGGCTTATGCCACCGCAAAACCTCCTGCACGCCCGCCCGTTTGGTCCGAAACGCATTTGCCGGATGGTGTTTATCTTCATAGCCGAAAGACACAGCGCATAGAATATCGCGATCCGCTTCAATCTGCAGCTTTTCGCGCAGAATAGGCGCCATTCCGGCAATCGCCGCCTGCGCTATCGTGGCTATTCCCAAGGCCTGCGCGGCAAGCGTAAAGGCGGTGACAAAAGCGCCTGCATCCAGCGCGGCATATGCACCCAATTCTTTGGGAATGGTCAAGATTGCCACCTGCGGCGCATTGAAGAAGCGATAGTTTTGCAGCATTTGCTGACGCGACGCGGCGCGATCGCCTTTTGCAACCCCCACAGCCTCGTATAATTGCCAGCCACAGGTTGAGCGGCGATGTTTGTATTTGCCGCTATAGCTTTCGGGAAAGGGAATCTCTGGCGCATGTAACCCCTCGTTGGCCGCCTCCGTCAAAGCAGCGGCCAACATCTTGGTTTGCGCGCCTTCGCAAAGAATAAGTTGCCACGGCTGCGCGTTACACCAAGATGGGACCCGTTGAGCCGCCTCAACAATTTTTTCAATATCAGAATGCGCGACCGGCCTGTCTAAAAATGCACGGCAAGAATAGCGGGTCTGTAACAGCGCGTTCAGCGTCTCAAACGGGGTGAGCATCAGGAGTTCCTTCGTTTAATTCTGCCAATATCTGGCCTCGGTCTGCATTTTTAGCGCGTATTTCGCCCATTGTTTCGGGGGCCCATGTCGAAAATCGCGGCGCCGGTGCTGCCTGCAGCAAGCCTTGTGCCCAGCTCCATATCTGGCGCGCTTGAATATGCGGATCATTTTGCGCATCTTGCGGCGCATTTATTTTCGCAACGCAGGCATCGGTTTGCGCAAATAAATCATCCCAATGCGGCGCCGGCTTTTGCGCGAATAAGCCCGCCAAACGGGCGGTGAGCTCGGGCCATAGCGCGGGCTCGAATTGTTTACAAAAATCAGCATCTTCTTGCAGGTTTAATTTCCTTAAAAAGGCTGCATAAAATTGCGGCTCCAAACATTGCACCGAAATATAACCTCCGCCGCGACAGGCGTAACTACGGCTAAAATGCGGCCCGTCCAAAAGGCTTTTGCCGCGTTCTTTGACCAGCCCGCCCTGCCCTTGAAGAGACATCAAAAGCGACAGCATATGCGATGTCCCATCCACCATAGCCGCATCGATCACAGCGCCTTTCCCGGTGGTTTTTTGGGTCAGCAAAGCCGCCAGAACCCCAATCACCAGATACAGCGCACCGCCGCCAATATCACCCAATAAGGTGGGCGGCGGAAACGGCGCTTCACCAGCATTTGACGCATACCAAAGCCCGCCACTGCGCGCCAAATAATTCAAATCATGACCCGCTGCCCGCGCCAAAGGACCGGTTTGCCCCCAGCCTGTAACCCGCCCGTAAACCAAACGCGGATTGATTTGCATCACCTCCTCTGGTCCCAAGCCCAAACGCTCCATAACCCCAGGTCGAAAGCCTTCGATCAGCCCATCAGCTTGGCAAACCAAACGATGCGCGAGCTGTTTTTCATCCGCATCCTTCAAATTCAAAACGATCGAGCGTTTGCCGCGATCCAGCAGATTATGACGGGCAAGACCAGGGCTTTTATCTCCGGTTTCGCGATGAATAACGATCACATCCGCGCCCAAATCTGCCAGCATCATACCCGCAAAAGGCGCCGGCCCAAGGCCTTCAAACTCGATCACTTTTAATCCTGATAACATCGACACCGCGCGCTTGTGAACACAGCGTTCTGCTTAGCATATCTGCCAGTGGTTTCCAATCAAAGCGCCCGCCCTGGCCAAGATATTCAGCCCGCGTGCCGTTAAAGCGGCCGTAGGAGTGATACCTTCGCCGCTGGCGGATCCAGCGTGAGCGCCGCTGCCAAGGCCACTGCCAACAAACTGGCGACCTGAAGGTACATCAAAAAAGTAAATTTTGTCATTGGCGCCATCTCCTTTGATCACACTTCTCCGTCAAATAGTCAGACTTCACTTGCGATCAAGCCGTCAGGTTGTTCTTGCGTCCAAAACAGCGGAAAATCGCCGACCATCCGATTCAAAATAAGCGGCAATCAGGCCTTGGCATCTCTATTCAGAATTGATTTAACTACGCCTTAACGGGCAAACAAACGCCGTCGCAAGCAGCAAAGCCGCCCAAATACAAAGGATCAAACCCATGAGAAAAATCGGAGTTTTAGGGGGTATGGGGCCCGAAGCGACCATTCTTTTTCAACAACGCTTGCTCAAGGCGGTGCGCGCGCAGGATGATCAAGATCATATTCCTCTACTGATCGATATGAACCCTCAAGTGCCCTCACGCTTGGCCTATGTTTTGGATCAAACGGTCGGTGCGCCAGATCCCGGTCCAGTGCTGGGGGATATGGCAAAGCGCCTTGACAGATGGGGCGCAGAGGCACTGGCAATGCCCTGTAACACAGCGCATCTCTTTGCAGAGGTTATTGAAAGAAAAACCGCCCTGCCGTTTTTTAATATGGTGAAATTATCGGTGGAAACAGCGCTTGCAAAAAGCAAAGCTGGCGATGTTATTGGGATTCTGGCCTCACCCGCACTGCGCAAAACTCAGCTTTTCGAAAGGTATTTTCAGGCCAGTGAGCGCACCGTGATTTGGCCGGAAGATGATACAAAAATGGTGCAGGCGATCCGGAAAATCAAAACCTCTGGCGACACAGCCGAGGCCCGCAGCATCCTTTTGGACGCCTCTTCAGAATTGACCCGCCGCGGTGCCAATCTTCAGCTCGTGGCCTGCTCTGAGTTTTCAATGATCCAAACCAGCCATGATCCAAGCGCAGCGATGATCGACACCTTGGATGTGCTGGCCGAAGCAGTGGCGCGATTTGCGCTGGAAGCGCGTGGACCACAGCGTGGCGTATAGACCCCAGCAAATCCAAGGCTTTGAGGGCCATGGCCATGGCCGGTGACGCAACGCCTGAAACCGTCAAAAACGGCGATGGCGACGTGCAGCAACGCCTCACATATCCACGCATCGTTCCTGTGGGGTTAAACGGCTTTCTGGTGCAGTTCAGCGGCGGCTTGAACGAGGCCTCAAATCGCGCTGCCTTGGCGTTTAAAGCCGCGATTGACCAGCAGGCGTGGCGTGGCATCGAAGAAACCAGCAGCACGTTGGCGTCAAGCTTTCTGCGATTTGACACAGCTGCCCTGACCCATTCTCAGATGCGCGCGCGGCTCGCAGAGTTGCTCGGGCAGCATGATTGGTATCAGGCCGCGCTGCCCCGCGGGCGTCGTTTGTTCATGATTCCCTGCGCTTTTGATGCTGCAAACGGGCCACAATTATCCCACGCAGCAGAGCTGGCCGGGATGGACAGAGCCACGGCCATCCAAAGCTTGACAGCTGCGCCGCTGCGGGTGATGGCCATAGGATATGCCCCGGGCCAACCTTATGCCGGCGAGTTGCCACCGGCTTGGGATATTCCGCGTATGGAGCAGGTGAACCCAAAAGTCCCTGGCGGCGCATTGGTCGTGGCGATCCGGCAAGTGATCATTTTTGCCGCCGATAACCCAACCGGCTGGCGCCATATTGGGCAAACTGCCTTTCAATGCTTTCGCCCCCAACAGCCCGATAATCCCTTTGCGCTGCGCCCGGGGGATGAATTGCAATTGCAATCCGTATCGGCAGAACAGCTTTTTAACCTTAAAAGCCAAGATCACAGCGGTGATGGCGGCGCATTGATTCGCGCTTTGTGATGGCCGGGCTAAAGATCCTCTCCTGTGGCGCTCATGCAAGCATTCAAGATTTTGGCCGCCCAGGTTATTTGGCTCAAGGGCTTTCGAAATCGGGCGCAGCAGATTGTTTGGCGTTGGAAGAAGGCGCCGTACTTCTTGGGCAAGTCAGCGGCGATGGGGCACTAGAGATGGCTGGGTTTGGCGGTGTCTTCCAAGCTCAAGGTGATATCAAAATTGCGTTAACCGGTGCCCCGATGAACGCAGAGCTGGACGGAACGCCCGTGGCTTGGAACGCCGCGCATCATCTGCCAGATGGGGCAATTTTGCGCTTAGGGGGGGTGCGAGCGGGCACGTATGCCTATTTGTCGGTGGGAGGCGGTTTTGACACAGAAGTTTTTTTGAAGGCCCGTGCTGCGCATCGTGCGATTGGAATCGGCGAGGCGTTGGCTGCAGGCGGCACTCTGCCGATCGGCCCGCACGAGAAATCCTTTATCGGCCAAAAACTGGATGTAGAAGATCGCTTCCAAGGGGGCAGCATTCATATCGTCGCCTCGGTTCAAACCGATCTTTTCAGCCCAGCTGAGCGCGCGCGCTTTGAAAATACAATTTTCACGCGCGACATTCGCGCCAACCGCATGGGCATAAAGTTAGACTTTGAAGGCGCGCCGTTTCAAATCAGCAATCAACTTAAAATTCTTTCTGAAATCATCGTGCCGGGGGATATTCAAATGACCGGTGATGGACGCCCCTTCGTCTTGATGCCGGAATGCCAAAGCACCGGAGGTTATCCACGGATTGGAACGGTGCTTCCGAGTGATCTACCAAAAATCGCGCAAGCCGGTTTAGATGCCGCGATTACATTTAAATTTCTATCGCTTGAACAAGCGCTTGAATACGAAAATCGGTATACTGAGCGCGTGTCTCAATTATCTGACCGCTTGCATCCATTGTTGCAAGATCCCCATAAAATAGGCAACCTCTTGTCGTTTCAATTAATCGGAGGCGTGGTATCGGCCTCCGATGCAGGAGATGCAAAGCAATGAAAAATATTGATTTAAATGCGGATATGGGGGAAAGCTTCGGCCCCTGGAAAATGGGCAATGACGGCGCTCTTTTACAAGTGATCACCTCGGCCAATGTTGCTTGCGGCTTTCACGCAGGGGATCCAGATGTGATGCAGCAAACGATGCAACAGGCGCAGGATTGCGGGGTCGGTATCGGCGCGCATCCGGGCTTTGACGATCTGCAAGGGTTTGGACGGCGGCGGCTTCACCTATCCAAAACCACGTTGCAAAATCAAATACGCTATCAGATCGGGGCGGCGCAGGCGATGGCGCGCAGCGTTGGCGCTGAAATTCGCCATATTAAACTGCATGGCGCGCTGTCAAACATGGCATCGGAACATGCAGAGCTGGCTTATGACGCCTATGAAGCCGCGCTTTCAGTCGCGCCAGAGACCATTTTAATGGTGCTGGCGGCGAGCGCTCAAGAAGAGGTCGCGCAAAGCTTGCCTTGTCGATATGTTGGCGAAATTTTTGCCGATCGGGCCTATAATGAGGATGCAACGCTGGTGGATCGTTCAATCGAGGGGGCGGTGATCCATGATCCAGCGCTGGCGGCTGATAGGATCACCGAAATGGTGGTAAACGGCAGCATCATCACGCGCTCGGGACAGCATATAAAAGCTCGAATCGATACAATTTGTCTGCATGGGGATACGCCAAATGCCCTCAAAATTGCCAAGTCGGTGCGCAGATCACTGGAACAAGCTGGGGTCACCTTGGCGAAATTTTGCCCCTGACGCGGCAATTACACAGGCAAAACCCAAACAATCCTAAAAACTGGCAATGGCCTTCGCAGGCGGGCTGACAGGCGTGAAAAACCTTGCCTTGTCCTGAGAAACGGCTAACTACACTACGTGCAAGGGATAAATTAGTTGCGATCCGCAAACTGGTTAGATAACTTGACCAATGTTGGGGCTCGGAGGACTGCCCTGCAAAAATTTAAACAGTGAGGAGAAACTGTATGGAACGTCGTAAGTTTTTAAAAGGCGCCGCGATTGGCGCTACTGGAGCTGCTTTGGCGGCACCCGCCGTTGCCGGTGGTCATGGCAAAACCATGACAATAGTATCGACATGGGGTCGAGATTTCCCTGGATTAGGAACATCAGCTCAACGTCTTGCTGCCAGAATTACCGAATTGTCTGAAGGTGCAATCACCACTGAGTACTACGCGGCGGGCGAACGCGTTGGGGCTTTTGACGTTTTTGACGAAGTGGCTAATGGGAATTCCCAAGCATACATTGCGGCAGATTATTACTGGAGAGGTACACACCCTGGCTTTGCTTATTTCACGGCAGTTCCAATGGGGATGAACAGCGCAGAGTGGAATGCATGGATTAAGTTTGGCGGTGGACAAGAACTCTGGGATAAAATTTCAGGTGAATATGGTTTGAAAGCGATGCCTGCTGGTTCAACTGGATGCCAGGCTGGCGGCTGGTTCAATAAGGAAATTAATTCTGCAGACGATCTAGCTGGCCTGAAAATGAGAATCCCAGGACTGGGTGGAACAGTGATGTCAAAATTGGGTGCGTCTCCAATCTCAGTACCTGGCGGTCAGATCTATGAAAACTTGGTATCGGGAGCCATTGACGCCGCTGAATGGGTTGGTCCTTGGAATGATTACTTCTTAAAATTCTACGAGGCAGCGAAGTTCTATTACACTGCCGGTATGCATGAGCCGGGGAGTAATCTGTGTCTTAGTATGAATGCCAGTTGGTGGGGTAGCTTATCCGATTATGAGAAGAATGTTATTACGGCTGCTTCGTATGAAGAGAACGGATTTCAATACATGGAAACGATGGCGAATAACGGTTCCTACTTAGCGAAGTTGGTTGAGGAACAAGGAGTTCAGGTTCGGAACTTCAATGAAGATGTTTGGGACTCTTTTGGAGTAGCAGCAGAAGAGGTCTTTGCGGAAACGCGCGACCATTCACCACTTGCCGCCGAAATAAATGATGCTTACCAGAAGGCGATGAGAGAAATTGGTGGAATGAACGCTTTGTTTGAGACAAATTACATCAACCAACGTAATCGTATCCTTGGTATCGAGATTTAACCCTAAATGCCAGGAAGCGAGCGGTCTCGCTTCCTGGCTTGAAAGACCTCGGAAATGATAAAAGCTACCATAAAAACCAATAAGATAGAACCGGGAGATCGGCTCGTACAATTACTGGGCTGGTCGTGCTTGTCCTTCTTACTTGGGCTTCTTATTAACAACTTTCTTAATATTTACTTTGGACTTCCTGCAGCTTTAGCATTTTTTTCTGGGACGGCTTCTAATTTGTTCGCACCAGGATCCGTTTACCTTATCACTTTCGTAACAATCATTTATCTTTTTGTCTTTAAATCAACTCATTCATTGCGTGATCAGTCTCAACTTCTGCACAATTTCAATAAATTTTTGATCAGGTGGTTTTTCTTCTCAATTTTATTTGTGGGAATTGTGGACGTGACATTAGCATTTCTTAGAGTGGAGAAACTATTGCCGCTATTTTTTCAGGAAGGATTAGTAAGTTCCTTCAACAAACCAATATTTGTAGGACAATATATTCATACACCTGTGGTTTTAAGTGCATTTGTCATATCATTTTTCTCGAAAACACTTGGATTCACTTGGCTCTCTTTGATGATTGTATTGGCAGAATTAATGATTGTTATTACAAGGTTCGTGTTTTCATATGAACAGCCGTTTATGGCTGATTTAGTGCGGTATTGGTACGCGGGGCTATTTTTATTTGCGTCGGCTTATACGCTATATGATGAAGGCCACGTTAGAGTGGATATAGTTTACGCTGGACTTACCGAGCGCACACAAGGCTTGCTTAACGCTGTAGGTTGCTGGATACTTGGAGTGAGCACAGGTTTGACGATTGTTCTTATTGCATTCAATGGCAAATTTTCAATAATTAACAAACCACTTTTAAATTTCGAAGTTTCTCAAACTGGTACAGTCGGGATGTTTATCAAATATCAGTTAGCTGTCTTTTTAGGAATATTCGGGATAACAATGATAATCCAATTTGTCAGTTATTTTTTTGAATCCTATTCAGACTTTAGGGGTAATGGAAAGAAGCGTACAGCTGGACAAATAGTGGCGCATTAATTAAGCGAGCATCGACATGGAATTATTTTTTCTCATCATATTAGTAGCATTGATGGGGGCGGCACTTGGTTCGGGATTCCCTGTTGCGTTCGCCCTGCCTGGTTCTGCGATAATAACTATCGGGGCAGCAGCATTTACAGGGTTTTTGTTTGAAGGCGATTCCTCAGCTTATTTCCATTCAAGTGGTCCCTATGAGTGGTTGTCTGCAGGGGTCACAAATCTGCGGGCAGTTTATTGGGAGCCTGAGCGAGATACGCTTATTGCAATTCCGTTATTTATTTTTATGGGTCTAATGCTTCAAAGATCTAAAGTTGCCGAAGATCTTTTAATTGCGATGGCTCAACTTTTCGGGCCAATACGCGGTGGTTTAGGAATATCTGTCGTGTTCGTGGGAGCTTTGTTAGCGGCGACAACTGGTATTGTTGGTGCGACAGTCGTGGCTATGGGTCTTATCTCTCTTCCTGCAATGTTACGAAATAATTATTCACCCAGTTTGGCGACGGGAACCATCGCCGCATCGGGCACTTTAGGTCAGATTATCCCACCATCGATTGTTTTAATTATTTTAGCAGATCAGTTAGCTTCTGCTTCTGATCAAGCGAGTTCGATTAGAAAAGAACTATACAAAAATGCCACTGGTGAAGTCTCTATGCCCTCAGTTTTGGATGTTACGTCCACAAGTGCAGGTGAAATGTTTCTTGGAGCCCTCGTTCCGGGGTTAGTTCTTGTTGCAATTTATATGCTTTACATTCTTATAAGCGCCTTTTTATTCCCTAAGCTAGCACCGGCTGTACCCTATGAGGGACAAATGGATAAAAAGTTCTGGATAAGAGTTTCACTCGCTTTGATTCCGCCTCTTGCTCTTATATTTATTGTACTAGGTTCGATTTTATCCGGGATAGCTACCGTTAATCAAGCTGGAGCGATCGGGGCCGTTGGAGCGATATTCATGGGCGGGTTCCGCTTATCAGATAACAAAAAAACCGCCTCGTTTCCTTCACTCTTAGCATTAGGCTCATTGGCAGTAATCTTTTATTGTTTAGCGACCTTTGAAATGAATGTGAGAGCAGCCAGCACCCCAGATGACTACTTAGGTCTGACAATTGGAGGTTTTGCATCATTCGGCCTGCTAATAGGATTAGGCTGGAGCCTATTTAGATTATTAAATATCGACGACGTTCTTCGTTCAGTAATGCTAGAAACCGCTAAAACTACTTCTTTAGTTTTTATCATCCTGCTTGGAGCAGCTGTGCTTACTTCCGCTTTTAGAGCCTTTGGCGGAGAGGAACTAGTTAAAGAATTCTTAAATTCGCTCCCAGGCGGCTTTTGGGCGAAATTCGTGATAGTGATGGCTGTTATATTCGTTCTAGGCTTCTTCTTAGATTTTATCGAAATTGCAGTAGTTGTTGTTCCAATCGTGGCTCCTATTTTGCTCTCAGACCCTAGCGCAAACATCACGGCTGTTTGGCTTGGCGTTATGATTGGACTAAATATCCAAACTTCATTTCTGACACCACCGTTTGGATTTGCTCTATTTTATTTAAGAGGCGTTGCGCCAAAAGTGGTTAAAACAATTCAAATGTACAAAGGCGTAGTACCTTTTATCGCATTACAAATTTTAGCTCTGGTGATTGTGGGTTCTAACCCTTCGCTTGTAAATTATTTACCATTAAGATCCAATCTGGTGGGAGACAAAGCGCCACCTCCCAAAAATCCTAAATTGCAATATTGTCTTGATGATTATATCTTCAATAACTTGGCCGCAGATAGTAGTAGTCTTGCTTTTATTGTGAATTTTGAAAACCAATCCCTTGGTGATTTTCCTGAAGTATGGCAGAGAAAAATTGATGGTTCTATCGAAAGCGCTCAAAAGGCTGTTCAGATGCTGAAAGCCGCTAAAGCTGCTGAACTAGAGGTAATTTCTGGAGCTGAAAGCTACAAGCCTATTCTTATGTCTGTTAGAAACAGCGAGAGAAATATCAGAAAGCAAGAAAACAAACTGGAAGAGTTAAAAGTTTTAATCTCCCAAAGTAAAGGAAAAGACGCAGAGCTTGAAAAAAGGCTTGACGATAAACGTCAGATTTTATTGTCAGAACTAACGGAGTTGAAGGAAGAAAAGCCTGAAAATTGGGACGATATATTTACAGAGTTTGCGCAGCTTAGGGATATTGAAACCAAATCACGGACTTTATTCAGACGAAATGCTGACACTGCTTTTCAAGAGATCGACAATGTCATTTCGATTTTAGAGAGCTCTGAAGCATTCGCGTCTGTCGAAAATGATATTTTGCGTGTAGGCGATATGATAAACAATGGAGACCACGACGTTGCAATCGATGAAATAAAACTTCTAACAGGACAGTTAGGTAAAATAGCAGCTGCCTCAAAAGTCAAATCATCATTATCAAAAGTTCGAAAAGAACTTCGAAAGAAAAAGCCAAAATTAGAAAAAGCATTGAAATATTACAACAAAGCCTTGGATAACTACTACGAGATGAAGGATAATCTACTTAAAGCGGAAGGTATTCTTCCAGAATTACGAAGTTATCAAGCAAACTTAGGAAATTTTATTTCAATACGACAATTGAGGGAAATCCCCAGAGATGTTGCTCTTTATCTAGCGCGATGTAATTCAGGTCACCGTGACATCTCTTTATTTTTTTAAACTTGTATGAATTATTTTGGCGTCTATACAAAATTTATTGAGTGGTAGACAGCTATGGACGGTTAGATTTTGAGCGCATGCAACTGCTACAATAAATCAAAATTCGACGTGTACTTACGGGGCGGCCAGACTTTGAATAGACAGGCGGCTCCCCGCTTGGGGTCGGAGCTGATCTGCTGAGGATACGATGCATTCATTATTAACCACTGATTTAATTCACGCATTCCGTAGCGATGGTGTAACGCTGATCCGCGGCATGTTTGCCGATTGCGTTCAAGCGCTGCGGGACGGGATTGCCTTTAATCTGCAGCATCCCGGGCCCTATGCTGCAGAAAACCTAACCGATACTGAGAGCGGGCGGTTCTTTGATGATTATTGCAACTGGACCCGCATCCCCGAATTTTCGGATGTTATTCATCGCCCACATATTGCCCAAATCGCTGCAGAACTGATGGGATCAGATATCGTGCAATTGTTCCACGAGCATGTTTTGGTCAAAGAACCGGGCACGTCAAAACCCACGCCATGGCATTCGGATGCACCATATTACTTCACCGGTGGCCAGCAAAATATAAGCTTTTGGGTGCCCCTTGATCCAGTAAAAGAAAACAGTTTGCGCGTGGTTGCCGGATCGCATAAATGGCAAAAGCCTGTGCTGCCAACCCGCTGGCTATCAGAACAAAACTTTTATCCCGATAGCGATCTCTACCAACCCGTGCCCGATCCGGATGCCGAGGGCATGAACATCATCGAATATAACATGCAGCCCGGAGATGCGGTTGCATTTCACTTTAATGCCCTGCACGGCGCGCGCGGCAATCACAGCGCCAAGAGGCGCAGGGCGTTTTCACTTCGCCTGCTTGGGGATGACGCGCGCTATATCGAGCGCCCGGGTCCCACCTCACCGCCCTTTCCCGGCCATGCCATGCAACCTGGCGAGCGGTTGCGCGAAGACTGGTTTCCTATTCTGCTTGACCAAAGCCGCTTATAACCCCTACGTCCTGCGCATGTTTATATACCGCCTCTTCTTAAACTTTGCCGCCTTCCCGCTTGGGCTCCTTTTGATGATACGCTGTTTAAAAGGGACCGAAGACTGGGCAGATTTCTGGCAAAGGTTTGGAAAACCAGTGGCCATGAAACGCCCTGAGCAAAAATGGCTCTGGGTACACGCGGCTTCAAATGGTGAGCTGCAATCCGCTAAACCAGTTTTGGACGCGCTTGCAGCGCGCTACAGTCAAACCAGCTTATTGATCACTTGTAATTCGCTTTCCGGACGCCTCTGGGCGAAAGAGCTTGGATATCACGCGGCGCTCTCGCCGCTAGATTTCCGTTGGGCACAGCGCAGGTTCATGAAAGCATATTCAATCGCCGCGCATGTGACTTTTGAGGCCGAATTATGGCCCAACCGTATCGCCATATTGGCCGCAGCAGGCATTCCGGTTACCGCCTTGGGGGCTCGGATGAGCGCGCGCGGTCAGAATCTCTGGCGCCGGTTTCCAAGGCTCAGCGCCAAATTGTTGAACGCTTTAGCCTATCTGCAACCGCAAGATGCAGATTCTGACCAGCGCTTCAAAAGCTTGGGGATTGATCCCAGAAAAATGGGTCCTGTGCTCAATTGGAAATCATTATATCAACCCCAAACAAACGATTTGGATTCAACAAAACGCCGCAATATATGCCTGGCCGCCTCCACGCATCCCGGCGAAGACGAGATCATTTTAAAAGCCTTTGGCTTGGTGAGGCAAACATGGCCCGAATTACAGCTGATTATTGCGCCGCGCCATCCCAAGCGCGGCGCCGAGATTGCTGATCTTATCCTGTCGCAGGGCTGGCGACTACAACGCTATAGCCAAGACCAAG
>ERZ802830.1526-NODE-1526-length-21926-cov-10.8268_pt1 | contig 21926 bp, 15 predicted proteins | sample MGYA00345654_ERZ802830 | MGnify/ENA primary metagenome ERZ802830 (study PRJEB30503, sample SAMEA104212375) | marine metagenome | biome: Westerlies Biome; feature: [SRF] surface water layer (ENVO:00010504) within the epipelagic zone...; material: water...
GCTTAAAGCTTGAGCCAGCTTGAGGGTATGATTGTTTTACCCTATCGAAATTACTTTTAGAGAAATTCAATCCACCTATGTAGGTCTTAATCGCGCCACTAGAAGGATCCGCAGAAATAAATGCTACCTCAGCATCAGGAACTTGATCAAGATAATAATTTCCATTCAGATCAGATAGATATATCAAATCTCCCAAACGAAGAATGTCATAGAAATTTTGAGGACGCGGGCCTAATTTATTGATGGTGATTCTTGGTCTAGCCCACTCATAAGCATCATCCCAAAATAAAGTTTCTAATTGAAAAGAATTATTAAGATATATAATTCTTTCGGGCTTTACGTCCATGACGATTCCGACTGAATGCCTATCTGAATTTACAAACTCTTCAAAAAAATCCCTGATTATTGATATGTTTAGCTGTCTCATTCCTAGCTCATCGGATGTATTTGAATCTTGATACAAAATATCTAAGTTTCCATCTTGCAATTCTTGAAAAATCAAGTCAGGAATTTTTGATAGGAGGTTCGCAGGCTCCCTCCAACCATGACGTTTGTCATATGCATATAAATTTTTTGCAGCACTTTCAATAGCTGCCTGCTGAAGTGAAGAATCTATTGTGGTGATAACTGATAAACCATCTTTGTATGCTGATAGGCCATATCTTTCGATAATTGCTTGTCTAGTGATTTCAGCAATGTATCGTCCATCCAATGAAAAGCTTGAATCTAATTGCGTTAAGTTGATTGGCTCAGCCTTAGCAAGCAAGAATTGCGCTTTTCCAATATACCCAAGGTTATACATTCTTCCTAAAATCCAGTTACGTCTAATAATTGATCTGTCAGGAGAGCGTAAAGGGTTAATTCTTGAAGGAAGCTGGGCTGAAGATGCTATTAATGCAGATTCAGCTAAGGTTAACTCATTGATAGATTTAGAAAAATATTTATTTGCTGCAGCTTCAACTCCATATGATCGATTGCCTAAAAAAATAGTATTTAGATATAAAGAAAAAATTTCTTCTTTGCTCGCAGAGCTCTCTAGTTCAAAGGCGAGATAGATCTCTTTGATTTTTCTGATGATTTTTTGATCACGGGATAGCAGATATCCTCTAACAACCTGCATTGTAATTGTACCCCCGCCACTAACAATTTCACCCGATTGAACCATTTGGAAGACGGCTCTGATAAGAGAAGGTAACCTTACACCGCTGTGCTCAAAAAATTGGTCATCTTCTGCTGCTAAAAATGCATTTTTAAGATTTTGTGGGATCTCCTTATATTCAATAGTTCTTCTTTTCTGATCCCCAAACTCACCAATTAAAACTCCATCAGACGTTAAAACCTTTAAAGGTATTTGCAATACATCTTCATCAACTAAATTGATTTCTGGGAGATTAGGTTTAATCAATAGATACCCAGCTCCAATAGTAAATATTGATACAAGAGTACCTATTAATGCAGCTGATAATGCCCAATTTATTAATCTAACAAACATACAAATTAAATAATTATGTTTTTACTGTTAACTCTCAAATATTTTGATACATGAATTAGAATTATTTTACTCCTATAAATGATAGAATCAGCAACTTAAAAAACGAAGTATGAATATTTTTATTGTTGGTCCTATGGGCTCTGGAAAAACCACTGTTGGGAAGATCGTGGCTGGAGAGCTATTTTTAGATTTCCATGACACTGATGCAAAGATTGAGGAGACTACTGGCGTTACAATAGATTGGATTTTTGATATTGAGGGTGAAGCTGGTTTTAGAAAGCGAGAAACCACTACACTAAAAGAAATGGTTGCATTAAATTCAATTGTTCTTGCAACCGGAGGCGGCATTGTAATCGAAGAAGAAAATAGAGAACTGCTGGCATCAAGGGGGACTGTTTTTTACCTTCATACTCCTTTAAATATTCAAGTTGAAAGAACAGCCAAAGATAAAGATAGACCATTATTAAAAGATCAGGATCCTGAAAAGGTTCTTGCAGATCTCCAAAAATCTAGACAGTCTCTTTATGAAGAAGTATCTGATCATATAATTAATACTGAGAATAAAAGCGGTTCAGAGGTTGCAAACGAAATAGTTAAACTCGTTAAAAATTATGGCTAAAGAGCTCTTTGCAGGACAAAAGAAAAGCAAGTACAGAATTGTAATAAGTAAAGAAGGCATCTCAAAGAAGAATATTGTCCCTTTGCTTAAAATGCATAAAAAAACACTCATTATTTCAGATGATGGAGTGCCTCAAAATATAGTTAAAAAAGTTGTAGCTGTTTCCAAATCATCAACCAAAGTTTTTAAAATTATTCTTCAGCATGGAGAAAAAGCTAAATCTATTCAAAACTTTCAAAAAATATTAAATTTTTTAGCAGATAATAATTTTGACAGAACAGATTTAATCATTGCTGTCGGCGGCGGTGTGGTTGGAGATATCTCTGGCTATGTCGCTAGCTCATACTTAAGGGGCATTCAATTTATACAAATACCTACCACTCTACTTGCTCAGGTAGATTCTTCTGTGGGGGGGAAGACTGCAATCAATATATCAGCAGGTAAAAATCTTGTTGGAGCATTTTATAACCCTAAAGGGGTCATCATAGATACATCAGTATTGAAAACACTTCCAAATAGAGAGTTTAAGGCTGGATTGGCTGAGGTAATTAAATATGCATTAATTAAAAATAAATCTCTTTTTTCACTATTGGAAAAGCATGCTAAAGAGATTTTGTTAATGGATCAGAAGATTATTGAAGAGATAATTTTTGCATCGATTCATACCAAGGCTCAAATTGTGACAAGGGATGAGAAGGAAGATGGTATTCGTGCAATTTTGAATTTTGGCCATACTTTTGGTCATGCCATTGAAGCGCATGGGAAATATAAAAAAATCCTGCACGGAGAGGCTGTTGCAAAGGGAATGAAAGTTGCTTCTAGGATTTCTTTTTTAGAAAATCTTATATCTGAAAAAGAGTATAAAAAAGTTATTTCGTTATTAGAAATGTTTGAATTTGATCTATCTCTTAATCAATACAATTATGAGGAATTAAAACCATATATTTTTAGAGATAAAAAAATTAAAGCGGGTAGATTAAATCTTGTGTTGCTAAATCGATTATCGAAAGCAATAATCTCCAGCTCATTTGATACTAAAAACCTAAAAAAAGGTTTGCAGGGGTAAGCTAAGCAGCATTAGCTGTAGTTGCTTTTAATAGGTCTTGAATATTCAAGGCGGCAGGTGAGACCAGCCAGAATGATGGTTCATATCTATCAAACTCATCTAATATTACTTTCGCTCTTTCACTTTTAGTTTCTTTGATATGACGTGCAAGGATTTGTTTTAAAAACTTTCTGTGAGATTCCATTTCTTCACTAACAATTCTATCTAAGTTAATAAGACTTCGATTACATTGATCAAAAAATCTTCTGTCAGTATCTAATACATATGCGAAACCGCCTGTCATGCCTGCTCCAAAATTTGAGCCCACATTGCCCAAGACAGTGACATGTCCCCCCGTCATGTATTCGCAACAATGATCTCCTGCACCTTCAATTACAGCAGATGCTCCAGAGTTTCTCACAGCAAATCTTTCACCAACACATCCCCCGACATAAAGCTCACCTCCAGTGGCACCATATAGTGCGGTGTTACCGACTAAAACAGTTGGAGAGTCTTGAGAAGCATATTCAGCAGAGCTTGATATTACTATCTTGCCCCCATTCATGCCTTTACCTACATAATCATTTGCATCACCATTTAACTTTAAATTGAGGCCTGCTGCATTCCATACACCAAAACTTTGGCCTGCTGAACCTTTAAAATTCAGGGTTTGCTTTTGCTTTAATCCCCTTTCACCATATAAAGATGCAATTAAACCTGAGGCTTGAGCGCCAACAGACCTGTCACGATTTGTAATGTCGTAATAAAAATCTGATGAATGATCATTGGAAATTGAAGATTTTAAATCTTGAAGAATCTTTGAATTTAAATTTCCCTTATCCCAGGGATCATTTGATGGAGTATTGCAATAATGAGGGGCAGTCGTTTTTTTGTCAGAAAATAAAATTGGGGATAAATCAATATTTTCTGTAGCAGGATTGTCTTGAGTAATATCTTTTAAATACTGAGTTTGGCCAATAATGGATTCGAGGTCAGGAACTCCCAATTTAGCTAAAATTTCTTGCACTTCATTAGCGATAAATGTGAAGTAATTTATAACCCTCTCTTTTTCGCCAATGTAGTGATGATCGATGATATCTCTTCTTTGGGTTGCAACGCCCGTAGCACAATTATTTAAATGGCAAATTCTTAAATATTTACAGCCCATTGCAATCATTGGGCCCGTACCAAAACCGAATGATTCTGCGCCAAGAATTGCTGCTTTAACTACATCTAAACCAGTCTTCAAACCACCATCGGCTTGCAATCTAACTTTATGTCTAAGATTGCTTGCTCTTAAAGCTTGATGAGCCTCGGATAAACCAAGCTCCCATGGTGAGCCTGCATAGCGAATAGATGACAAAGGGCTTGCCCCTGTTCCACCGTCATGACCAGAAATAGTAATCAAATCTGCATATGCCTTAGCAACACCAGCAGCGATTGTACCCACCCCGGGCTCAGATACTAATTTGACTGAAACTAATGCTTTTGAATTTACTTGTTTGAGATCAAAGATCAATTGAGCTAAATCCTCAATTGAATAAATATCATGATGAGGTGGAGGAGAAATCAAAGTAATTCCAGGTGTTGAGTATCTCAGTTTTGCAATTAATGCATTAACTTTCCCGCCAGGAAGCTGCCCGCCCTCGCCTGGTTTTGCACCTTGAGCTATTTTAATCTGCAAAACCTCTGCGTTTACTAGGTACTCAGGCGTTACACCAAAGCGACCGGATGCAACTTGCTTAATTTTTGACATCTTTGAAGTGCCATATCTCTCTTTTGCTTCTCCGCCCTCTCCAGAATTTGATCTTGCTCCCATGCTATTCATAGCTTCTGCTAATGTTTCATGTGCATCTGGAGATAGTGCACCAAGGCTCATACCTGCTGAATCAAACTTTTTTAACAGATGTTTTGCATCTTCAAACTCAACCTTTTTTGGTTTGACTGGAAATTTAATCTGCATCAGATCTCTAAGCATTGCAGGTTCTCGGAGATTAACGAGATCTGCATACTCTTGATATATTTTGCTAGATCCTGTGCTAACAGCTTCTTGAAGTTTTTTTACAACTTCGGGGTTATAGGTGTGATATTCACCGCCATGAACAAATTTTAACAATCCTCCAAGACCAATTTCACTTACATTTGAATTTGCATATTTATTTAAAGATCGCATTTCTGCATCTAAGTCCTCGAAAGTTTTGCCTCCTACCCTGCTTACAGTATTAGTAAAAGATAAATCAACAATATCTGAGCTTAAGCCAACAATCTCATGTAATTGAGATCCTCTGTAGCTTGAAATTGTTGAGATGCCAATTTTTGAAATAATTTTTAAAAGTCCTTTGTTGATGCCTTTACGATATTTAGCACAATTAGCAGTTGGGCTACCTTTAAGTTCCTTTCGATGAGTTAAATCTAAAATTGTTTGGAAAGCCAACCAAGGAAAAACAGCAGTGGCTCCAAAACTAAGCAAACATGCAATCTGATGAGTGTCTCTAGCTGTAGCAGAACTTACTATTAAATTAGCGTCTGAGCGCAGCCCTAACTTAACCAACTCTTGATGAATGCAGCCAACTGCTAGCAATGCATTGATTGATAGATTATTACTCTCAGGTAATTTCTCATTCAAGTGAATAATTACCTCTCCCTTTCTTACGGCAGCAACTACTTTTTTAGTTAATGTATTCAAAGCATCCTTGAGATTTGATTTCATTGAATACTGCAGATCAAAATTTTTGGAGGAAAAATATGGATTTTTTAACAGCGCTGCAAGTTTCTTGTGCGAAAGAACAGGAGATGTGCTGACAATTCTTTTGGCATGATCTTTTGATTCTTCAAAAATATTCAACTCGGGTCCAAAGCATGCTTCTAGAGACATGACGCTTGATTCTCTCAATGAATCAATTGGCGGATTTGTTACCTGAGCAAATTGTTGCCTAAAGTAATCATAGATAGACCGCGGCATTGAGCTTAACATTGCCAAAGCAGTATCATCACCCATCGAGCCGGTGCCCTCGAGACCATTAAGTGCAAGGGGTTTAATTACAGATACCCTCTCTTCATTAAACAAAGAAAAGAGTTTTGACGATTTGATAAATTCTGAATGGGGGATTTTTTTTATGCCTGGGCCCTCAAATACATCTAAGGTAGATTCAAGATAAATTGCAGATTTTTTTAACCAATCTCGGTAAGGCTTACTTTGTTTGAGCTGATCATCAATCATATTTTGATCAAGAATTTCTCCAGACTCAGTATTGACTGCAAAAATTCCACCAGGGCTAATGCGTCCTTTTTGTAGAATTTCCTCATCGGCAACCGGATAAATACCTGTTTCAGAGGCCACTGCAATCATTCCATTACTTAGCACTTGGTATCTTGCTGGTCTTAATCCATTTCTATCCAAGACACAGATTGCCCATTCTCCATCTGACATGACAATACCAGCAGGACCATCCCATGCCTCCATATGCATTGAATTATATTCATGAAAAGCTCTAACCTCTGGATCCATTGTATGAATATTTTGCCAAGCAGGTGGCAAGACCATGCGAATAGATCTAAAGAAATTAATTCCGCCCTTAACCAACAACTCAATCATATTATCAAGAGCTGATGAATCAGAACCTGTTTCATTAACCAATGATTTAAATTGGCTGATGCCTGGAATCAAGGGAGTGGAAAACTTAGAAGCACGAGCTTTAACCCAATTTCTATTTCCTCTAATTGCATTGATTTCACCATTATGGGCAAGAAGCCTGAAAGGTTGAGCTAGGTGCCATCTTGGTTGGGTGTTTGTAGAAAATCTTTGGTGGAATAAGCAGACCTTGGCTGTAAATGATTTTTTAGCAATGTCGGTGTAAAAGTTACTAATTGCATCTGGAAGCATTAAACCCTTGTAAACAATTGTTTGACTGGACATGCTGCAGATGTATAACTTTTCATCATCATTATGGAGCTCTTCAATTTTTTTTCTAGCCTGAAGAAGACAGGACTCAAATCTCTCTCTATTAAAATCTTTTGAGATAGGTGTTATGAATATCTGACTGATGTTTGGTAAAGATTCACATGCTATTTTACCAAGAACAGATGGGTTAATTGGTACTTCTCTGACGCACTGAAAGACTAGATTTTCTGATTGAAGAATTTTTTTGATAGCTGGCAGATCTTTATTTAAAGCAGCAGACGAAAAAATTTGCGCAATGCCAAACAATTCAGGTAATTTGATCTTTAATTCTTTATTTATTTGCTTTTGGAAAAAAGCTTGATTTAAATCAAATAAAAGTCCGCAACCATCCCCGGTTTTACCATCTGCTCCTATCGCACCCCTATGCGTCATGCTGGTTAAACCTGCAATGGAACCTTTCACCACGTCTCTGTTTTGAATGCCGTGTCGATTAACTATCAATCCAAAACCACAATTATCCTTAGCTTGAGACTCTTGATATAACGATATATTTGTATTTTGTTGCGTCATTACGTTATACATATTAACACAATAATGTCATACTATGTCATACATATAATACGGAACTAAAGCAATTTAATGAGTGCAAAAAACAAACAATACAAGATTGAAAAAGGTTTGCTGCTTTTTACTCAACCGCGATCTCCTTACTTTTATGGAAAAATTAGATTAAATAGAAAATACGTAACAAAATCTTTTGCTCCAATTACCGATTTAGAAGAAGCAAAAATCATGTTATTTGAATGGCGTAAAGAGCTATTGAGCCAAAGCACTATTCCAACATCTACAATAACATCTCCTGAAAATTTTAAATCTAGATCAGAGTATGTCGAGCATGTTCCCCTAGCAAACGATTTTCAATTTCTTGAAGTTGGCCGCTATGATCCTAATAAAAAAAATATAGAAGAAAGGAAAATAAATTTTGTTGAAATTTACGGTGATTACAATCAATCTGAAGCATCTAATCAATCTCATCGATGCCTAGATTGTGGAAATCCATATTGTGAATGGAAGTGCCCTGTCCATAACTATATTCCTGATTGGTTGAAGCTCGTAAATGATGGAAATATTATGGAGGCGGCTGATTTATGCCATCAAACAAACTCTCTTCCAGAGATGTGTGGCCGAGTTTGTCCTCAAGATCGTTTGTGTGAAGGAGCCTGCACACTCAATGATGGATTTGGAGCTGTGAGTATTGGGAATATTGAAAAATACATAACTGATAAGGCAATAGATATGGGCTGGAGACCTGATCTGAGTAATAGAGTGTGGACTCAAAAGAAAGTTGCAATTGTTGGAGCTGGACCTGCAGGTATTGGATGCGCAGATATCCTCATAAGAGCTGGGATTCATTGTGATGTCTATGATAAGCAACCAGAAATTGGTGGCCTGCTCACATTTGGAATTCCTGAATTTAAGTTAGAAAAAAGTGTGGTAAGACGAAGGCGAAAAATTCTTGAAGAAATGGGTATTAAATTTAAGCTTAATAAAGAAATTGGTAAGGACATCTCCTTCAAGAAATTGCATGAGAAATATGATGCGGTATTTCTTGGAATGGGAACCTACACCTCGCTGGAAGGAGGTTTTAAAGGAGAAGATTTGCCGCAAACCCACAAGGCAATCGATTATCTCATTGGGAATACAAATCATCTTTTAAAATTTAAACAAAAAGAATCTGACTATATTAATTTTAAAGGCAAGGATGTTGTAATTTTAGGGGGCGGAGACACTGCAATGGATTGCAATAGAACTGCCATTAGACAAGGAGCAAAGTCTGTAACTTGCTTGTACAGAAGAGATGAAAAAAATATGCCTGGCTCTAGAAGAGAAGTAATCAATGCAAAAGAAGAAGGCGTGCAATTTGAATTTAACATTCAGCCAATTGAAATCATTGGAGGAAAAAATGTCGAAGGAGTTAAGACCATTCAAACTAAATTAGGAGAGCCAGACCAAAATGGCAGAAGAGTTCCTGTCCCTATTCAAAATAGTGAAAAAATTTATCCAGCTGATGAGGTCATTGTAGCGTTTGGCTTTAGAGCCAATCCAGCTGACTGGTTTAAAGACTATGAAATTATGACTGATAAATCTGGATTAGTAATAGCTCCTGAAAAACAGGAATTTAAATTTCAAACCACCAATCCTAAAATTTTCTCTGGTGGTGACATGGTCAGAGGGTCTGATTTGGTTGTCACAGCAATTTGGGAAGGAAGAGAAGCTGCCAAAAGTATCATACAATTCCTTTCATAAATGAATAATTCAAAATTTTTAAAGGCTCTGAGCCTTCAATCTAATTCGACTCCACCAGTTTGGTTTATGCGCCAAGCTGGTAGATATCTTCCTGAATACCAAGAAATAAGAAAGCACTACAGCAACTTCTTAGATATGTGCAAACAACCCAAAACTTGTGCCGAACTAGCCCTACAACCAATTGATCGCTTTAATTTAGATGCGTCAATTCTCTTTTCTGATATCTTGACTATCCCAGATGCTTTGAATCTCGGTTTGGCATTTCATGAAGGAGAAGGTCCCAAATTTAGCAATCCCATTTCATCTCCTCAAGATATTAAAAAATTAATACGATTTGATGTTAATGCCGTTGATTACGTCTTTAAAGCAGTTGAAGAAACTAAAAAACAGCTCCCAAAGGACATACCTTTAATAGGTTTCTGTGGCAGTCCCTGGACTCTTGCTGCATATGCAATTGAGGGTGGCGGGTCAAAATATTTTCAAAAAACAAAAAGTTTTATGAAGGAACATCCAGATGAGCTGCAAGAATTTTTAGAAATTCTTAGCAATGCTTGCTACGAATATTTAAAACAACAAGTTTTAAGTGGAGTTAATGCGCTTCAAATTTTTGATTCATGGGCAGATTTATTGTCAGACAAGGATTTAGAAGATTTCTCATTGCGATACACCCGACTCCTAACCAATCAACTTAAAGCAGATCCCCTCACTTCAAATATCCCTATTATTTTATTTGAAAAAGCTCCAAAGAAAAAAATTACTGACTTAATATTTAAAGATATATCTTGCATAAGCCTTTATTGGCAAGAGGATATTGAAAGCATCGCTGAAGATTTAAAAAATAAATATGCTATTCAAGGAAATCTCAGTCCTCATGTATTGCTTGGATCTGATGAATTAATCTGGAATGAAACCCAAAAAATTTGCACCATTATGAATGAGTATCCAGGGTTTATTTTTAACCTTGGTCATGGCATCACTCCGGATATAAAGCCGGAAAAAGTTAAAGTAATGATCGATGCTATAAGAGAATAATTTCAAAATTAATTTTTTACTTATGAGTTAAAAAATAGGCTTCAGAGTATTTTTTAGCTATCATTGGCGCTGCAATAACATTTTTTAGGGGGCAATATGTTCAATAACTATTTTTTACGCGCAACTTTCGTTGCAATTTTAATTTCATCTCCTGTTGCATTTTCTCAAACACTTGAAGAAGTTGTGGTGACTGCACAGATAAGAGAACAAAGTCTTCAGGATGTACCTATATCAGTTTCAGCTATAGATGGAGAGGTAATTGAAGATAGAAGTGTTGATAATCTTCAGTCACTTTCTGCTTCAGTGCCTAACTTCTATGTGGCAGAAACCCAAATTGATACATCTATTTCTATCAGAGGGGTTAGATCTGGTGCAAATAAGGGTTTTGAACAATCAGTTCCATTAAATTTTGATGGGGTTACATATCCGAGAAGTCAGTTAGCAAGAACACCACTTGTTGACCTAGAAAGAATTGAGGTATTGCGTGGTCCTCAGCCTACCCTTTTTGGTAAAAATGCTATTGGTGGAGTTGTTAGTGTGACTTCAGCAAAGCCAACAGAAGAGTTTGAAGGAAAATTTTCAACCTCTCATGAATCAGAGCATGATGAGTCACAATCGCTTTTAGTCCTATCAGGACCACTTTCTGAAACTTTGCTTGGAAGATTAACCGTTTCAACCAGAGAAATGGATGGATGGATTATCAACGAAAGAATGAAAAGGTTGGAACCACAAAGAGATGAGACATATATTAGAGGTCAGCTTGCTTGGACTGGCGATAACGATATTGACTACAACTTAAAAGTAGAAACAGCTGATTTTGATTCTGTCGGATATGCCATGGAAGCATTGGCTCCGCAAGATGGGTATGGTCTTGTTTTTAGGGGTCCAATTGCTGTAGAAACAGATGAGAACTGGGTCAGATCTAGTGGTGAGACTTTTAGTCAAAATACAATGGATAACGTTGTTTTCACTGTAAATATCCCAATGGATAATGGGGGAACTTTGACATCCATTACAAGTATGGTCGAGTACGATTCCTATGAAGTACTTGATGTTGATTACGTTGGCCTAGAAATTCTAGATGGAACAAATCAATCTGAAAAGTATGAACAAACATCACAAGAAATCCGCTACACATCTCCTGGTGGCGAGAATGTAGACTACATTGTAGGTGCATATTTCCAAACTGCAGATGTTAATGTGACTGACTATGTGCCTTTAGGTTCTTTCTTAGCTCTTGCTGGTCCTCCAGTATCTTTACTTGTGGGAACTAATTGGGACAGACTTTATAAACAGTCATCTGATATGTATTCAGTCTTTGGTCAAGCTGATATTAATCTTGACGGTAACTGGAGACTAACAGTCGGTGCAAGATATTCTAGCGAAGACAAAGATGGAAGCAGAAATTTAACTTTAGATGGAACAGGTACAGCATTAGCTGGATCACCACTTCTTAATATCTTATGGGCAGGCGTTTTAAATGTTGGCCCTCACAGCATTGCCAGCAGCAGAAGCGAGAATTCTTTTGATCCGATGGTGAGATTAAGTTATGACCTGTCTGATAATTCGCAAATGTATGTCTCATACACAGAGGGCTCAAAAGCTGGTGGATTTGATATTAGAGGTAACTCAATTCCAGGAACTCCTTTAGTTTCAAGTGAAGGTGGTTGGGAATTTGAAGAAGAGAATGCTACAAACATTGAGTGGGGCTACAAAATGAAATCTGATAGAGCTCAATTTGATTTTACTTATTTCTCAACAGAATATGACGATCTGCAAACTAGTGTGTTTGATGGGGTATTAGGATTTAAAGTGGGAAATGCTTCAGCGGCTGAATTAGATGGTTTTGAAATGCAAGGACGATATCTTCTTGCAGAAGGTTTTGAATTTTACGCATCTCTTGCAAGCTTGGACTATAAATTTACAGACTGGAAAAATAGTCAGTGTGCATATGGTGAAGCACCTACAAATGGCATTTATTGTGATAGATCTGGGGCAAGTGTTATTTTTGCTCCTGAAAACACAGGAAATGTTGGCTTCGACTATGAGACTGTTTTATCTAATAATTGGGTGTTTGATGCTAACTTAAATGTTGATTATTCATCTGAATATTACGTTACAACTAACTTAGATAAAAACATCGAAGAAGGTGGTTACTCTAAAGTAGGTCTAGTGTTAGGTCTAGAAAGCTCAGATGGTAAATGGAGACTATCACTCATAGGAGATAATTTGACTGATGAGCGCATCAAAGTTGTTGGCGGAACCATTCCATTGGCAAGAACTTTTGTAAGGCTTGCTTCTGGCGGAGCCCTGGATGGAATTGCTTACGATGCAATTTATGATCGACCAAAAAATGTCACTTTAAAATTAGATTATAATTTTTAATCTAATAATCTAAAAAATTAAAACCCCACTTCAGTGGGGTTTTTTTAATTAAAGTCTTTCAATCAAAATAGCTGTTCCAGCTCCTGCTGCACCGCTTGTAGCAACAATTCCAGTTGTAAGGTTTTGTCTTTCTAACTCATCAATCAATGTTGACATCATAATAGAACCTGTTGCTCCCATAGGATGGCCAAGGGCAATGCAGCCACCATTCACATTTAGCTTTTCATCATCTATATTTAATTCTCGCTGGCAATGAATCATCGTTGAGGCAAAAGCTTCATGTATTTCAAATAAATCTACATCGGATACTTGAAGATTGTTTTGTGCAAGTAGTTTTTGTGTAGCTAAGATACAGCCAGATAAAACTAGCAAAGGATCATCGTTAACAGTAACAACAGAAATAATTTTTGCTCTTGCCTTTTGCCCATTTTCTTGAGTTTTTTTATTTGAAAGTAATGTCATAGATGCTGCATCTGCCATCGCTGGTGAATTGCCAGCAGTATGGACATGTGCAATTTCTTCTAAGCTTTGAAAAAGATTTAACTGAGCTTGATCGACGCCCTGCTCTCCTAATTTTTGAAAGCTTGGGTCCAATGAAGTTAAGCTCTCAATGGTTGTTTCTCGTCTTATGCACTCATCCTCAACACAATTAATCGATTTATATTCATTGATAACAGGGATAATAGATTTAAAATAATTTTTAGTTTGTGCATCGGCAGCCCTTTGCTGTGACTTTAATGCTTGTAGATCCGTATCTTCTCTCGAAATATTAAAAAGACTGGCTATAAGATCTGCCCCACTTCCCATTAAAAAAATCTTTGCTTGAGCTGCTAAGGCAACATCAGTCCAAATTGCTGCTTGATCAGATAACATTGGAACCCTTGACATCATCTCCACTCCGCCAGCAATTATATTTTTGGCTTGCTTGGATTGAATTTTTAAATGGCCTAGATTAATTGCATCTAAGCTTGAGGAACAAAACCTATTGACCGTAAGACCTGAAATTGAATCAGGATACCCTGAAAACATAACTGAGCTTTTGGCAATGTTGCCTGCCTGCTCGCCGTACTGAGTGACGCATCCTAGTATCACCTCATCAATAGAATTTAAATTTAAAAAATTTTTCTGCTTGATGTCTTTATATAAAACGTCTAGTAATTCATAAGGGTTCAGCTTGTTCAATCCACCTTTTTGATTAGCTCGAGCCCTAGGTGTTCTAATAGAATCAATAATGTAGACAGAATTCATGATCTACTTTAATAGATCACTTTTTTGCGCCCATGTGGCATGGGTTCCAGAACATATCTGATGCGGCAAAGGTATCTCGCACACGGGGCCTTCTTCAATATTTTGAGCGTCGAATAATAAACAAGCAGAAGTTTTATCAGATACATTGTTACTAATTGTTACTAAATATCCATCATCCTCGTCAACAGAATCAGTTTTTGGTGCAAAGCTTACCTCACTGATAAAAATATGTTCAGGAAAAATGTATTTTTTAAGAGAGTTTTGCTGATGATCATGTTTCGTGATTCCATCAAAAGTGAAATGCCCCTTCGTTGGAATCATGCTATAGGTATATCTGTGCTCAATTCCAGCAACATGCTGGTTAATGACCCCAAACTCTATTGTTTGATCGCAAATGTCCTCCTCAGAAGTAACTCCTGTTTTTAAATTAAATTTCCATCTGTGAAGTCTCGGTTTTAATAAAGAAAAATCTAAAAAAGCCATCATGCGTTCTAGACCTGGAGGAGCATCTACATAATTTTCTGGCCATGGATGTTCTTGAAAGTAGCCCTCTAAAATTAATTCATCGCCAACTTCATAGGCATTGTTCCAATGAAGGACATAGGTTGGGTCAGCTTCAAACCATTGAATATCCTCAGGATTGCCATATCTTGGAATCACTGCAAATCTTGAAGGCAAGTCATGCATTCTTGTTGCATGAACGCCTTTTTTAAGCATTTCTTGATCCCAAAAAAGAGGTAAATCATTAATAATTGAGTAGTTTTTGCTGAAAGCCATGTCATGAGGAAGCCTTGGACCGGGAAGCTCAACTGGTATTAAATGCTTTAGGTTTTGGTCCTTATCAACCACTCCGTAATTTAAATAAGGCGCTTGCTTGGAATAGTTAAAAAACATTAGCTCGCCTGTTAATAGATCGACTTTCGGATGAGCTGATAAACCACCTTCAGGAACCCAAGATGCTTTGCCTTTCGTTTCCAGTGTATAGGGGTCAAGTTGATATCCTTCTCCACATTGATAAAAAGTTGAAAGGGGCTCTCCTGCATGAACGATAATGTCGGTTGAAGATGAGTCCTTGATTCCGCCTTGAGCCCCCCACCCTGGAAGAAAAGATGAGCCCGTTCGTTCCATGAGACCAGCCCACATTGATTTTCCCATCTCTTGTTCAACTAAAAAACCTTCTGTTCGCACAAACTTATTTACATAATTTGCTTTGCCATTTTCAAAATTAATTGAATGCATCATGCCATCCCCATCAAAAGGATGAAAGCGACCAATTGGTTCATGAACCTGATTTTCTGTATTCCTGAAGTAGGATCCTTCTATGTCCTCGGGGATCTCATTCAAAGCTTTTAAATCAGTAGCTTCATATTCATCATAATTTGGGACCCATGCGTCCTTTAAATATGGATGATCATGGGTTTTGATTGATGATTGAATAGTGTTTATTTTTTTAATTTCCATGTTCTACCCCTGCAAAAACTCAGATTCGAGTTTCTCTACTATAGATTCTACGCTTTCTATATTTTTAATTAAACCAACGCCTTGTCCTGCTGACCAGATATCTTTCCAAGCTTTAATTTTATCCTGTGAGGCTGAAACGTTGAAACCATTTGTATTTGAGTCCAAATTATCTGGGTCTAAATTATTTTTAAGAATGCTGTCTTTTAAATAATAGGCTTGCGCTCCAGTGAACAGATTTGTCATTCTTAAATCCTCATAAGTTGAATTAATGATCATGGATTTATATTCATCAACCGCATTACTCTCTTGGGCTGAAATAAATCTTGTACCCATATAACTCAAGTCTGCACCCAATAATTGTGCCGCTCTAATATGCTGGCCATTAGAGATAGATCCAGCCAGAACTATCAGACCATCAAAGAATTCTCTTACATAGGCCGTAAATGAAAATGGGGAGAGGTGCCCTGTATGGCCTCCTGCTCCATGACAGATTAGCGCCATGCCATCAACATCCATATCAGCACAACGGCGTGCAAAATTTATATTATTTACATCTGCTATTACTTTGCCTCCATAGCCATGAACTGCATCAATGACTCTCTCAGGACTGCCCAGGGCTGTAATTACAATTTCAGGTTGGAACTTTTTAATTAAGTCTAATTCCACTCCAAACCTATCATAGGTCTTATGAGTGATCATGTTGAATGCCCAAGGATTTGAAGTGGAACTGTGGATTTGATGCATCCACTTTTCAAGCTCTTCTGCTGTTCTGGCATTTGGCCCCGGAAATGATCCAATTAATCCAGCATTGCAACTAGCTATGACTAAATCTGGTCCAGAAACCAAGAACATAGGAGCAACAATTACTGGCAATCGTAATTGACCAATTAACTTATTATTTTGCATAGAATCCAATCAAAAAACTTAATTGAAGTTTAGTACAACTTTTGTATTTTTACTCATATAGCTTTTTCTTTTAAATGTCTCGCAATCATGCATATAATTAAAGTATGCAAGAACGAGTTTACATTCTAGGGGGCTATCAATCTGATTTTGCTCAGAATTGGCATAGAAATGAATTAGATCTTTTAGATGTATTTCAAAACACTATATCTCAAGGGTTAAACTCTGTTAATTTAGAGCCTAAAGATATTGATGTAGCTCATGTTGGTAATTTCACAGCTGAGTTGTTTTGTAATCAAGGTCATTTAGGTGGTTTTTTTGTCTCATCTCATCCTGATTTTTTTGGACTGCCCTCCTCCCGACATGAGGCTGCTTGTGCATCAGGTAGTATTGCTACCTTGGCTGCCTGTGCTGAAATTGAATCAGGCAGATATGAGCTCGCTGCAGTCTTAGGAATTGAGCAAATGAGGAATGTTTCAGGGGAGCAAGCAGCTCAAAATATTGGAGGGCCTGCAATGCGATCTGGTTTCGAGTGCCAAGGAGTTCAGTATCCTTGGCCTCATATGTTTAGTGAACTAACCAATGAATATGATAAAAGATATGGAATTAATGAAGATCATCTATCAAAAATCTCAGAAATTAACTTTGGCAATGCTAAGAAAAATCCAAACTCGCAAACTCGAGCGTGGACTTTTGAATCAGATACTTTTACCAGGTCAGATCATGCAAACCCTGTAATTGAAGGTCGAACTAGAAAAATGGATTGTGGTCAGGTTACTGATGGAGCGGCAATAATCTTTCTAGCAAATGAAAAAAAAGCTAGAGAATATGCAAAAGCAAGATCAATGGATATTGATGCAATTCCTTACATAAAAGGTTGGGGTCATCAAACGGGTCCCATAACATATCAAGAAAAAATTAATTTTAGTCAAAACAAAGATTACATTTTTCCGCATGTGAAAAAGGCTATTGATGACGCCTTTTCAAAGGCAGGAATGCAGGGTGTGGCTGATATAGATGGTATTGAGACCCATGACTGTTTTACATCAACCGAATATATGGCAATTGATCATTTTGGTATTACTAAGCCAGGAGAAAGTTGGAAAGCTATAGAGTCTGGTGAAATAGAGATTGGTGGGAGAATCCCAATTAATGCAAGTGGTGGTCTAATTGGTTTGGGCCATCCGGTGGGTGCCACAGGCGTCAGAATGCTGCTTGATTGCTATAAGCAATGCACTGCTTCTGCAGGTGACTACCAAATTGAGAATGCAAAAAATATATCAACCTTAAACATTGGTGGCAGTGCAACAACAGTTGTTAGCTTTGTGGTAGGAACTGCCTAATTAAATAAATCTTTTAGCTCTCGCCTTAAAACTTTTCCAACGGGATTTTTAGGCAAGACATCTATCACTCTCAAATCCTCAGGCATTTTGTACTTAGCAATCTGTTTATCTTTCAAGAAATCTATGATTTCATCCAACGATATAGTTACACCCTTTGCAACTACAGCCACAACTCCAACTTTTTCACCTAAAATTTCATCATCATAGCCAGTGACTGCAACTTCCAGCATTTTAGGATGCGAGCTAAGCAGGTTGTCCAATTCCTCAGGAGAAATATTCATTCCACCTCGAATAATAAGATCTTTGCATCTCCCACAAAATTTATAAAATTTCTTATCAGTATCTTCTGGTGAAATTTCAAACAAATCACCTGTCCTAAAAAAACCTTCTTCATCGAAGACTTCTGCATTTGCCTCTGGAGCATTCCAATAGCCATCAAAAACTGTTGCCCCTGAGATGAGTAACTCTCCAGGCTGACCTGATTCATTTATTTCTTTATTTGTTTCAACGTTTATTAATTTTGTTTTTACTAATTTTGAAACTGGATTGCTCCAATCAAGCCCCTCTACTCCAAAACGAGGAAAATATTGAGCACGTAGATGAGGATCTTCTATCTCGTGACGAGCGCTAAGAAGTGTTGCGCCCTCATTTGATCCAAAAATATTTTGAACGGTCAAGTTATATTTATTTTGAAAAGACTCAACCATCCATTCTGATAACGGAGCTCCACCGCAACCAATAGATCTTAAGCTGCTTAAATCGTGTTGATCTAAGATTGCTGGATTATTAAGCAGCATATTCATAATTGCAGGAGGAGCAATGGTGTACTTCACATCTTCATTTACTATTTGATTTAAAAAAACATTTAAATCAAAGGGATGATGTTGCACAAGTTTGCCTTTACATAACAACCAATTGAAGAGAAAGCCTCCAATGCTTGCCATATTTATCATTGGAAAAGGATTGAGTAATGTATCTCCCTCCTCGGTTTCAGAAACATATCCTGCAGCTTTAGCCATGGGCAACCAAAGATTATGGCTTCGTGGAACACCTTTTGGGGTTCCAGTAGTTCCAGAAGTCCAGCAAATAGTAAAAATATCATTTGCTGTAATTGGGTTATCTTGAGCATATGATTGCTGGGATTCATAAGTTTCGCTGACAGGTTTGTGGGTATGCAAGTCAATAAAATTCTCAATTTCACCCAATGCAAACTTGAGCTCATTATTGGTGAATGCAGATAAAAATTGTTCCGCGTGAGCACTCTTGTTAAAAGTTTGTATGCTAATAAAAGCCTTGGGCTTCGTCTCGGCTATTATGCTATTTATTTCATATGCACCATATTGCATTGGAATGGGTGAGCAAATAATACCAAGTTTTGAGAGAGCTAAATAAACTATTGGCAGCTCAACAACATTTGGTAGCTGAATTAGGGCAATGTCATCTTTTCTTAAACCCTGCTCAAAGAAAATACTTGCGTATCTTTCAACCGTCTTGTCTACTTCATTAAAAGATAATCTCTTGGGAGCATCCCCTGTAATGTCTGCACGATTTAAGGGATCTATAAGAGCTTCTTGATCCCCGGATGAACTAACAGCATCCTGAAACAAGGAATATAATGTGTCTTCCCCCCACCATCCTCGTTTTGTAAAAAACTCAATCCTATTTTTCTTGGTTAGTATCATATATTTATTATTTAACTATAAACATTTCATTTTAACTTACTACAATAGATATTAAGTCGCCATAATTTTAACTTTTCAGTAAAAAAAAAATTTCATCCTATATTCATTTGGTATGATTAACCAATGAATGACAAACAATCTAAATTTACCAAAAGTTTGCATTGGACAACCATTGCAAGTGAAAAATTGCTTTTAGCTATTATTGGAATTGCTACATGCATAGCCTCGGCTATGTACATTTTTGACATGGCATTAGCTCAAGAAATTACATTACCTGATCTATTCATGTTATTTATTTATGTCGAAATTATTGGAATGGTGGGAGCTTTTTATAGCACCAATAGAATTCCTGTCACCCTACCTATTATTATTGCAATCACTGCACTCTGCAGATTGATTGTGATGCAAAGCAAAGAGATGGATGCATGGGTTGTGCTTGGTGAGGCTGGAGCTATATTGGTTTTATCAGTTGCTGCATTTGTGATGAGCTTAAAAGATAAAGTGAGTTTAGAAAAAATCAAAGAACTAAGAAATTTAGACTCTTCGAATTAAGTGCCGCTGATAAAAATATAGTTTTTTTACCTCTCGCAAGATTGTAATTAATTTATGCAACGATTTACCTTCAATCAAAGAGTTGAAAATCTCTTTAAATCATATTTTTCAACTTATGAAAATATCAGCATTTCAGCAAACGAAGAGCAGATAAAGATTGATTTAATAGATGAGCAAAATCTTGATTCGGCGTCGTTGGAGTTAAAAAAATTAGAACAATTTCATCAAATCACTTTTTGGGACGGCTACTCCCAAGCAGAGGTCGTTGAGGCATTCAATGAAAGAGATTCTGCAAAAATATTAAAGCGTTTTATGAAAAAGCTTCTTAAAATCCTCAATTGATAAATGAAAAACTTAATCAAAAGAGCATTTAGCAAATTTTTCAAAGAGAATCCTAGCAGCCTATCAACCAAGGCTTTAGAGCGTGCTAGCAAAATGGAAAAGCCCAGAGCAGGAACTCCTCATGATTGGGAGGATTATGAGAAATATTTAAAAGAGTTTGAAAAGAATGGGGGTAAATAAACTAATTTGAGATTAAGCTGATATCTTTTATTGCTAAGTCCACCTCAAAGTCTCTTCCAAAACCTGCAATACTTAAATCTCTTATATTTTTTGCTTTCATTGATGACGCCGAAAAACCAGAGCTTCTCTTTAAATCTTTAAAAAATATTTCGTATTCTTGCCAATCATTATTAACTTCAAATGCTTGGCTAAAATATGACCATGGCGGAATTTTTAAACCTTTTAGAGTGACATGTATTTCATAGATTTCACTATTTCCTTTGGCTTTAAACTTAATGCCTTTGAAATCATTGCTGTTGATATCAATTCTATTTGAAAGTCTTACAAATCCACCATTATTATCAGTTGAAACATTACCAGTCATATAAAAGACGCCGTCAGAATGTCTGATTGCTAGATCAGAAACTCCACCCATGACCTGATCAGTAATCCCACGCCAAGCTTGAGGATCGTTTAATGGTTGTGAAAATAAGTTCATTGAAAATAAGAATAAAATAATAATACCTAGCTTCATGCTCAACACCCCAAAAAGTAAGTTTATAGATAACAGCTTAATTGATCTTGGCATAATTTAAAGCGGCCCCTTGAAATCTATTCCCGCCTTAGTAAGTCGAGAAATCAGTGAGTGGCCAAGGCCTGAAGCTGAGGTAAGCACGCCTCCATAACCCCTTCCACCAGGAAGTTCTTCTATATCTTCGATTAAACATAGAGCACACTCAGATACCAGTTTTGAAGTAACTTTATAGCCTGGATCTCCCTTTCCATGCATGTTGAAAACAGATTTGGTGCCGTCCTCTGATTCAGCAATGAATTTACAATCGAACCAACCATTTTCTTGCACAGCCTCTGATGGCCCTTCTCCTGGTTTAGGCAGAAAAGGTTTTACCAATCTTTTCAAAGGTGACAAAAGCACTAAAACTGATAATCCAGTAAGGAGAAGTGAGCTAACTGCGCTTAACCAACTCTTATGGTAAGCATGCTCTTGATAAGTAAAGTTAGAACCATAAGATTCTTGTCGTAACGCTAACAAGGCTTCAGATCTTCGCACAACTCTTGTATTTGCAGTGGCCATAATGAAAGGTCCTGACCATGCTTTGATTTCAGGCTTTTTGGAGATACCTACTCTATCACCACTGAGTTGTTTTTGTTCATTGGAGTAAGAATCTTCAGGATTTAATAAAAACGGGTTGGTGAGATCATCTCCTAAATCTAACTCTCCCATAGAGAACATTGTTTCTAAGGTTCCTCCTGAGGCACCGCCTTCATATGAATGAAATGATTCGATTCTTTTGATGGGCTTTCCAAGACTTTTAGCTGCAAAAAAAGTTCCTAAATCCGATGGTATTGAATCAAACCCACATGAAGGAATAATTCTTATACCTTTCCTTGCTGCCTCCTCATGATGATTTTCTATTAAGCCCTTAACCCAAAAAT
>ERZ802830.1529-NODE-1529-length-21915-cov-12.5468_pt1 | contig 21915 bp, 18 predicted proteins | sample MGYA00345654_ERZ802830 | MGnify/ENA primary metagenome ERZ802830 (study PRJEB30503, sample SAMEA104212375) | marine metagenome | biome: Westerlies Biome; feature: [SRF] surface water layer (ENVO:00010504) within the epipelagic zone...; material: water...
CATAATGCCCCGCTGAGACCCAGGCATGCGTCACATACCGGAATCCTCGGATCATCGCCTGAAATCTCAGGTTTTGAATCAGTGCTTCTACGGGGGCCAAAACTCACACCTTTCCGGCCCTCGAAGATCCCAGGTGGATCATGGCGGGCCAAAGGATGTGATCGGCCGCTGAGCGACACATATTGAGGGTTTCCTCAAGAACCTTTTCAGGTCAGGGAATTCATGCCTGATCAGCGCCCAATGCCAAGGCAATCCAAGATCTCACTCCCACCGACATCGCCTGATCGTCGACCTGAAATTTGGGATGGTGACAGAAGTAAACGATGCCCTGATCCTCGTCCCGATTTCCGAGGAAGAGGAACGCTGCTGAGACTTTTTCTCCGTAGTATGCGAAATCTTCGCCTCCGAGGACCGGGTAACCCTCATCTGTTAAAGGAACCTCGCGAGCGAGAGATCTCTCTGCTTCTCTGCAAGCATCCGGATGATTGAAGGTCACGGGATAACCTTCGATAATCTCAACCTTCGCTGAACACTCATGGGACTCTGCCACTGAGGTAGCGATGTCTTTGAGTCTTTTTCTAGCAACATCGCCGACTTCTTTTTCAAAAGAACGAATGGTGCCATTCAATTTTACCTTTTCAGGAATCACATTGTCGGCACTGCCGCCATGGAATTGAGTGAAGCTGACCACACAGGATTTCATCGGATCGATATTTCTCGAGACAATCTGCTGAGCAACATTGATGATCTGACTCGCAGCAACGATGGGATCCCTCGTCATATCAGGACCGGCAGCATGACCACCGACTCCCTGAACTTCAATATTAAAGGTGTCGGGCTGAGCCATCGTTGGCCCCTCCACAATACCGACCTTGCCTGTATCAAATGCAGGCCACACATGCATGCCAAAGATACGATCGACGCCATCTAGGCATCCATCTGCGATCATTGCTGGCGCTCCTCCGGGGAGCGCTTCTTCATTGGGTTGAAAGATAAAGCGAATCGAACAGGGCAATCGATCCCGGATGCCTGCGAGAGCACGTGCCGCTCCCACCAGCATCGAGGTATGAGCATCATGACCACACATATGAGCCGCACCGGGGATCGTACTCTTGTGAGGAAGATCAGCTTCTTCATCCATCGGTAACGCGTCCATGTCGGCCCTGAAGGCAATCCGACGGGTCGCGCCAGGAACGTCGATGTCACCGACAACCCCGGTTTTCCCGATCCCTTCCCGTGTCTCGATTCCTGCGGCTCGCAGTTGTTCCGCCACAAGAGCCGCAGTTCGAACCGTATCGAAGCCGATCTCCGGATGCATATGGATATCTCGTTGCAGATCGACGACACCGCCGATCACCTCGTCTGTCAGCTGCTGAACGTCAATTTCACGAATCGTTGCCATGGGGCCTCCTTGGGGGGTCTTGTTCCCCGATTCTGGACTAACTCTTTGCCGAGTGGAAGCGGCTCACGTTGCCGTTTCTACCTCCATGGGCTAATCTCGCTGTTTCAACCGATGAACGGGAGGATCCCATGGCTGCGAAATTGACCTCACAATCCGATGATTACCCTCGGTGGTACCAAGAAGTCGTTCAGCGAGCAGAGCTGGCCGAGAATGCTCCTGTCCGTGGATCCATGATCATCAAACCTTATGGATACGGTATCTGGGAACAGATGCAGTCAGTCCTCGATGGCATGTTCAAAGACACAGGGCACGTCAATGCTTACTTCCCAGTATTGATTCCAGAAAGCTTTCTCAAGAAGGAAGCCGAACACGTCGAAGGATTTTCTCCCGAACTCGCGGTGGTGACTCACGCCGGGGGTAAGAAATTGGAAGAACCCTACGTGATCCGCCCCACTTCAGAGACCATCATTTGGGATACCTACAGAAATTGGATCCAGTCCTATCGTGATCTTCCACTGCTGATTAATCAGTGGGCCAATGTCATGCGCTGGGAAATGCGTCCCCGACTGTTCCTTCGCACTACGGAGTTCCTCTGGCAAGAAGGTCATACCGCTCATGCCACACAAGAAGAATCTCACGAAGAAACACTTCGCATGCTTGAGGTGTACGCCCGATTTGCAGAAGATTACATGGCGATGCCTGTCATCCAGGGTGAAAAATCAGAGCGTGAAAAATTTGCGGGTGCAGTGAAGACCTATTCCATCGAAGCAATGATGGGCGATGGAAAAGCGTTGCAGGCAGGAACGAGTCACGACTTAGGTCAAAACTTTGCCAAGGCGTTTGATGTGAAATACCAAAGTGCTGAAGGCAAAGAAGAATTTGTATGGGCCACCTCATGGGGAGTCTCTACCCGTCTCGTTGGCGCTCTGGTCATGGCTCACGGAGATGACCAAGGATTGGTTCTTCCACCCAAACTCGCTCCGATCCAAACGGTGATCGTCCCTATCTATCGAAATGACGAGCAGATGGTTCCTGTTCTCGAAGCTTGTTCCAAACTAGAAAAAGCCTTGAAGGACGCGGGCTCCAGAACACACCTCGACAATCGAGATCATTATCGTCCGGGATACAAATTCAATGAATGGGAACTCAAAGGAGTCCCAGTTCGCATCGAAGTCGGTCCCCGTGATCTTGAAAAGGGTGAAGTGGTCCTCGCCTTCCGTCACAGTGGCGAAAAGAAGACGCTCCCATTAGAAGCAGTCGCCTCGGAAGTCATGAACGTTCTCGATGAAGCTCAGAAGGGACTTTTCCAAAAAGCTCTCAAGAAGCGAGAAGAACGGACCTTCGAGGTCGACACCTATGACGAGTTCAAAGAACGCGTCAATGATGGTGGATTCTTCATGTGTCATTGGGATGGAACCACAGCAACAGAGGAAAAAATTCAACAAGAGACGAAAGCCACCATTCGTAATATCCCCTTCGATTCTCCCGACGAAGTCGGGAAGTGTATGGTCACCGGCCAACCCAGCGCACGCCGGGTCATCATCTCGAAGGCATATTAATCGATGGGGATCATCGGACTGATTCTGGCAACCTTTCTGGTAGCGGCTCCGACAAAGCCTGCCAGCGACCTCCTCGGACCTCCAGCGGCGAGCTACGTCATCGATCTGAAAGATATATCCCGACATCGCATCCACGTCGAGCTGGCCTGCCCACGCAAAGCGAATGAAGATCTCGAAATCTGGATGCCGGTGTGGACTCCGGGCTCTTATAAGGTTCGTGATTACGCCCGTCACATCGAAACCATCTCGGCGACAGATGAGACTGGGACAGAAATCCCCATCACAAAAGTTCGCAAAAACACTTGGAACATCTCTGCCGGGACAGGGAAGGTTCGTGTCAGCTACACCCTCTACTGCAGGCTGTTGACGGTCCGCACCAACTTTGTCGAAAAAGACGGAGGATTTCTCAATGGTGCCCCCACTTTCCTGATTCCCAGAGGAACAACAGGCCCCTTCGATTTCGCCTTCGCCGACCTCCAGCAGGAATCTGGTTTCCAGAAAATCTGTACACTCCCTCGCATCGGCAACAGCTGGCGCGCTGCGGATGTCGACACTCTCTGCGACTCCCCCATTCTCATCGGCCAGCCGAAAGTGCTGCCCTTTGTCGTCGAGGAGATCCCCCACGATCTGATCCATCTCGGTGATACTTCGACTTGGGATATGGAAGGTAGCCGCGAAGCCATCGAATCCTTAACAAAAGAGATGGTCTCCTTTTGGGGACAGATCCCTTATTCCCGCTACCAATTCATGAATGTCATCGCCGAAGCAGGAGGCGGACTTGAACATAAGGATTGCACTCTGATGCTCACCAGCCGCTGGAGTTGGAACGATGAGGATCGTCGCCGCGGCTGGTACGGCCTTGTGAGCCACGAATTATTCCATGCTTGGAATGGGAAACGACTACGTCCCGTGGCCCTCGGCCCTTTCGACTACGAACGAGAAGTACTGACTCCAGATTTGTGGATGGTCGAAGGCTTCACCAGTTACTACGACGACCTGATCGTCGCGCGTGCCGGTCTCATGAACAGCGATCAGTACCTCAAGCGTCTCTCCGATCAGATCGAAGACATCCGTACGACTCCTGGCCGTCAGGTGAGGCCTCTTTCGGAAGCCAGTACCGATGCTTGGATTCGCTATTACCAGAGTGATGAAAACTCAGTCAATAGTCAGATCTCCTATTACACCAAAGGAGCACTGGTCGCCTGGCTTCTCGATGGCACCATCCGCGAAGCGAGTGACCATCAACGCAGCCTCGACGACGCCATGCGTCTCGCTTATGAACGCTATTCAGGAACCGCTGGATACACACCGGAACAGTTGCGTGAAGTTTTCGAAGAGGTGGCGGGTAAATCCCTCGACGAATTCTTCAGCAATTACCTCGATGGAACAATGGACCTCGACTACGGCGTCGTTCTCAAAACATTTGGCTTAAAATTCAAATCGCCAAAGAAAGACGATGACGAGGATAAAAAGCCCGACGCAGGCTGGCTCGGCATCGACGCCCGAGATTCATCCGGTCGCTGGGTCGTGCGTGCTGTTCCTCGGGGAACTCCCGCCTATGAAGTCGGACTCAATGTCGGCGATGAAATCATCGCTCTCGATGCCTACCGTGCTTCCGCCAAAAGTTGGTCCAACATCTGTCGGCAGTATTTGCCGGGATCTAGCGCAACCTTGACGATTGCTCGCCGGGGTCGCCTCGTAACGCTCAACGTCGAGTTTTCGACGAAACCAAAAGACCTGTGGAACCTCCAGATCGACTCTGAGGCTCCGGAAGAGGTCGCCCTGCGCCGCTCAACGTGGTGGGGCAAGGCTGAGCCCGAGAAGACGGAAGAGCCGGAGACAGAAGACCCTCCTCTAGAAACCGACTCCGAATCGACACAGGATTAACCTGAAATCGCCCCAGCGCGGTCCAGCAATTCGCCGAATTCCTTTCAGCATCCTATTCTCTTGATGGAGTGGTATCGCCAGCGATATCACTAACGGAGCCCGCCCGGATCCGTGATTAAACAGGAGGACCTCACTTGAACACCATGACCGAGAGTTTTACCCAGCGAAAAGAATTTGTCCGCCTTCATGCGGAATTCCCTGTGCGTTACAAATTTCTATCCAATGAGGTGGAGATTCCCGAAGAGAATATCTTCGAGGGTGTCACCGCTCGCATGGGTGGCGACGGCTTGCTGCTGCACGGCAAGATTCCCAGCTTCAACTGGATCCCTGCCCTGTTGATGGGAAAGATCCACATCGGCGTCAATCTGCTGATCCCTTCCCTCGACACCGCCATCAAAGGGTTGTGTCAGGTCGCATGGATCGAAGAAATCCCAGAAAATAAAGATCGCTGCAGCATGGGACTCCGCTTTATCGAGATCGCCAAGGAAGATCAGGACCTGGTCATGAAGTACCTCATTCGCTCGCAGGTTCGAAAGTCCTGATTCCTCGATTCAACACGAAAAAGAAAACCCCTCCGTGCCAGTGGCTCGGAGGGGTTTTTTCGTGAACAATCAGACCCTTACGTCAGCTGGCTCTCAATCATGACCCGCTTCGACTCAGAGGGAAAATTTTGCCCGCACTCGGTACCTTTTTTCTAGCTTTGATTCTTTGGAATGTTCTTCCGGAATTTCTTCCAGACGAATATCAACAACTGCATACCTTTCCAGCTCCATTTGATCTGCTGCTGCCGTTTATCATGTTGTCCTTATTGCCACCTTTCATTGAGTGGTGCCTTTTACTCTTGGCGGGAGGGCGACGCTTTCGCCAAAAAATGCCGTTGCCACGTGCGCTCCTCCGACGTGCTCACATGGCAGGATCTCTGACCACGCTCTTGCTTTGGATACTGCTTCTCGGCCCATTGGGCTGGGCAGAAGTATCACGTGCAAACACGTCAGTTCTATTCCCAGGCGCAGCGTTACTCCTCGCCATATTTCCACTCATTCTCGGCATCGCACTCTCTGCAATTCCTTTAGCCATCGCAGTCGGTCATAGATCTTGGATCAGCTTGCGAGGTGAGTTCTGGCAAAGCCTTCGTCCCAATTTCTTTCTTGCCGTACCTTTTTTACTCATCGGTACCATCGAAGAGTGGATTTCTCTGAATCCCGATACCTTCGCATTACTTCATCCTACAGCGCAATTAAGCTTCACCGTGATTCCTGCAGTCTTACTGATCCTCTTCGCTCCGTTTCTCTTTGAAGTGATCCTCTCCAGCAAAAGACTTCCAGCTGGAGTTCTCAAAGACCGGTTTAATCAGCTGTGCCAAAAATCTGGTCTTCGAGACATCTCTTTGAGAATCTGGCAGACCGGAACTCGACCGGTCGGAAATGCCATGATGACCGGACTGTTTCCATTTCAGAGGCGTGTTTTTATCACAGATGTTCTCATCCAAAATATGTCGGAGGACGAACTGGATGCCGTCATCGCCCATGAGTTGGCTCACGCCCGTCGATATCATCTGTGGCTCTTTATCACAGTCACATTGTCTGTCGCCTTCTGGTTACTTATCGCTCTTGACTCTATAGAGAACCCCCTCTGGCCCTCTCTCATCGCTATCGTCAGTTTCTATTTTCTGTTTCGAATCGTCTCTCATCACATGGAACATGAGGCGGATCTCTTCAGTGAAAATCTGACGCAAAAGAAGGGCGCCATCGCGCAAGCATTACTACAATTACGTCGGGGTGGGCGTCATTTCAAAGAGAAGGGCAGCTGGAGACACCCTTCCATCATCGATCGGATTCAGGTGCTTCACCGCTATCAAGAAGACATTGATTTCCGTCAACGCTTCGATAAGAAGAGCCAACGGATCCGTGCCGTCACGGGTATCTCATGGCTTCTGGGACTGGCCCTCGTGATTGTTCTAGACCAACAAGCTATTCCGGCCCCTGCTTGGAGTGAAGGCCTCTCTCGGTCTTCTAACCTCTTGCTGGCGCTTCAACAGCGAACCCAGAGATCAGGGTCGCCGCCGGAACGAATCCAAAGTCTTCTCGCTTCGACCGAAGCCGCCCTGACGAGCTCGCTCGTTCAGTTGCGAGGAATTCAAAATCAACAGAAAGATATGCGCTGGGTCCTTCTCAATCTGGTAGAAATCTACCGCATGCAGAACAAACCCATGCAAGCGACCCGATGCCGCCTCGAAGCGCAATCACTCCTCGATCCAATGGACTGATGTCGAGTACTTAAAAAAACAGATCCCCATGCGGTGAAGCAAAGGGACCTGGAGATCTTCTTCATGATCAGTAGAAATTAGATCTGTTCTCAATTATTGAAAATATAGAACGATCCAAAATTCTGTGCAGCGAGCAATTGCATAAAACTGATGCCTTCGCTGTCATTGTTGATGTAAATAGTGTGAATCGGTACTTGCTGCCAGTTCGCAGCAGTGATCTCAGACAATGTCTGATTGGTCGTATCCACACCATCACAGGTCGGTACTCCATCACTCAATATCAACATTTGTCGTGCAGGCTTACTGGACTGATTACAAATTTGTAACGTCGTAATTGCTGCAGGCGCCAAACAAGTCCAACCGTCAGGCACGAGACTATTGACCCAAGCAATCGCTGCTGCTTTTTGCGCCGTCGTCGCCGCTTTCGGTGTGGTCGACCAGGTCACTGTATTGGAACTGAAAGCCACAATACTGAACTCTGCTTGTGGGCTCAGCGAATTGACCGCCTCTGTCACCTCTTGTTGTAAATCCTCCATCGCCCCGCCCCATTCCATAGAGCCGGACTTATCGAGGCACCAAAAGAAGGCATCCCCTTCATAATCATTCCCGTAAAAAATGATCGTTTCAGGGGCATCTTCTTCGTCGTCATCGGCCCCTCTTCCGCCCGAGGGCATATCGAGAGGCTTTCGCTCTCCAGATGCGGCTTCTGCTTCGAATGGATTCAGCCCACCCAGCAACAGAGCCACGAAGACCATACTCATTATGACAGCGAAGAAGTCTTTGGATTCAGGGTCCTTCATCTTTGTTTCATTCATGGGCATTACGATTCCCACTCCTCTCACACAGCAATCCGACACGGGATGTGTGTGTCTCAGAGAACTCTTCTCTAGATCTTGCACATCCGGGAATTTCGGCGGAGTCTCCGCCAGAGAAGGATCCCCCATCAACAGGAATTAGGCCTGCTGATAAGGGTTTTAGCGGGTATGGGATTTGCCCTCCGGAAAAATTATCCGGGGATCAGGAAGGATCTACCAGTAAGGAAGAATTATTGCGGAACATCGAATTGAGCTGTGACCTGTCGGGGAGCCCCGCTATCGCTCCCGGTTTCAACGCTGCAGATGCCCCCATGAGGGATCCTCGCAACATTTTTTCACGGATCGTTAGACCATCCAGATGAGCATCTATCCATCCGGCGACAAACGCATCTCCACAGCCAGTGCCATCCACCTCGTCCACCTCAGGAGCTTGAAGGTCTCCTACCCCATCGGAGTCTTGCCAGATCACTCCGTTTTCGCCCCGAGTGATCACCGCTGTTCCGACACCCATATCGAGACAGCGTTGCAAAGCACGATCCGGAGCCATTTCTCCGAACAACTTTCGAATCTCTTCATCGTTGGGAGTGAACACGTCGACATATGGAAGGAGCTCTTCTAATTCTTTGAGGAGATTTCTACCTGGGATATAAATCACATCGAGAACGGTGAGAGTTCCTTGGTCACGGGCATCTTTGAACCAGCGTAGAAGGTCTTCGACATGAGGTCTTTCAGAGAGACCATGAGCATGAACCGACAATACAGCAACGTCGGCGAGGGCTTCTGAGGGCACTTCTTCGGGCCACGCGCAGTCATTAGCGCCTGTATCTGAGATAAATCGACGATCTTCACCATCCGTATTAATCACAAAAGTCGTTCCAGTTCTCTGCCCTATCTTCTGCTGAAACAGGTCTAGTCCAACACCTTCGGCGGCAAGGGCTCTCGCGAGGTAGTTTCCGAGATCGTCTTCCCCGACCGCGCCACACAACTGAACGTCTCTGCCGAGTCGCGCCAGGCCCGTCGCCGCATTTGCAGCGCAACCTCCAATGTTGAGTGAGATCTCAGGGGTTTTTGCAGAAGCACCCGCAGCAGGAATCGCCGGAATGGAGCGAGCCACCATATCCGCCACGATCGCACCGGCGCAGATCACTTTCCCTCCCATGACTCCACCTCAACTCTCAATGTTTACCAACAAATGTTTACCAACAAATGTCTACCAACAAATGTCTATCAACGCTTGTTGTAAAATGGAAGAAGGGCCGAAATCCGGATTGGACTTCGACCCTTCGCCTGAACGTCTTGTTCCGTCCCTAGTTGGGCTGGAAGAATGTTCCATTGTTTTGTGCGGCCAGTTGCTGCATGAACGAGATTCCGCCGGTGTCACTGGCGATGTAAATCGTGTTCACGGGAATCTGTTGCCAGTTGGCGGCCGCCACGTCGGTCAGACACTGGGAGGCGGTATTGGTCCCGTTGCAGTAAGGCTCACCGTCCGAGAGGATGAGAACCTGCTTCATGGCTTTCGAGCACTGGTTCGCAATGTTGAGTGTCTCCACTGCGGCAGGGCCCAGACAGGTCCACCCGGCAGCATTCAGGTTGAGCACCCATGCGGTAGCGGAACCCTTATTGGCGGGGTTCGCACGCTGCGGCATCGGATTCCAAACAGAGTGACCTTCAGAGAAAGCCACGACACCGAACTCGGCTTGTGAGGAAAGAGAGTTCAATGTTTGCGTGAACTCTTGCTTCAAATCTTCGATCTCACCGTTCCAACTCATAGAGCAGGACTTGTCGAGACACCAGAAGAAGGCATCACCTTCGTACTCGCCACCCCAGAAACTGATCGTTTCAGGAGCGTCTTCTTCCTCATCTCCGTCTCCGGCACCTCCGGATGGGAGATCCAGTGGACGACGAGAAACTTCATCGGACTGACCGACGAGCCAGCCAGCTGTGCTCATTACAAAAAGAAAGGCAATCATGAGGGTCAAGATGCGCATGGCCATCCTCTCAAAACAGGTCAGTTTGGGACCAACCGGTATCTCTTGGGGCTCTGAACAAGATCTTGAAACCAAGACCTGTTCCACTTCTGCAGATCAATCTGCACGTCATCAGGAAGACGCAGAGAAAGTGTGAATCCCTCGCGGGATTTTGAACTTTTTCTTCTTTTCCTGAATTCCCATTGTCATGCAGATTCGATCGAATTTGTAGCCCTTTCTCGAAGTGACCCTGCAGGATATGGTGACTTTTGAAATGAGGAAATCACCGATGAATCAGGCTCTCTCTACCAAAATTGGTGTCTTAACAGTCTCTGACAGGGCTTTTAGGGGTGTTTATGAAGATCGGGGAGGCCCCGAAGTGCGAAATTGGCTCACCCCCCGAATTCCCAATTGCCCTCCCTTTGAGATGCGAATTGTCTCGGATGACCGCTCGTTGATCGCGGCCGCCATCGAGGAAATGGCCGCTGAATGCTGCCTGATCATCACGACAGGAGGAACTGGCTTCGGCCCCCGAGATATCACCCCCGAAGCCACTGCGGATGCCTGCGAAGTGCTCATTCCCGGTTTTGGCGAGAAGATGAGAGCCAAAACCTGGGATCAGGTGCCCACGGCCATTCTCTCCCGAGCCACCGCCGGGCGAAGAGGGACCTGCCTCGTGATCAATCTTCCTGGAAATCCAAAAGCGATCTCGGAGTGCCTCGACGTGATTTGGACCGCCATTCCGCATGCCATCGAGACCGCTGGAGGGCCCGATCTGGAAGCGGAAGATGCCGCTCCTGCTCCTCATGATCCGCCGGAGAAAAGTCCTTCGTAAGCCTGCTCATATCTTTCGATCACTGGGGCCCAACGGAACAGATCCATCACCCGTTGTCGTCCCTGCTCTGAAAACTGATTTCGTTTTTCAGAATTGAGCAACAGTTCGCGTGTGCCCCGAGCCAGAGATTCGATATCGCCCACAGGGGATAAAAATCCGGTCTCACCATTCACGACCACTTCTGGGATCCCCCCCGAGTCTGTGGCTATCACGGGTAACCCTGATGCCATTGCTTCTAGGGCTGCCAGTCCGAATGATTCGCTCTCGCTCGGAAGTAAAAACAGATCAGTACCGGCGAGCAACGGTGCTGTGTCATCGATGATCCCGAGCCACTCCACCCGATCCTGAATACCCAATTCACGTGCTTCAGCTTGTGCGGAGATCAACTCAGGACCGTCTCCGATCATCAACAACCGTGCAGGAATATCCTGTGCTGCGAGAGCAAAAGTCTTCAAAACGTCTTTAGTTCTTTTCACCGGGCGGAAGTTACTGACATGGGAGATCAACAATTCTCCTCCGGAAGCAAAGCGTTCCCGCAACTCAGAACACGCCTGATCTCGAGAGAACACCTCAGCATCGACGGCATTGGGAATCGTATTGACGAAGAGATCGTCACCGAGTTCTTTGCGCGTAACCTCTGCAAGCCAATCACTCACTCCAGTGACATAGTCACTCTCCTGCATCGCCCATCGTGTGATATCGGTGTAGGAAGGATCGGATCCAATGAGAGTGATATCGGTTCCATGCAGGGTAGTCATCACCTTGACGTTGCGATCGGCATTCATGTTTCTCGCCAAAATACCTGCAAGTGAATGGGGAATGGCGTAGTGAGCATGGATCACCTGGATGTCGTGATCCTGAATCACTTGCGACAATTGATTCGCAAGTGCCAATGCGTAAGGAGGATATCTAAACAGCGGATATGAACTGACATGGACCTTGTGAAAGCGAACTCCAAAAGTCAGAGGATCCAAACGGAAGGGACGTTCATGGGAAACGAAGTGAACTTCGTGTCCTCTTTTTGCCAATCGCATTCCCAATTCTGAAGCGATCACTCCGCTTCCTCCATGTGTGGGATGGCAGACCATGGCGATCTTCATGAAGATATCCCCTTTGGGTCAACAGCTGAGAGACCTGAACCAGCGATCATGTCCACCGGATTCGCCACTGCAGGAGGATCTTGCCAAACGATGGCCTCCCCCAACTCAACGCCGCCACGTCCTCCCAGATCTCGAGCTCTGCCTTCAACAGCAGCCATAAATCCAGGCTTCGAAATTTTCGTAGGCGGACCATCGTTTTCAGGGTCGAAAAATTGCGACGCGTAACACTTCACAACTTCCACCTTTTGGCTCCAATGATCTGAGACATCGACAATCACACTCGGCTCGAACGGAGTATGACACATGTAATAACCTAACGTGGCGGGACGATGCTGTACGGAAGCAGGTTTCCCATGGGGATACATCTTCACACCACCGAGATAAAGACTTCTATAGGCAAGGAGACCCGCTCCCGCATGATCGGGATGAAGGTCATCTCTCCATGGAGCCAGCAACACTCGGGGTCTTGTTTTTCGAATCACACCTACGAGTGCTTCTCGAGCATCATCCGTATCCCTCACAGAACCATCTGGAAGATTCAGGCATGTTCGAAAATGTACTCCGAGAAGTTCAGTTGCCGCCTTCGTTTCTTCCGCACGCAATTCGGGGGTACCCCGACTCGAGAGTTCTCCACGGGTTAAATCAACGATACCCACTCGTTTACCGGCAGCGATGGTTGCCAAAATCGTCCCGCCGATGGAAATTTCTGCATCGTCAGGGTGTGCTGCAACAACCAGAAGATCGAGAGGTTCAGCAAGATGAGACATCGGAATCCTTCTCTTTGGGGCTCTTTTGCGGGGCGTTCGCCCTCGGATGCGTACAATTCTCAGAAATGATCCACGGACAAACACAACCATCCCAACGACGAATTGCAGTGTCTAAAACTGCCGCGACGTCGCTCAAACAGTCGAAACCTTGCCAGCTGATCAAATCCAAAAGGTTTCGAGACCTTTCCGGTTCCAAACCTCCGGGAAAGATATCTTCCAGCACGGCCAACACTTTTTGCCGTCGGGCTTCCACGTCTCGATCCAGTCCCTCTTCGACAGAACGCTTCAACGCGTTCAATTGTTGCCGCCACCGAAGCGACATCCTTGCCGCTTTACGGTTCAAAGTCGGATTGGAGTGTTGCTCATGGGCTAAAGAATCAAGGATCTGTAATAACGGATCCGCCGCCAGACTTAATTCTTGCCCACGCAACTCTGCTTTGGGAGAAGGAACCACTTCGATCGGATCGAGTTTTGGACCGAGTCGATCGAGACCTATTCCGAGTTCCTCCAGTCGGTCCAAATGATCTCTTTGAACAGGCCTGACAGCAGGACGAGGGAGCAATAGAGGCCTTGGCAAGTTCCAAAGTTGACGAAGACGGCGCGTCTGAAGTGTGTAACACAACTCGGTGGGACCCACTATGACAGCCGCAGGATCCAGCAGAACATCCTGAACGATTCCCCGAAATAATGCATCCGGCGAGAATGCTTCTGGATCTCCTAGAAGTTGAGCAGTGGATCGGGTTGCCGTCTTTTCGAGTCGAACCCTGTCCCCATTCTCATCATGCCAAAAGAAAGGTGAACCCGACCGCACTCTGACGGGGGCAGGAATTCCGAGAGCTTCCTGATCCATCGAAGCCTGCTGAATCTCTGCTTGGAATTCTTCGGCTTTCTCATGGGCCATTTTCATCAACGGCATTTGAAGTTCACGAAGAGCTCGTGGGAAAACGGGTAACCAGCCTTCATCGGGCAACAACTCCAGCAGCAACTCGACAAATTCCCGGCCCGGATCGACCTCTTCAGAGATGAGTTTCTCACATTTTTGAAGAACGCTTTCAGCATGAGGAGCAGCGCCGAGGCTCACCTTCAACGCTTCGAGTCGCTCACTTGCTGATGAGGCAGGGGTCAATGAGTAGAAAGGACGAAGTCCCGGTTCAAACTCGGCGGGGATCGATTTGTTTGATACAAATTCCCCAGGGTCCAACTCACTCACATCATGATCATCGTCAGCCACCCAGAACAATGGTACGGCAGGGATACCCTGACTATTCAAGTCAGCAGCGAGCCTTGTGGCCGCCAATAACTTTGTCGTACAAAGAAGAGGACCTCCCCAAAGAGCCGGTTGTTGCCCTGTAACGATAATACGACACTCAGGATCATTGAGTCGTTCCTGTGCCAGCCGTGAAGACTCCGGCAAATCAAGCGTCGCCCACAGCGGGCGAAGCGCTTGAATCAATCGTTCTCTGGTTTCCGGGTCAGAGTGGTGATCCCCGACATCACGTGCGACATCTTCAGATCCCAAAGCCAACTTGCCAAACAGATCTTCAGCAACGGCACCTCCTCGTAATCTCAAGTCGAGGGCATTTTGAGGTGATTTCTTCATGGTCATGAATTCCCCCCCACTCGAGACGAAACAAATATCATTCGAGGAGAGATTCCATCCTCGTGCCCATTGCCGTCCCAGTCTCCATAACAAAACTTCGATTCCCAACCACTCGCCTGCAGTAGGGTCTCAATTTCTTCGCGCGAAAAGAGACGCACCGATTCCGTGTAGTTTCGATTTTCGCCAGGTCCCGTGATGGTCACTGTTTTTTCGACCCTCATTTTATCCGCTGTCATGGATCTCTCTTCACGGATAGTCCGGTCACCCACACGTCTTTCACTGCTCGGAATCAATTGTTCGATCGTCGTTGCACGATCAGGGAGGTCGAGTAGAAAAAGCCCTCCGGGAGAACAAACCCGGGCCACTTCAGCCAAAACTCGACGATTTTCTTCGTCCCCAGCAAAATAGCCAAAGGAGGTGAAAAACATCATCACGTGGTCAAAGAAATCTTGTTCGAAGGGCAGGTCACGCATATCTGCCCTAGAGAGGGAAACATCTTCACTCAAATGGCGACGTGCTTCGGTGAGAAGATCTTTGGACAAGTCCACGCCATACAACTGACACTGTGACTCCTGGAGCCAAAAGGAGTGTCGGCCGGCACCACAACAAAGATCTAACAACTTTTGACCGGGAGCAGGCGAGAGCCATTTCAGAGCAGCGAGAGCTTCATTTCGAGCCGACTCGACCGTTCTGGCCGGATAGACTTCGAGATAGTCGGCGACGAAAGCCTTCTCGAACCAGTACTCGTGTTCCGTATCTTGACGATCCATATTCTCCAGATTTGCTGAATGGGGCCATTTCCTATCATCCCGCTGATGAGGCCCCTCCACAAGGGAACCGATTGGCCTTCTTCTGACGTTTTCTTGCCACTTGCCTGCCCCCGCTGTTCGAGTTACTCAGGGGGGTCTGCAGGAATACCGATGCTCAGAGAAGTCCATGGAAGGGAAACCCGGTTGAAAAACGTCGCTCGCGTCGCCATCCCAGTTCCTTTGCATGAACCCTTTGATTATCGGATCCCAGACGAACTTCTCAGTGAAATCGTTCCGGGAGTCCCAGTTCTCGTCCCATTTGGCAGAACTCAGCGATATGGCTGGGTCGTCGAGATCACAGATACTTCTCCGCATCCTCGTTTGAGAAAGATCCTCTCCAGAGTCCCCGAAGGTGCAGAACTCTCGTCAGATCTGCTCAAACTATTGCAATGGACCTCCCATTACTATGTCGCGGGTATCGGGGAAACGATCGAGTCCGCCCTTCCAAAACCGGTGAGAGAAAGAAAGATTCGCCAAGTCCGTTGGGTGAAAACTATCGAATCCGGAGACCACTCTCCCGAAAAAGGCGGCGGCGCTGCAACCCGAAAAAAGGTTCTCGAATATTTGAATCAATCCCCGGACCCGGTACCGATGCGACGCCTTCTCGAAGACTGCGAAGTCAGTGATAGCCCTGTCAAAACTCTCCACAAGCGAGGCCAACTCGAAATCTTTGATGGTCTTCCGCCGGAGTTCGGTGTTCCTGGACAGAAAAAACCCGACTCTCCTCCCTGGGAAGCACCTCCCCCCTTCGAACCCAATGAGGAACAAAAAGTTGCGATCGAACTCATCTGTAAACAGATGGATACAGACAGTTATAAAACTTTCTTACTCCACGGAGTCACGGGCAGTGGGAAGACGGAAGTTTATATTCGCAGCGCTCAAAACGCTTTGGCAAAGGGACAAGGAGTACTCGTCTTACTGCCAGAGATCGCTTTGACGCCTCAAGCCATCGAGAGATTCACTGAGCGCTTAGGCCCAGTAGCAGTTCTCCACTCGATGCTTTCTGATACGGAGCGTGCTGTTCATCATGAACGTCTACGATCAGGAGAGGTCAAACTGGCTCTGGGAGCCCGAAGTGCGGTCTTCGCACCTGTTCAGGATTTAGGCCTGATTATCGTCGACGAGTGCCATGAGAGTTCCTACAAGCAGGAAAACAGTCCCCGATATCATGCCCGCGATGTTGCAGTCATGCGTGCTCATCAAAATGACATTCCATGCGTTCTCGGTTCAGCGACACCATCGATGGAGTCACTCGAAAATGCGCGTCAGGGACGATTTGAAAAAATCTCTTTGAATCACCGTGTGAATCAGCGCGAACTGGCGACCATTGAAGTTATTGATCGTCGTCACGAAAAAGGCGCGGGGGCCTCTCATGGGCTTCTATCACGTCGATTGATCGACTTGATTCGTGAAACCATCGACCGGGGCGAACAAGTCTTACTCTTTCTCAATCGTCGCGGATTCGCACGAGATGTCCAATGCAGACAATGCGGATATTCATTTCGTTGTGCCAGTTGTGATATCCCTATGACCTATCACAAAGCGAAAGACTTGGCACAGTGCCATTATTGCGATGAAAAAAGAGGTATCCCAGACCGGTGCCCTCAGTGTGAATTCACAGGTTTTCGCCAACGCTCACCGGGCACAGAGAATATTGAGGAAACTCTGGTGACACTCTTTCCAAATGTCGAAATCGATCGTCTCGACAGGGATACAGTCACTAGCGCCAGTCGTATGCAGCGCATCCTTCAGAAATTTAGGGATGGAGAAACCCGTATTCTGGTAGGCACCCAAATGGTGGCTAAAGGCCATGATATTCCGGGAGTCACCCTGGTCGGGGTTCTGGATGCAGATGTAGCCTTGGGATTGCCCGATTTCCGCTCTGCAGAAAAAACAGCGCAGTTACTGTGTCAGGTTGCAGGTCGCGCAGGAAGAGGCGATTTGCCGGGACACGTGGCACTTCAAACCCGACAACCTGAACACTACGCCATCGCCTGTGCTGTTCGACAAGATCTCGAACTTCTTCTGGAACAAGAAACAACTGTCAGAAAAATGCTGCGTTATCCTCCGCATGGATTTCTGGCTCGCATCGTTTTTGAAGATGAAGATGAATCCCGTGTGAGACAAACAGCGGATGAAATCGCACATGTGATCAAAGCTGCTGCCCGAGAAGATTCGCAGATACTTGGACCCGCTCCTGCCCCATTCGAAAAGTTACGAAACAGGTATCGACTTCATGTTTTGTTGAAGAGCACTTCTCGAGATGCGCTCCGAGAGTTGGGGAAAATCGCACAGACCGAAAAGGCACGCTGGTCTTCGACTCGCATCACTCTTGATATTGATCCCCAGAACTTGCAATAAAAAAAGGGTGAGCGCCCACTAGGAGCACTCACCCTTTTTACAAAGTTGCTTCGTAGATTTAGACCATGTCCTTGAAAGTCTTCGAAGGCTTAAAGGCAACGCTCTTTGAAGCCTTGATCTTGATGCTCTCACCCGTCTGTGGGTTACGACCCGTACGAGCCGCACGCTTGCGGATGCTAAAGGTTCCGAAGCCGACCATTTGAACGGTCTTGTCCTTCTTTACTCCCTTTTTGATACCATCGATGACAGCGTTAACGCAGCGCTCTGCTCCCGCTTTGGTCTCGTCTAGTTCCTTTTGCACGAATGCAATGAGTTCGCCTTTGTTCATGAGGCTCTCCTTCCTTCGAGAATTAATATCTGAACACTACTTTACGACGTGCCAAACCGGCAACGTCGCCCCTCGATCCTGATCAGACCCAAACTCCTGAGATCGGCTCAGGGACTGGGCTGAGCCCTAGTATGTTGCCCCGATTCGATCCTGCAAACACATCCTGACAAGAATTACTGCTTCAGAGAGACAAGTTAGTCTTCTGGGAACCAAAAGACACCGTTCCAGCGTTGGCAAATATGTGTCTTTGGGTATAACATCCTCTGTAACACGATCTTGGGGGAGATCAGCAAGTATTCTCCCTCCTATTATAAGTTGACATAGTTAGATGCGGAGTACTCTTGGAAAGCCTAAGGTTCAGGTGTTGGCCCCACCTGCTCATAGTGGCATCCGTGATTCTTTTGATGAAAGACTCACTGATTGCCCAAATTCCCCTTGCCGATTTATCGCCTATCCCTATCACGGATCAGGCGCCTCAAAATCCAGCGGAGGGGAAGATCGATGAGGACGATGGTCGCGATGACCTCGGACGCCTTGAAAAAGGCGTGGCTGTGGAATCATTCTCCGGAATCGTTCCAGCTTCATTACCACTAGGAGAACGCCTGGTCTTCGAAGCTACTGTCGAGTGGAAAGGGGCCCAAGTCCTCGTCGGTCATTTGGAATTGGCCTCATTTCAAGAGGACCTCGAAACCACCATTCTTCATGCCCGAGGAAAAGGTGAGAGATTCGGTTACTTGATCGATCAACAAATTACTTCCCGACTTGATCGCATGACCGGGCAACCCATCGAGTACATCAATGTCCAAAGAGGCTCAGAATATCACACGAAAAAGTTGCTCTTTGAGAATGGCTCTATCAGCTACAAAAAACGAGAGCACTGTAGAAAATCAGATTGTTCTCATCCAAAACACAACATTGCGGAGGTCTCTTGGAAAGGTCCCATTCCTTGGGGGACAAAGGATCAACATTGCGACGACAAGAAATGTGGAAATCCTACTCATGAGTCATGGGTCGTAAAAAAGGTCCATCAAGTCGATGAGCCTTATGTTGACTTGCTCACCTCTATCTTTGTTGCAAGAACAGCCAAATTCCCGAGCGATGATGAAACCATCATCATTCCAGCGATCAATGACGACTCACGCTGGTTTGTCGAAGTGAAGAAACTGCAGACGAAAGAGATCACTGTTAAAGAGGGCACGTACGAAGCCATCGAACTCAGCCTCTCTCCCCTATCTTCCGATGGGAATGAAAAGAAACGCTTCAAGGGGCTTTTTGGAATCCATGGCACTCTCCGGGTTTGGATCGACTCTATCTCTCGCAAACCACTCCTCATTCAGGGTACACTTCCGGTCTCGGTTCTCGACCTGAAGGCCAGAATTGAACTGATCTCTACTGGGGACGCCGAGATCGTTAAGCTACGTAGGGCCTCAACACAGAAGGCCCTTTTAGAGAAATCTGCCGAAAGGCCTCGATGACCCCCACCGAAATCGGTGCATTGCTCAGAAAACTTCCACAAGTCGATCGACTGATGAAGTTCGACAAGATGGAATCTCTCAGCCAACAGCACTCAAGATCACTCGTTCTCGCAGAATGTCGGTCATTGCTGGATTCACTGCGTGCCCGGGCACTCGCTGGAGATGCTGGGGAAGAGGACTTTTCAGAAGACATCATCATCCAGCGACTGTCTGATCGTCTTTCAGAAAGACAAACACCCTTCTATCGCAGAGTCATCAACGGGACAGGAATCGTGCTCCACACCGGCCTTGGAAGAGCACCTCTGGCATCAGAGGTCGCAGATTCTCTCGTCGAGCAACTGAGGCATCCGGTCCGGGTAGAAATAGATCTAGAATCTGGACTTCGCGGAAATCGCGATGAAGGCTGTGTGGATTTGATCAGGGAGCTGACGGGTGCTGAAGATGCCACCGTGGTCAATAATAATGCCGGAGCAACACTGCTTCTATTATCTGCCCTTGCCAAGGATCAGGAAGTCCTCGTCTCTCATGGGGAACTCGTAGAGATCGGCGGTTCATTCCGTATTCCAGACATCATGGAACAAGGTGGAGCGCGCTTGAAAGCAGTGGGAACTACCAATAGAACCCGAGCCCGTGATTACGATGAAGCCTGTTCCAGTGACTCGGGAATGATCCTGAAAGTTCACACTTCAAATTACAAAGTCGTCGGCTTTACTGAAGAAGCTGAGATATCCGAATTGTGCACCGTTGGAAAAACTCATGGAGTCCCCGTCGTACATGACATGGGCTCTGGCTGCATGGTCGATCTGGCATCCCGGGGATTACGTGGAGAATCTTGGGTTCGTGACAGCCTAGAGAGTGGCTGTGCCCTTGTCTGTTTCAGCGGAGACAAACTCTTAGGTGGACCTCAAGCGGGTATTATTGCGGGTAGTGCTGATCTTGTTCAAAAGTGCAGAAAGCACCCTCTGTACAGAGCGATGAGACCCGGTCGCATGACCTATATTGCCCTTGAGCAAACATTGCGTATTTACCTCCGAGGCGAAGAAGAGTCGATCCAGAGTATTCCTTCCTTGAGAAGGGTTTTGGATACTCCCGAAACGCTGAAAGAGCGACAGGAAAAACTTCACCATGATTTATCCCGCTTATCCGACCTTCAAGTTCACCTCCTAGACCATGACGGATACGCAGGAAGCGGCTCATTGCCCGCACAGCCCATTAAATCTCTGGGCCTAAAGATCACCTCTCCCCTTCTGGCCACTGCTGAGTTAGCTCGAAAACTGCGCACTGGGGAGCCCTCCATATTGCCGACAGTTCAGGATGACGCCATCATTCTGGATGTTCGCACCCTTGAGGATGAAGAACTGGACGTGATCGTCGCCCGATTCTCCGAGATCCTCGCTTCCTGATCAGATCAACAATCTGAACCAGATCGACTCTGAACTCTTGACCAGAGAGTGCCGCGGGGTGATCTTTCACTTTGAAAGAGAGGAGGCCAAGATGTCTGATACACCGATTCGCCTGACAAATTACGCTTCGTGTGCGGGCTGAGCGGCCAAGCTCTCCCCCGGGGACCTGGTCGAGGTCCTCTCTAACTTTAAGATGCCCAGTCGGGAAGAAGTCCTACATGGCCCCGGTACTCTCGATGATGCTGGCGTAGTTCGCATCCCGGGAACCGACAAAGCCATCGTTCAAACTGTCGATTTCTTTCCGCCTATCGTCGATGACCCCCGAGAGTTCGGACGCATCGCAGCCGCCAATAGTCTTTCAGATATCTATGCCATGGGAGGATTACCTCTCAGCGCTCTCAACATCGTGGGATTCCCAGAGGAATTACCGATGACCATCCTCGGAGAAATACTTTCCGGAGGAGCAGAGAAAATGGAAGAAGCAAATTGTGCCCTTCTCGGCGGTCATAGCGTCAGGGATGCTGAGATCAAATACGGTCTTGCAGTCACCGGGACCATCGATCCTGATCATATGCTGACCAATGGTGGAGCCCGGGCAGGAGATGTTCTCGTCCTCACCAAATCTCTGGGAACAGGAACCGTCAGCACCGCGCTCAACAAATCAGAAGTTGACGCAGACATTCTTGCAACAGCCACGACATCCATGTCTACATTGAATGCTGCTGCGGCTCAGATCGCCATGAATCATGGCGTAAAATCTGCGACAGATGTTACGGGCTTCGGGTTGTGCGGACATGGATCTGAAATGGCTCTCGCCAGCAACGTCGACATCTATTTTCACGCTTCAAAGCTTCCCCTTCTCCCAGGTGTCGCAGATCTTGCGAAAGCAGGATTTTGCTCTGGAGGCTCGGGGAGAAATAGAGCTCATTTGGGTGATCGACTCTCCGTCGAACAGGGCATCGAAGAATCTCTCGTTTCGCTCTGCCTAGATTCTGAAACTTCAGGAGGCTTATTGATCGCCATTCCAGAAGATCGAGTCGATGGATTGTTGTCAGACCTTCAAGACTCCGCAGGGGTGGCAACCCATGAGGTGATCGGCGAAGTCAAAACATCGACAGGCACCCCGAGAGTATCGATTCTGAATTGACACCTAGAGGGCGTCTTCCCAGTGTCCAATCTGGCCGATAATTGAATGTGTATCTTGCCAAACCGGAATGCTGTGCCAAACTTAATCATCCACTGAGGGGGTGAATGGGTACCTGGTGGGCCTCCTGGGTTTCAAACCCATGGTGCGGCGCGAACAACGTCGTAGGTCGGTTCGATTCCGATGCACCCCCGCCA
>ERZ802830.1532-NODE-1532-length-21894-cov-8.25871_pt1 | contig 21894 bp, 20 predicted proteins | sample MGYA00345654_ERZ802830 | MGnify/ENA primary metagenome ERZ802830 (study PRJEB30503, sample SAMEA104212375) | marine metagenome | biome: Westerlies Biome; feature: [SRF] surface water layer (ENVO:00010504) within the epipelagic zone...; material: water...
GAGAATTATCAATTCAGGCAGCAACAGATATTTTAAATGCAGAACAAAAAGTTTATTTACAAACAGAGGTTAACCAATTATTAGATGAGATGGATCGTGTTACGCGCGATACTACTTTCAACGAAATCGCCGTTCTTGATGGAACCTTTGCAGATAGACGTTTCCAAATTGGAGCTCATGAAAGAGAAAAGGCAGTTATTTCCATCGGTAACATGAGAAATGATTCAATTGGTGCTTATCAAGCAACAACTGAAGGTACTTCAGGCCAAGCTAACTTAGCGCAAAATGCTGTGTTGGGTGCATCAGCATCAGCAATAACAAGTAAAGTTGGTGCGACTGATGATTTCACTATTACTGGTCTTTTAGGATCAAAAGAAATTGATGTCGCCGCCGCAGATACTGCTAAAACAATGGCGCAATTAACTAATGATAGTTTTGATTCAACCGGTGTTTCAGCTACGGCTTCAACCCAAGTTGCTATACAAGTTACATCATCTGCTATTGCCGGAACTGGAAAGGTCGTTACATTTAATTTATATGGTAAAAACTCAACAGCTCAATCAATTTCTTCTTCAATCACTATAGGTTCTGCTGTCACAACATCAGATTTAACTGATATGAGAGATAATATTAATGCTTACAGTTCAACAACTGGAATTAGCGCAACACTTAACTCTGCAAAAAACCAAATTATGTTAGTTCAAGACGAAGGTCATGACATAGTCATTGAAAATCTTGATTTTGCTGATGTTACCACTGATGTAAGTACAACCAAAATGACTGCAACCGGATATAATTTTAAACAAGACACTGCAGGAACTACTATGAACATAACTGATAGTGCAAATTCATCCAATAATACTGATAGTATGAGAATTGGTGGAGAACTTACATTCCACTCTTCGCATACCTTTTCAATAGTTGCGGAAACTGCCGATGGTGGAGTATTTGAATCTTCAGCAGCATCTTCAACTTTGAATTCTATTTCTACAATTGATATTAAAACTATGGCAGGAGCAGTTGATGCTCTTAAAGTAGTGGACAGAGCTTTAGATAGAGTTCATATGGAAAGAGCTAAATTTGGTGCAATTATGAGTAGGATGAATATAGTCGTAGATAACCTAACCAATGTTTCTCAGAATACAAGGGCATCTAAAGCAAGAGTCGCAGATGCTGACTTTGCTTTAGAATCATCAAGATTATCAAAAGCACAGATTTTGCAACAATCTGCAATGAATATGATTGCTCAGGCATCAAGAACAATGCAGAACGTAATGGTATTATTCCAAGGTTAAACAACACTAATAAAAGGTCGTTAACAAATTATGGCTCTTGAAACTGACATTATATCCAAACTTGGAGTTGGTTCAGGTCTTGATACAACAGCGATTATTCAAGCTCTAACTGACGCGGATACAAAACCTCAAAAAGATAATATTGAGAAGACTAAAGAGTCTACTATGGCTAAAATATCTGCTTTTGCCAAAGTTAAAAGTGACTTAAAAGATTTTCAAGACATTTTAAAACAATTTAAATCAGCGGAAACGTCAGGTTTTGTTGGAAACTCGAGTGACAAGACGGTGGCAACATTCACAGCCTCAGGAACCGATGCTAGCTCTGCGGTCAACTCAGCTTTAACTGTCACTGCGCTTGCTGCTTCTCATACTCTTACAGGTCCAACCTACTCTGCCACAACATCTACTGTTGGTTCAGGAACTCTTACCATAGATTTTGGCACATGGAGTGCAGACCCGACCTCAGGCGGAGGACAATCACTCAGTACGAATGGACAAAGTCAGATAACTGTAACTACTAGTGCAACTACCACTATTACTCAACTTAGAGATATGATTAATGCGGCTGCTACAGACTCAGATAATGATGGTACTCCAGACGTATTTGCAAGTGTAGTTTACACAGGCTCTAATTATATGCTTCAGTTAAAAAGTGAATCGGGAGCAGCAAATGAAATGAAGGTGGCGGCAACCTCAAACTTAGCAACCACATCAGGAGGAGTAGGTTATGACTATAATGCGACAACTTCTAATATGACACAAAGAGTTGCTGGTATTAATTCAGCCTTTACATTGGACGGAATTTCTATGACACGTTCCTCTAATTCTATAACTGATGCTTACGATGGCTTTACTTTAGCACTATTTTCAACTTCTTCAGATGCTATTAATATTTCAAGCGCAGTTGATTTAACTGATGTTGATACCATAGTTGGTAATTATGTTTTTACTTATAATGAAGTAATGAAGAGTTTAAATATAATGGGTGATTATGATGAAACGGATCCAGAAAATACTGGAGCACTAAATGGAGATAGCACATTACGATCAATTCAAAGCTCATTGAGATCTTTAAGTTCAAAAAGCATAAACGGATATGAAAATGGTCCCTATTACTTATCGAACCTTGGAATAAAAACAAATAGAGATGGTAGTCTATCTTTTGACAGCACATCCTTAACAAAGAATTTTAATTTTAACCCAGAATCAGTTAAGGCTTTTTTTAGAAATGAACTTCGAACAGATAACAGTGATATTTCAATCACTGCCTATGATTTTGTGAATACGGTACCTGGAACCTATGCATTCGCAACAGATAATAGCTCTACGCATTCCATAGGTGGTGTAAGTGCAACGAAAGACGGAACCACTTTCTCTGTAGCAAGCGGTGATCCAACAGGTATTAAATTAAGTGTGGCTAATAACGCTACATCTGGTAACATTTATTATGGAAAGAGTTTTCTTACTCTAGCAATCGACTCTTTAGATAGTTACTTAGAATTTAATAGTATAATTGATCGAAGAGTAACAAATTTTAATTCATCACTTGATGAGTTAGTTGATAAAGAGGAACGACTCGATTCAAGAATTGAATCATTGAAATTGAGATATGCCAGACAATATGCTGCAATGGAAAGTTCAATTGCTGGTTTTTCCGAAACAGGAGACATGTTAACCAGTCTTTTAGATACTAAGAATGACTAAATCAACTAAATAAATATATGATAAGTCGTTAACTGTTTTAGTTAATTCTAAAAAAAGGATAGTTAAAATGGAAAATAACGATTTAAAAAAACATGTAATTACACCACAAGCATATAAAACAATTAAACTAGTAGAAAAGCTATTAAAGGCCGTAGAAAGCGACCTTCATAAAATTCAGTCTAAAGACTTTGAAACTATGGCCGAGGAGAAGAAAAAGAAACTTTGTTATCGAGTTTTACAATTAACCTACTCTTTAGAATCTTCACTGGATCACGATAAAGGCGGTGAAATTGCAAAAAACCTCCAAGAACTTTATAAACATGTTAGATTTGCAGTAGTTAGAGTTAGAGATGAGAATGACTTTGCATTTCTCCCATCTGCCAGCAAAGTAATTGCAGAAATTAATGAAGGATGGGGAATGGTTTCGGGTGCTTCAACATCTGCAGCATAGTCTTAAGACCTTCTTAGGAGACTAAATTGTCCAATAATTCATTGCCTATTCACGGCATAAACCAGTCACAAAGAAATATGAGAGATTCTATTTCTCGACTGGTTACTGGAATTAAGGTACTGGGTGGAAATGATGTTGCCGATCAAACAATGGCAAACACCCTTAATGCTGAAGGAGCAAGTTTTAATCGTGTTGTTAAAAATACTCAAAAAGGAATAGACCTCCTAACCCTTGTAGAATCAGCTTTAACAGAGCTTAACAGTCTTGCAACAAGATTAAAAGAACTTGGAGTAGCCGATACACTCAGTACAAATTCTTCTGATGATACAGCCGCCCTAGACTCTGAAACTGAAGCAATTAGTGACACTATTGATTCAATTATCAGTACTTTAACTTTTAATAGTATGAGTGTTTTATCAGCAAGCACAGAGCCGACTTTTGCTATTGGTATCAATCAGGCGGGTGGGTTCACAACTATTTCTACATCTCAAACTATTGCTGCAACAAATATTACAGATGCTTCCAATGCTTTAGCAACCGCAACATTAGCACTTAGTCATTTGACAAAATCACAAGGAAAATTATCAGGAAGTATGTCAAGTCTCAAAGGTTATCAGAATGTTGCAAGTGCAAGTGCTGCTAACATGTTAGAAGCAGTAAGAAACCTGCAAGATACGGATTACGCTCTAGAAATAGCAAAGGTAACAAAAAACTCTATTATTAATAACTATGCTGTAGCAATGTCAGTTTACAACAATCAGCAAGATAAAGATAAACTAAAATTACTCGCATAAATTAAACAAAAACAAAAAATGTCGTTAATATTTATATAACAAAAGGAGTTAATGGAAATGGAAAATTTATATTCAAACGATCTTAAAAAAGATAAAGAAAATTCCGCTAAAATGGAAAGAAAAACTGGTTTAGTTAATAAAACCATTAAATTGGAGGAGTTAACAAAGTACCAAATTATTGAAGAACTTCTTCATGGTCTAAAGTTAGAAGTAACAGAACTTAAAAAAGTATTATTTGAAGAGTTATCTGTTACTGTAAAAGCTAAAGATAAAGCTGAAAGAGTATCAAAAATTGCTTTTGCACTCCAATCATGTCTTAATCTTGAAGATGGTGGTGATGTTGCAAAAAATTTAACATGGATGTATAGATTTATTCGTTATAGTGCAAAAAGAATTCAAGATAATGATTGCATGAATTATGTTAAGCCTGCATCAGAAGTAGTAGATACTCTTGTAGAAGCGTGGCAGAATATACCTCAAGAAAAAAGAGTTATTTAAAAAAATATTGCTTATTATTTCATGACCTCTTACTTTAGAGGTCATGTTAAATAGAATAGTACATATTCTATTCATTGGGACTGCGATTGGTTCAGTAACATCTTGCAGTGTTCAAGTGTTTTTATATCTGGTTGAATTTCTGTCAGAATTATTCAGTGAAAAAAACTATTCTTACAGAACTTTTTCAGAAATAACTGAACGTCCCTTCTCTTTTCTTTTCTATATAATACTAATACCTATATCAGTAGGTTTGCTTGTTGGGTTTATTAGAAAGTTCACTGATGGTAAAAGATGGCATGGTCCTCCTGATGTTATACTATCAGCACACCAATCAAAGAATCCACTTCATATTAAAACTGGATTTTTAACTTCATTTTCATCAATCTTATCTATTTCTATTGGAGGTTCAGTTGGGCAATATGGTCCATTAGTTCATTTTGGTGCTACTCTTGGGGCAGAAATAAAGAGTTTATTTTCTAAAATTAAAGTTGATTACCAAATTTTCCTTGGCTCCGGAGTAGCTGCAGCAATTTCTTCAGGGTTTGGTGCTCCAATCGCTGGACTTGTTTTTGCAAGAGAAGTCATATTACGTCATCAATCATTAGCTTCATTTGCCCCAATTCTTGTTTCATCACTAGTTGCATACTTTATTACAAAAACTTTCTTTAGTTTTGATGCTATTTTTCCATCATCAATTGGTTTAATCAGTCATATTGATGAACTTCCTTTATTTATTTTATTAGGTATTTTATCCGGTTTCACTGCAGTTATTTACATGAAACTTTTAACTCATAAAAACTATTTTTTTAATATTTCAAAAATTCCAGCCGTTATCCAACCAGCAATAGCAGCTTTTATTTGCGGTTTATTTACTGTCATGTTACCTGAGGTTACTGGATTAGGAACAACTACCATAGTTGATCTAGTTTCAGTCAATATAACAATGTATAATGCGCTAATCTTTTTAGTATTTAAATTATTTCTTACTACCATTTGTATCAGATTTGGTTTAATTGGAGGAGTTTTTGCTCCTGCTCTTTTTATAGGAGCGTGTACAGGTGTTTTTTTTGGAACAATTCTTCAAACCTTTTATCCAGATATCAATATTGCACTATTTGCGGCATCAGCGCTAGCTGCTGTAGGAAGTTGCGTGATTGGTGGTCCATTAGCTAATATGATGATTATTTTTGAATTAACTAAAGATTATCAAACAACGCTAGCTGCTGGCATAAGTATTGTGTTTGCATCAATAATCGCAAGTAAACTAGTCGGACAATCTATTTTTGATAGAGTGCTTTTAAATAGAAATATTAATCTTGACTTAGGAGATGAGAATTTAGTTTTACAAAATAGATCTATACAAGAAATTTATCACTCTGATTTTCTCTCATTAAGCGTAAAAGATAGTGTTAACAAAGCTATTTCGAGAATGACTGTAAAGGGCTATTCAGAATGTTACATAATTGACCTTCAAGGAAAAGTAATAAATAAAATTACTTTATCAGACCTTTTAAAAGTAAAAAGTAAATCGATGTTACTAGAAAAAATAAAGAAAAGAAAATTTCTTTATTTAAGTAGTGATGAGAATATTTATAACTCGATAGATTTATGTAAGAATTTTGTTGGAGAGTCTATTCCAGTTATTTCTCAAAAAAAAGAATTAGTTGGAGTTATAGGGGAAAGTGATTTATTGAAAGTAATATTAGAGGTGAACAAGAATCAAAGAGAGATTGAGCATAAAAATTAGAAAATCCTCAACATATTACCATTTATTTCTTCTTTTCTAGAATCAATCATTGATATCATTGCATACTTTGTTTTTGCCTCATTATGAATATAAACTGGTGAAAAAAGTATCCTTGATTTTAGGTGAGCTTCTGCAGTTGAACCATTAGAAAAAGCTACTTTAGGGTGATACCTAGCTGATTGATTATTTCTCTGTTGAAAGTGATTTGAATTTTCCATGTTGTTAGTTGGGAAAATCTGATTCCTATTATTAAGAAGTGGCATATGATTTGCAAAATTAGAATCAACGAATGGATTCGAATTAATAGAATTGATAGGATTTAAATTAGCCATAATTAAAAATAGTATATTTCATAATGAATTTCAACAAAGCAAAAAAAGAATACCAAAAAACAGAAATATCCTCTAATGCCACTAAAAGTGCAATGGAATTAGTCGAAATCATGGCTAAAGAACTAAACAAATCAATGGGTATTGTCGTTAATTGTTTAAGAAACAAAGAAATATCAAAAAAAAGATCTAAACACTTTAGTCGAGCACTTATGATAATTTATACTTTACAAACAACTTTAGATTTTGATAAGGGTGAAGATTTAGCTGTTAAATTATTTCAATTCTATGAATTTTGTAGGAAACAGTTAATAAAGGGCGTTACTCAAAACATTCCTGACTGTGTTTCAAAAGCAATAGATACAATTAACCAAGTTTTTAATGATGAAAAGAGTAAAGATGGTAAACCTCAAGAAGTCTAATAATAATTTTGTAGATAGTCAGATTGAGAAATTAACTCAAATCTCTGAAGAGATGGCTCATTATATTACTTTAAGAGATTATGACCATATCAACCACTTAGATAAAATTAGAAAAAAAATAATTCTTGATATTGAACGAAAGAAGACTGTTCTTGGTGAGAATAATAAAAACAACATTTTAAAATTGATTAAGAAAAATGATGAAATGACTGTATCACTGAAAGAAAAAACAACTAATGATTTAAATGACATAATTGCCAAAAAAAAATGTACTAATGCATATCGCAAAAATATATTCTAGTTTTAAAGTTTTGGCTTATAATAGAATTCAATAACACCTTTCCCGTATTCAACTTCAGACCATTCTCTGACTAAGAATTTAAATTGAAACAAACTTGATGTTGAAAATTTAATCTGAGATTCTTTATAAAACTCATTATCAGAATCAGAAGCATAGTAATCTACAAGACTTGATAAAGTCGGTTCATGCCCAATTATTAACTTGGATTTTGAACTTTTATTATCTTCTTTAATATAATCGATTAAGAATTTTTTATCACCATCATAGATCTCAGGTAGAATCTCAACAAAAGGCATTTTTTCACAATAACTTAATACAAGATCAAGTGTTTTCAATGTCCTTCTTGATGGTGAACAAAGTATGTGGTCAAACGTTATTTTTCTATCTTGTAAAAAAACTCCTAAAACATGAGTTTTCTTTATACCTCGATTAGAGATTTTTCTCGAAAAATCATCTCCATTATAATTTTCATAGTCAGATTTAGCATGTCTTAAGAAAGAGAGTTCTATCATAGTTACAATTTAACATGATGCTCATAAAATAAAATCAATATATGAATTAATTATGATGTTTTGGCACAGAAATTGTACACATTTAGGATTAAAAATTTTTATATAAACGGTGAAAAATGCAACAATTAAAAAAATCTGAAAATGCTGACCCTAATAAACTGGTCTCATTTATACCATCTTTAACAACTCACATTAAATCTTTTCTTCCATACGTTATTGATAAAGAAAATTATGATGCCGTAAAATATGAAGGAGATACTTTTTTTGCTAGTAAGACACATGAAGATTATGGAAATTTTCTTTTAGCAGTTAATGAATTTTCCAATGGAAAAGTTGAAAAAGCATTGGAAAGAATGGATTATGTTACAAAAAATCACCCAAAATTTAAAGGTGCACACCATTTAAAAATAGTAATTTTAGCAAAATTATCTGCTCAAAAGGAATATCACGCAGCATATAGAAATGCATTAATAGATTCTTTGAAAGCGTTTCCAGAAGATCTTGATATGAAGGCTTTATTAGCTAATCATCAAATTGATAAGGAAGGTGAGAAAACTAAAGCACTACATATTTTTCAAGACATAATTCATCATCGTTCAGAAAATTTTGATAGTTGGTTAGATTTAGCATTTGCATATCTTATTAATCAAGATCTTAAAATGGCTGAAACCTGTTTGATTACTTCACTAAAATTAAACCCTACAAATTTAAGAGCTATTCTGATGGGTGGGATTTTTTTAGCTGAATATGGAAAATATGAACAAGCAATAGAGTTGTTAGAAGAAGGGCAAAAAAAATTTGGTGATGATAAGTCATTAATGAGAAATCTAGCACTATTAAATCTCCAAATCGGAAATAGGAAAAAAGGATGGGAATATTATTGTACGATCAAACATGATGATAGAGTCAGTCTAGATAGAAACCCTCACACCGATGAAATTAAAGAACTGAAATTAAAAGATATAAAACGTATTAAAAAATTAAAAAACAAAAAAGATAATAGTGTTTTGGTCTATTTTGAACAAGGTGTTGGCGATTATATTATGTTCTCAAGATACCTAAACCTTCTTTCTAGTTATGGTTTCAAGGTTACAGCATTTGGACAAGAAGATGTTATCGTTTTATTTAAAAATTGTAAGGAGTTTAAAGGTGTAAAATTCGAACATATTTTATACCCAGAAGATTTTAAAAAATTTAAGTACAAAAGTTTTATCCAAGATTTACCTTTTCTATTGATGGAAGAAGAAATTCCTCATCCAACAGTTTTTGATACAAAGTTGATTCTAGAAAAAAATAAGAAATTCTTGAGTGAATTTAGCTCTAATTTTAAAAAAAATACTCAAAAAATCGGTGTTTCTTGGAAAGGGAATAAAAGACATGTTTATGATAAATTAAGATCAATTGATATTGGTTTATTTTCTAAAATTTTTAAGGAAAACCCAGATATACAATTCTTTGTAATAGATAAAGGACTCAACCCTTACGAGAAAAAAGAAATTTCAAAGTATTCCAATGTCATAAACTGCGAAAAATATCTAAATGACTGGAATAAAACAACTACTATATGTTTACAGATGGACCAAATGGTAACTGTTGACACTTCTTTGGGACATATGGGAGGAACTTTAAACGTTCCAACTAATATACTTATAGCAAATAATAATGATTGGAGATGGGGAATCAAGAAAACAGATTCTGAATGGTATAAATCAGTAAAACTTTTCAGACAAACCGAATTTTTTAAGTGGGAGCCAGTTATTGAAAAAGTTATCAAATTCTTAAAAAAATAAGATAACAGTCAAGTTAACTGGGCATAAATATTGCACCATCATATTAGAGGTTCATTATGAAAGTTGTTATTTTAGCAGGAGGTTTAGGTACAAGACTCGCGGAAGAAACTTTGGTTAAGCCTAAGCCAATGGTCGAAATTGGAGGTATTCCAATGATCGAACATATTATGAATTGGTATATGAAATATAATTTCAACGAATTCATTATCTGTTTAGGTTACAAAGGACATGAAATTATATCTTACTTTAAAGATTATAATTTAAAAAACTCAAATATTACTATCTCCTCTAATGGAAGAATAGAAACGATCAACTCATCGAGCAAGCCCTGGAAAATAAATTTAATACAAACTGGAGAAAACACTCAAACAGGTGGAAGAATCAAAAAAATAGCTAATCATCTAAAAGATGACGAACAATTTTTCATGACTTATGGAGACGGCCTAAGTAACGTTGATCTCAATAAATTATTGGAATTTCATAATAATCAAAAAAAACTAGCAACTATCACAGCCGTAAGACCATTAGCAAGGTTTGGTGCTTTAGAAATAAATAAAAACAAAGTTTCAAGTTTTAAAGAAAAACCAATTTCAGAATCTGGCTGGATAAATGGAGGCTTTTTTGTTTTATCCAAAAAAGCCATTAAATATATCGATAATTTTTTGGAACCTTTTGAAACAGGAGCACTCCCTAGGTTAGCAGCAAAAAAAGAACTTTCTGCATTTAAACATGAGGGTTTTTGGCAGCCTATGGATACTCTTAGAGAAAAACTTTTACTTAATGATTTATGGGAAACAGGAAAAGCGCCATGGCAAGTTAATAAACGAAAGATAGAAAAAATCATCCCTTTTAAAAAAGCTAAAGTATCATGAATAATTTAGAAAATCTTATAAATAAAAAAGTTTTGATAACAGGAAATACGGGATTTAAAGGTGCCTGGTTATCTATATTATTGGATGAACTTGGTGCAGATGTTTATGGTTTAGCAGATAAAATTCCATGGGAAAATGGTATCTTTTCAAAAAAAAGTATCTCAAAAGTTGTTAATCAGTCGTGGATAGATATCCTAGATTATCAAAAAGTTCAAAAACTAATAAAGAAAATAAAACCAGACTTTGTTTTTCATTTAGCGGCACAACCGTTAGTTTTAGAAAGTCATGTTAGCCCTAGAGAAACATTTTTAACCAATATTAATGGAACAGTTAATATTTTAGAGTCTATTAGAAAAATTAACCCATCAATTCCTTTAATAATAATTACCTCTGATAAAGTCTATAAAAATGATGAAAAAGGAATTTTCTTTGATGAGTCCAATGAATTAAAAGGAAAAGACCCCTATAGCGCCTCTAAAAGTTGTGCAGAAATTGTTGCATATTCTTATCAGGAATCTTTTAGTGAGATGAGAATTGCAACAGCTAGATCAGGAAATGTTATTGGTGGGGGTGATTGGTCTAATTTTAGAATAATTCCTGATATCGTTAAAAGCATTATACAAAATAAAAAGCCAATATTAAGAAACCCTACGTCAACAAGACCTTGGTTATATGTTTTAGATGTTTGCAAAGGATATGTGGATATAGCAGTAAAACTTAATCAACAAAATAAATCCTCAATTCTTAATTATAATCTTGCACCTACATTTCAAAAAGTAGTTAATGTAAAAGAGTTAACTCAAAAGTTAATTTATCAATTTGGTCGCAAAGAAATAGAAATTAAAAATAGTGTATACCAAAAGAAAGAATCTAAAATCCTTAACTTAAATTGTAAAAGAGCAATCAAGGAGTTAGGTTGGAAAAATTATTTTGGAATCAATGAGGCCATCTCAGAAACGTCAAAATGGTATAAAACTACTATAGAAGAAAATAATCCTTATGATATCACAAAATATCAAGTGAAAAATTTTTTGGACCAAATTTTTGGACAAGAACCACTTAAAAAAATAAAAATTAAAAACTAGTAAAAAAAGTTTGTATATGAAAGATATCAATTCTATAAAAAAAGATATATTTGAGTTAGTTAATAACTATTCTGATATAAAATTTTCAAAAAAAGAATTCCTACCAGGTATTTCAGAGATTCCGGCAGCAGGGAAGTACATAGATAATAGTGAGATGATTAATATGGTTGATGCCTGTTTAGATGGTTGGTTAACAACAGGAAGGTTTAATGCTGAATTTGAAAATAAATTAGCTGAATATTTAAAGGTTAAGTCATTATTTACAGTGAATTCTGGTTCTTCAGCGAATCTAGTATCTTTTTCTGCACTTACTTCTCCTAAGTTAAAAGAAAGGGCAATAAAAGAAGGTGACGAAATTATTACTGTTGCTGCTGGTTTTCCTACTACTGTAAACCCCCTACTCTTTTACAAAACTATACCAGTATTTATAGATGTTAAAGTTGGAAATTATAATATAGATGAAAATCAAATTGAAAGCGCGATAACAAAAAATACTAAAGCAATTGTTCTCGCACATACGCTTGGAAATCCTTTCAATTTAGAAGTTGTAAAGTCAATTTGTGAAAAATATAAACTTTGGTTAATTGAAGATACTTGCGATGCACTTGGTGCTAAATATAATAATCAGAAAGTAGGTACTTTTGGTGATTTTGGAACACTTAGTTTTTACCCTGCTCATCATATAACAATGGGAGAGGGTGGAGCTGTTTTTACAAATAACCCTATTTTAAGAAGGATTGCAGAATCTTTTAGAGACTGGGGTAGAGATTGTTTTTGTGGCCCTGGAGAAGATAATTCATGCAAAAGAAGGTTCTGCTGGCAATTAGGAGACCTTCCAAGAGGATATGATCATAAGTATACATATTCTCATGCTGGTTTTAATTTTAAAATAACTGATATGCAAGCCGCTTGTGGACTTGCACAACTAGAAAAGTTAGAGAAATTCATTGAAACAAGGAATAAAAACTTTGATTATCTATTCAAAAAAATGACAACACTTGAAGAATATTTTATTCTTCCAGAAAGAACAAAATATTCTGAACCATCCTGGTTTGGTTTTCCATTAACGATCAGAAACCATGACCTAATTTCTAGAAAAGATTTAACTTTATTTTTAGAGGAGCGAAGAATTGGGACACGTTTGCTATTTGGTGGAAATTTAACTAAACAACCCTACTTTAAAAATATCAATTACAAGATACATAATAATTTAAAGAATAGTGATAAAATAACTCAAGATACTTTTTGGGTTGGGATTCACCCAAGTCTTGATAATGATATGCTTGATTACATATATGAATCTATAAAAAGCTTCTTAAAAAAAAATGTCTAAAAGGATTCTAATTACTGGATCAGATGGGTTTATAGGGAAAAACCTAAAAGTATATTTTGAAAATTATACTAAAAATACTGTTCTTTCACCAAGTTTAAAAAAACTCGACCTTTGCAAGCATGAGGATGTAGCTGTTTATTTAAAAAAAACTAAACCAGATATTATTATCCATTCTGCCTCAACTTTAATGGTAAACAAAGGTTATCCAGACACAGTATGTGAAGATAATTTAAGAATGTTTTTTAACTTATATGAAAAAAAAGAGAAAAAGACAAAATTAATTAACCTAGGCTCTGGTTCAGAATATAGCCGAGCATATTGGAAGAGAAACATGAAAGAAGAATATTTCGGAAAATATATTCCAATTGATTCCCATAGTTATTCGAAATATATAATATCAAAATTCATTGAAAATAAAAAATCAGAAGACCTACTTAATCTTAGAATATTTGGAATATATGGAGAATATGAAGATTATAGGTATAAGTTTATATCGAATTGCATAGCAAAAAATATCTTAAATTTGCCAATTATTATCAACCAAAATTGCAAGTTTGATTATATTTATGTGAAAGATTTTTGTAAGATTTGTGAAAAACTAATTACAAAATCACATAAATTTAAAACATATAATATAACACCAAATACATCTATAGAATTAAAGCAAATTGCTGAAATAATTAATAAAATTTCAAAAAAAAATCTAGAGGTTAAGGTGCTCAATCAAGGGATTGGTACTTATTATACAGGGGATAATAAGAGGTTAAAAGCTATATTACCTGACTTTGAGTTTACTTCCTATTTTGATGGCATAAAAGATGTGTATAAAAAGATAGATAATACAAAAAAAAAATTAAATATTAATGAGTTACAAAAAGATGTTTTTTTAACTTATGCAAAAAAAAATAAAGAAAGATATTTTAAATGAATAATGTTTTAAAAGAAGATTTTTACAACATTCTTCAAAATAAATTCTCTTGGAAAAAGTTAAAAAATTCCTCTATTCTAATTACAGGAGCATCTGGATATCTTGCAAACTACCTCATAAAATTTTTATTATATTTAAATGAAAAAGAGGATTTAAATATTAAAATTGTTGGAACAACAAGAGATATAAAAAGAACAAAAGAAAAGTTTAAAAGTCATTTAAAAAATAAAAAATTAGCTTTTTTTCAAACAAATCTACTATCTAATATAAATATAAAAGAAAAGGTTGACTATATAATTCATATGGCAAGTCTTGCTTCTCCAAAGTTTTATGAATCACAGCCTGTTGATGTTATGGAACCAAATATAACTGGAACTATAAACCTTTTAAATTTTAGCAAAAAAAAAAAAGTAAAAAAATTTTTATTTATTAGCACATCTGGTGTTTATGGTTTTGTTGATGATCATAAAAGACCTAATAATGAATCTACTTTTGGTTATTTGGATAATACACTCCCAGAAAGCATTTATTTAGAAAGCAAAAGAATGGCTGAAACAATTTGTATAGCTTATAAGAATCAATATAAAATTCCAATTTCTATTATTAGACCCTCCATATCCTATGGGCCAGGTATAACTCTAAATGATGGAAGATCCTTTGCTGACTTTATAAACAATATAATTAAAAATCAGAATATTAAGCTTTTTTCTAAAGGTAATGTTATGAGGAATTTTTGTTATATTTCAGATGTAGTATCAGGAATTTTATTAATTTTAATAAAAGGTAAGAACGGTGAATCTTATAACCTTGCTTCAAAAAAGGAAACTTCAATAAAAATGCTTGCAAATTTTTTAGTCAAAGAAGTTTTTCCCGAAAGAAAGTTAAAAGTAATTGTTTCAAAAATTAAAAAAAAATTATTAAGAGCAGAGTTTAAAAGAACTTTAGTCTGTTGTAATAAAGTTAAAAAGTTAGGATGGGTCGAGAGAATTTCACTTAAAGATGGTTTTAGAAGAACTGTAGAATGGTATGAGAAATGATAAATTATGATTTAATTCGAGAAAATTATTTAAAAGGAAAATATGAAAAGCATACTTACATCAAAAAGATGCATCGACTACATAAACACTTATTTTTCTTTCCGAATCTAATAAAAAATTCAGACATTAAAAATATTAATTTGAATCAAGAAAATATTGTAGCGACTTTAGATTGTGGTATGAAATTATATCTAGATGAAAATGATAGTCGGTTTATACCTATAGAAATATTAAATTTTGGGAAATTTGAAGATAATGAAAAAAAAGCAATAGAGTATATTTCAGCAAACTCTAAAATCATTGCTGATATAGGAGCAAATGTTGGATACTATACTTTGAAATTTTCTCAATCTAAAAGCGTAAATAAAATCTATTCATTTGAAGCAATACCAAGGACTTATAATATTCTTAAAAGCCATATACAATTAAATCATTGTAAAAAAGCATTATTAATTAATAAAGCGATATCTAATATTAATGAAAAAAAGAATTTTTATTGGACAAAATTGGAGACTGGTAGTGCTTCAATGAAAAATATTCAAAATCGGAAGGAAATAAATAAAGTTAATGTAAAGGCAATAACTTTCGACTCTTATTTTTGGAAAAAAAAAATTGAAGTAGATTTTATTAAATGTGATGTTGAAGGAAGTGAGTTATTTGTTTTTCAAGGCGCAACAAAATATCTTAAAGACTATAAACCAATAATCTTTTGTGAACTATTAAGAAAATGGTCAAAAAAATTTAATTATTCTCCTAATGAAGTCATAAATTTGATCTGTAGATATGGTTATAATTGTTATCAATTAAATAAAAATAAATTAAAAAAAATAACTAAGATTACTGAAAAAACAGTGAATACAAACTTTTTTTTTATGCATCCCACTCGACATAAAAAATTTATTAATAAATTTAAATGATCTAAAATGAAATGTAGATTTTGCAACTATTCAAAAAAATTTAATTTATTAGTTGAATTAGCTAATTTTCCTAAAGCTGCACAATTTTTTTTAAAAAAAAAAGATTTTGATAAAGATAAGAATATTACACTTAAAGTATTACAGTGCCCTTCATGTGAATTAGTTCAATTAGAAAATAAGCCAGTTTCATATTATAAAAACGTTATAACTGCATCTTCTTTAAACGAAGAATCCAAGAAAGAAATTGTTAAAGAATTTAATATTATAATTAAAAAATTTAAATTAGAAAAATCTAGAACGCTTGAAATTGGTTCAGCTAAAGGAGACTTTCTGAGTGCGATCAGCAAATGTAATATCAATGCAATAGGTCTTGAAAATTCTCAAAAAAACATTGATGCATCAAGAAACAAAAATAAAATTATAAAGGGTTATCTTTTAGATAAACTAGCGATTACAAAAAAGTTTGATTTTATCATATGCAATAACTTTTTAGAGCATCAACCTAAAATTAAAGATTTCTTAGAAGAAATAAATTCAATGCTTACTATTAATGGACATATTTATTTTTCTGTCCCAAGTTTAAAAAGAATAATTGAAAAAAGCTGTTTATATGAATTTGTAACTGACCATTTAGTTTATTTTACTGTAAAAACATTAAAAAGAGTATTTGAGAATAGTGGTTTTGATGTTCTTGATTGTTATTATAAAAACAATGAAAATGACATTGTATTAATTGGAAAAAAAAGAAAGTTACTGTCCTTAGACAATGAAAATAAGAAGATGTTAGTTATATTAGATTCTATTAATAAAAAAGTTAATGAACTAAAAAAAGATGGAAATGATATATCGATATGGGGCGCTGGGCACAGAGCATTAGCTGCAATGTCATTAGCTAATTTAAAAGAAATAAACTACGTAGTAGATTCTGCTCCATTTAAACAAGGGCTTTATACCCCTATTCTTCATAAAAAAATAATAAGTCCTGAAGACTTTCTTAAGAAAAAGTGTGATGTAATTATTATTATGTTACCCGGAAATTATGCCAATCAAGTTAAGAAGTTCCTTAAAGATAAAAAATTTAATGGCAAGATAATTGCATTTAATGATGAGGTTATTAAATAATAAGGGCTTAAAATATGGAAGAAAATACCACTGCGGTTATTCAACCAAGAATTCATTCTGCAAAAAAACAAAGATTAGAAGATATTATACCTCTTCAAACTCCAATTTCTGCTCATGTTGATGTATCAAGTGTTTGTAATTTCAAATGTAGTTTCTGTTTTCAAGCAGATACTAAAGGAATGAAAGATGTGGGTTTAAAAAGAGGTTTTATGGCAGAGGATATGTTCAAAAAGATTATAGATGATCTCGGTGATTTTCCAGAAAAAATAAAGAAAATTAAGATTGGTAACCATGGAGAACCAACCTTACACCCCAAAGTATCAGAATTAATTGAATATGCAAAAAAGAGTGAAACTGCTGATATTATTGAAGTATTCACTAATGGTTCGAAGTTAGAGCCTGTATTAAATGAAAAAATTGTAAAAGCTGGATTGCAGAGAATAAATATCTCATTGGAAGGCTTGACGGATAAAAGGTATCTGGAAGTTGCAGGAGTAAAACAGGACTTCTCCCAAATTATTAGTGGCGTTAAAAATCTATATGAAACTAAAGAAAGATTGAAATCTGATCTTATAATTTATGTTAAGGTTGCAGATGAGGCGCATGCTCTTAAAGATGCATCAAAAAAAGGTTTCAGTATGACAGAAAGTGAAAGAAACTATTTTTATAAAACTTTTGGACCAATCTGCGATGAAATTTTCATTGAAAAAGTTGTTCCTCAATGGGCTGAGACACAAGAAGATAAACAAAATGACGTTATGGAAACTGGTATGTATGGACAAAAAATTGGGTCTTGGAAAAAAGTTTGTCCTTTTACATTCATGTATTTACATTTTAATTGTGATGGTTCCGTCAGTCCATGTACATTAGATTGGCCAAGAAAAGTAGATATTGGAAATGTTAAATATCAATCTGTTTTAGAAATTTGGAATGGAGAGTCTCTAAAAGAACTAAGGACAGCAATGCTTTATGGGAAAAGAAACTGTATTAATTTTTGTAAATCTTGTGCAGCTCCTATGGTCTGTGTTGAAGAAGATTTAGACCCGCATACAGATATTGCACTTAAAGCTATAAATGCTAAACCTGAATCTGCCCCAAATAAGTGGTTAAATACAAATAACTAGTATTAAAAAAATGAAAAAAATTCTTATTCTTGGTGGAACTGGTTTTATTGGTAAATCTTTAAAGGAATTATTTTCAGAAGATCAGAAACAGTATCAAATATTTTCTCCAACAAGAAAAGAACTCAATATCACAAAATACGAAGAATGCTATTCGTACCTTAAGAGGATTAAGCCTGATATAATAATCCATGCTAGTGTTGATATAAATTCGGTAGAAAACAGTGTTGGGATGCTGAATAATATTTTAGCTAACAAAAAGTTTTTTGGTAAATTAATCTTCTTAGGTTCTGGCGGTGAATATAACCCAAGGCTATATCAACCTTTAATGAAAGAGGATTTTACAAAAAATAGTTATCCTGAAAATGGTTATTATTTATCTAAATTCATTTGCGGGAGAGAAATAGAATTTTCAGAAATAGAAAATATATTTAATCTAAGAATTTTTGGGATTTATGGCCCATATGAATTGTATCAAAAACGTTTTATTTCTAATAATATTTGTCGAGTATTATCTGGTCTCCCCATCTCTTTAAATAAAGATATGAATTTTGATTATTTATATATTGATGATTTATTTGAAATTATAAAAATATTTATTGATAACAATAGCTTAAATTACAAAACATATAACGTTTGTTCTGGAAAACCCATAAAACTCTCCTATCTTGCTAATCAAATCAAAGAAATAATGAATGTAAAAAAAGAAGTCATTATAAAAAATAAAGGACTAAACCCAGAATACTCAGGGGACCCTGGTCGACTACTCAAAGAAATCGGGCATTATAACTTTATTAAGCATAGTGATTCTATTAAGGCAATGGTCAATTTCTTTTACAAAAAATTTTCTATCAATAATGACTACTTTATTAAGGAGGACTAATTGTCTAGTCGTGAAAAATTAATAAAAGATATTGGAAACAAAGACGTTATGATTTGGGGAGCAAGAATGACAGGTTTAGGTGCCTTGAGATTTTTGAAAAGTAAGGGTAAAGATGCATATTGTTTCATAGATTCTGACGATTGTTTTAAAAATAAAAATGTCTACAACCTCCCTGTTTTAAAACCTGAGAATGTTATTAGTGAAATAAATAGTAAAAAACTCAATCCTATTATAATTATAGCTGTTGCTCTAAAAGAGGATGAAATTAAAAGAGTAATGAATAATTTCTTGCTAAACTCTATTGAAACTCACAGCTTTCAAAGAGAAGAATCACCATACTTTACTATTGATATTTTAAGTAGTTGTAATCTTAAATGTCTTTCATGCCCTCATAGTTTAGAAAATAAAGATGACGCACCAAAAGGCTCGATGGATTTGGAAACTACGAAAAAGGTAATTGATAAAATAACAATAGAATCACCAGAAACAACTCATATCAGTCTTTATAGTTGGGGTGAGCCATTAATACATCCAAAAGTTGATGAAATTGTTAATTACATTCATGAAAAAGGAATTGCAGTATCGCTGTCGAGTAATCTATCGATTAGATTTAATGAAGAGAAATTAATAAGAATTATTAAGTCGAACCCTGAATACTTAAAAATTTCAGTTTCTGGGTTTTATCCAGATGCATATAATTCTACTCACCAAGGTGGAGATATTAATTTAGTAAAGTCAAACTTATATAAAATTAGGAAATTAATGGATCAACATAATTCTCATACATTAATAGATATTAATTATCACTTATATAGAAATAATAATGATAAAAATCTTAAAAAATTTAAAGAATTAGCCGAAGAACTCGGATTCATTCTATCAACCACATATGCTTTAGTGATGCCTTTTGAAAGAGTAATTAATAAATTAGAAGGGAAACCTGATCAACAAACAAGTCAATTAGAAGAGAATTTATTAGTTGGAATCGAGGAAGGTATAGAAATATCCTCGTTAAATATAGAGGAAAAAAGTAGTTGTCCCTTTAGAGAAAACCAAGTGAATATTAATGCAGATCTTTCGGTTCCGGTGTGTTGTATTGTCTTTAATAAATCACAAAACATTGTATCTAATAACTTTCTAGATTCTTCACTAAGTGAGATTTCAAATAATAAAAAAGATATTTCAACGTGTAAAAAATGCATGAATCTAAGGCTTCCAGAGTATAATATGGGTTACAATAAACATCTCTGGAAGGAAAGAGCGCAATCTAAAAAGTCATTAGATATATAATAAAAAAAAATTAAATTAAACTATCTTTGATCTCTTTTTCACTCAGGAAAGGGAACATATCGTGAAGTTCGGGAGTTAGCAAACTACCATCCTCAAGTTTTCTTGATTGTAGTTTAGGTTCAAAGTTTTGTTTTTCATCAAGCTCAACATAAATAATCTGTGGACTTGAGTTATTAAAGTCTTTTGACTTAATGTGTTTTTTTAATTCATCTATCGAACTAATTTTTTTAGATTTAATACCAAAAGCAATGCCTACTTTAATGAAGTCCGGAAACCCTAACCCATCATTTTCAGATGTTCCGCAAAGGTTATCAGAAAAATAGTTTTTTTGAGTTTGTCTAATAGAATGATAACCTTTATTACCCAGAATAAATAATTTAATTGGTAAGTTCTTATATTTCATCGTAGCTATTTCTTGAATATTCATCATTAAGCTTCCATCTCCTGCGACGCAAATTACTCGTTTTTTCTTTTCACTTGCTATTGATGCACCGATTGCTGCTGGAAGGTCATACCCCATTGATGCAGAGCCAGAGTTTGTAAATACACGCATTCCTTTTTTTATATTTGAGGTTTGTAACCCTACAACACATGCTGTTCCATTTGCTAAAACAACAATATCTTTGCTCGATAAATTTTGATATAACTCATCAAAAAACCCGTACGGGTTTACTTTACCTTTGTTAAAATGTTTAGATTGAATGACAGGAAATTTTTTTTTTATTTTTTTACACCAATTTAAAAACTGTAAATGAGCGTCTTGTTTTTTCCAATTAATTATCATATTTTCAAATTCAGTTAAAAAAAACTTTAAATCATAATTAAAGCCTTTGTAAACTTTCAATGTATGTTTCTTTATTTCTGATTGATCAATATCAACCATCAATAATTTTGAGTTTTTTGCAAAAGATTTCCAATTATAACTAATTTGTCTAATATTTAATCTACACCCTAGAACTAAAACTAAATCTGAATTATAAATAGAAAAGTTTCCAGATCTATCCCCTACTGTTCCTGGTTTTCCCACAAAACATTCATTATTATTGGGTATAATGTCATTTGAATTCCAGCCAACACAAACAGGTATTTTTAATTTTCTTAGTATCCTCAAAGTTCTATCAACTTGACTAGATATACGAACACCACTTCCAATTAATAAAGTCGGTCGTTTAGACTTCTTTATACAATTTAATATAAATCTAATATCTTTTTTCAAATGATCATAATTTATATTAATCTTCTTTTGATTCTCATGAATATAATCAAGCTTAATGTTTTTTTTAGACTTGGAATAAGAAATTAATTTTTTTTTAATAGAAATATTTTTTGATTGAATATCTATTGGAACATCTAACCAAACAGGCCCAGGTCTACCTTTTTTCAAATGATAAAGACAATTGCTCAATGCTGTTTTGACTTCTTCTGGTTTTGAAATCAATGCATAGTATTTAACAACAGGTTTA
>ERZ802830.1534-NODE-1534-length-21876-cov-14.2161_pt1 | contig 21876 bp, 19 predicted proteins | sample MGYA00345654_ERZ802830 | MGnify/ENA primary metagenome ERZ802830 (study PRJEB30503, sample SAMEA104212375) | marine metagenome | biome: Westerlies Biome; feature: [SRF] surface water layer (ENVO:00010504) within the epipelagic zone...; material: water...
GGATTTGGTCTTACATTAGGAAATGCTCTAAGAAGAGTATTGCTGTCTTCATTACAGGGTACAGCAGTAACAGCAATTAAGATTGACAATGTTCTTCATGAATTTTCTTCAATTAATGGTGTCAGAGAAGACGTAACTGACATTGTTTTAAATGTTAAATCTCTCGCACTAAATATGCACTCTGAAGGTGTTAGAAAAATGTCTCTAAATGTTACAGGTCCAGGTGAGATTACAGCAGGTATGATCAATACACCTTCTGAGATTGATATCATTAACCCTGAATTGGTAATTTGTAACCTTGATGACAATACAGAGTTTAACATGGAGCTTACAGTTGCAAAAGGTAAAGGCTATGTTGCAGCTGAACATAATAAAGTTGAAGAGTCGGCAATCGGTGTAATTCCTATTGATTCAATTTTTAGCCCAGTTAAACAAGTGTCATACAATATTGAAAATACTCGTGAGGGAAAAGTTCTCGATTATGATAAGTTAACTATGACAATTGAGACTAATGGCTCTGTGACACCAGAAGATGCCCTTGCATTTGCTGCTCGTATAATTCAAGATCAACTTCAGTCATTTATTAACTTTGAAGAGCCAGAAGAAACAGTTGTTGAACCTGATGCTCTTGAACCTCAATTTAATAAAAATCTATTAAGAAAAGTTGAAGAACTTGAGTTATCAGTGAGGTCAATGAATTGCCTTAGAAATGATAATATTATTTATATTGGTGACCTGGTGCAAAAAAGTGAAATAGAAATGTTAAGGACGCCCAACTTTGGTCGTAAGTCTTTAAATGAAATTAAGGAAGTTCTAGGAGTGCTGTCATTATACTTAGGAATGGAAGTCCCTAATTGGCCACCAGAAAATATTGAAGAATTAGCAAGAAAAATTGAGGATCCGTATAACTAAAAATGAGACACGGTGTAGCCAATAGAAAACTGAATAGAACTTCATCTCATAGATTAGCTATGCTTGAAAACATGGCAGTGTCACTAATCAAAAATGAAACGATTAAAACAACTCTTCCAAAAGCTAAAGAGCTCAGACCGTTTGTTGAAAAAATTATCACACTTGGTAAGAAAAATAAGGAGTCTTCAAGAAGCAGTGCTTATAATACTCTTCAAGATAAAGAAGCTGTAGCAAAGGTCTTCAAAGAGCTTTCAGTAAGATATAAAGATAGAAATGGTGGTTACTGTAGAATTGTTAAGGCAGGCTTTAGAACAGGTGATAATGCACCAATGGCTTTTATACAACTTTTAGATCAAGACCAAAGCCCAGAAGTAAGTAAAACCAAATAATACTGGCCTCTACTTGATCATTATTGATCTATGGCAAGCGTTCCAAATAAAATTTTGATTTCTTCTCAACACGATGATGTGAGGCTGGATAACTTTTTATCAAAAGAATATCTTTTACCAAAAAATTTGATTTACAAAGAAATAAGAAAAGGAAATATAAAGGTCAATAAGAAAAAGAAAAAATACTCATATAGACTTAAAAGCAATGATGAGATCTCTATTTACGGTAATTATGAATTTGACATTATTAAGCAAAAGTCATTACCCAAAAGTTATATTAAAAAATTTAATGATGCTATTATTTTTAAAGATCAGAATTATATAGTCATAAATAAGTGGGCTGGAATATCATCACAGTCTGGTACAAAGGTAGACATAAGTATAGATGATATAGCTTCTCAAATAAGTTTTGATAATAAAAAACTTCATCTGGTTCACAGACTGGATAAGGATACAAGTGGATTACTCATATTAGCTCTTGATATTAAAACAAGTCGTTTTTTCCTAGATATGTTTTCAAACCAAAAAATCAAAAAAACATATTTTGCAATAGTTCAAAATAAAGAAGAGATGAAGAGTCGAGGTACTATAAATATTCCAATTTTTGACAAAGAAAAAAAATTAGAGGCAAAAACAAATTATAAACTTGAGAAGAAAATATCTAATAGTTTGAGTTATGTGAGACTTAATCCAAAAACTGGTAGAAAGCATCAATTACGCATTCATTGTTCGGAAAGCAATTTTCCAATTCTTGGTGATAAAAAATATTTTCATAAAGATATAAGGAGTAAATTAAGAGAAAAAAAATTATTTTTGCACGCAGGTGAGATTGAATTTATAGGTCCTAACAAAAAATTAGTTAAGTATAGTGCGGACCTCCCAGATCATTTTCAAAAGTATTTAGAAAAAATATCGTAGTATATTAACAATTTTTTGTTTATTATTAAATTATGTCAAACATCATTGAGCAATTAGAAAAAAAAAGAAAAGAAGCTAGAGAAGGTGGTGGAAAGAAACGTGTCGACGCTCAGCATGCAAGAGGTAAATTAACTGCTAGGGAAAGAATAGATACTCTTCTAGATGAGAATTCTTTTGAAGAATACGATATGTATGTCGAACATAGAACCAATGACTTCGGCATGGGTAAAAAAAAGTATGCGGGCGATAGTGTTGTTACCGGAAGTGGCAAAATAAATGGAAAATTAGTTTATGTATTTAGTCAGGATTTTACTGTTTTTGGAGGATCTTTATCAGAGGCTCATGCAGAAAAAATTTGTAAAATCATGGATATGGCTCTTAAGGTAGGGGCTCCAGTAATTGGAATAAACGACTCTGGTGGCGCTCGAATTCAAGAGGGCGTTGCCTCGCTGGCTGGATATGGAGACGTTTTTCAAAAGAATGTTTTAGCATCTGGTGTTATACCACAGATTTCAGTAATTATGGGACCTTGTGCAGGTGGTGCAGTTTATTCACCAGCCATGACAGACTTCATTTTTATGGTTAAAGATACATCTTTTATGTTTGTAACCGGACCTGATGTCGTGAAAACAGTGACTCAAGAAAACGTGACACAGGAAGAATTGGGTGGAGCAAAAACACATACATCTAAATCTTCAGTTGCAGACGGTGCATTTGCAAATGATATTGAAACACTTTTTGAAGTTAAGAAGCTAATTGATCTGCTCCCTTCAAATAATAGAGAAAAATCATTAAAGAAAAAAACAGAATATCAGAATCTAAACCCTGATTATTCATTGGATACTCTGGTTCCAGATAATCCAAACAAACCATATGATATGCTAGAGTTAATTACTAAGGTCATTGACAATAGAGATTTTTTCCAAGTTCAGGAAAATTTTGCCAAAAATATGATTGTAGGATTTGGTAGAGTTGAAGGAAGAACAGTAGGCTTTGTTGCTAATCAACCACTAGTATTGGCGGGATGCTTAGATATTGACGCAAGTAAAAAAGCCGCAAGATTTGTTCGATTTTGTGATTGCTTTAATATTCCATTAGTTACATTTGTTGATGTTCCTGGATTTTTACCTGGTGTATCTCAAGAACATAATGGAATCATCAAAAATGGTGCAAAATTACTATATGCGTATGCAGAAGCAACTGTTCCAAAAATTACTATCATTACGAGAAAAGCATATGGTGGAGCATATGTAGTGATGGCCTCTAAACATCTAAGAGGAGATATAAACTATGCATGGCCAACTGCAGAAATAGCGGTAATGGGAGCAAAAGGTGCTGTCGAAATCTTATATAGAAATCAAATTAAGAATGAAAAGGATGCTGAAACGAAGACAGATGAATATACAAAACAATTTGCTAATCCATTTATTGCATCTAGTAGAGGATTTATTGATGATGTAATTAAGCCTCAAAACACTAGAAGAAGAATAGCTACTGCCCTAGACAATCTTGAAAATAAAGAATTATCTTCCCCTTATAAGAAACACGATAATATTCCACTATAGCCATGATAAAAAAAATTCTAATTGCCAATAGAGGTGAAATTGCTTGTCGAATAATTAAAACGGCAAATAAGATGGGGATCAAAACTGTCGCAGTTTATTCTGAGGCTGATAAATATTCTGATTTTGTAAATATGGCTGATGAATCATATTTTATCGGACCCTCAGCTCCTAATGAGTCATATCTGGTAATTAAAAAGATAATTGAGATTGCTAAAAAGTCTAAGAGTGACGCTATTCATCCTGGATATGGATTTTTATCAGAAAATTATAATTTTGTTAAAGCATTGGAAAAAGAGAAGATTAAATTCATTGGTCCAAATAAAAATGCTATTACAAAAATGGGAGACAAAATTGAGTCTAAAAATTTAGCTCTAAAACTAAATTTGAATGTTATTCCAGGTCACACAGAGGCTGTGAGAGATCCAAAAAAAGCAATCAAGATTGCAGAAAAAATAGGATTTCCAGTACTTCTTAAAGCTTCAGCTGGTGGTGGTGGTAAGGGAATGAGAATTGTTAATAAGAGACAAGAGTTAGAGTCTAATTTAAAGGCAGCGCAAAGTGAGGCATTAAATAGTTTTGGAGATGACAGAGTATTTATTGAAAAATACATAACTAACCCAAGACATATAGAGATTCAAATTCTATGTGATAAGCATGGCAATCAAGTTCATCTAGGTGAACGAGAGTGTTCAATTCAAAGACGGTATCAAAAGGTGATTGAGGAATGCCCATCTTCATTTGTTGATGAAAAATTAAGAAATGCAATGGCCGAGCAAGCTTTGAGGCTTGCGAAAGAAGTAAAATATGACTCTGCTGGAACAGTTGAGTTTGTCGTAGATGACAAGAAAAATTTTTATTTTTTAGAAATGAATACTAGACTGCAGGTAGAACATCCTGTGACTGAACTTGTAACTGGTGTTGATTTAGTTGAACAAATGATAAATTGTGCAGATGGGAAAAAATTAAGGTTATCTCAACAAGATATAAAACTTAATGGATGGTCTATAGAGTCTAGAATTTATGCTGAAGACCCACTTAAGGAGTTTTTACCCTCTATCGGTAGACTTATTGAACATCAGGAGCCAAAAATCTCTAATAAAGATGAGATTATAAGAAATGATACAGGTGTTTCGAGTGGCTCAGATATAAGCATATACTATGATCCAATGATTTCTAAACTTGCTGTGCACGCAGTCAGTCGTGATAAAGCTCTTGATCTTATGATAAGAGCTTTAGAACAATATTATATAGAAGGAGTTGATCATAATGTAGCATTTCTAATTTCAACATTGAAGAATAGAGATTTTAGAAGTGGAAATATAAGCACAAATTTTATTAAGTCTAATTATCCTAAAGGCTATACTTTCAATTACGGACTCAATAGTAATATTTTGATAAAATTTATAAATATAGCATCTCTAATTTTTCTAAAATGTAATCAAGAAAATAAAACAAAAGATCTTTCGGTAATTAATGGATCTGATATTTATAAATTAGAAGTAATTGAATATGAATCAAATAAACAAAATAGTAACCTAATAATAAAAAATAAAAATAAAAAATATTCTCTTAAATCAAATTGGACAATTAATGAAAAAGTTATGCAATTGAGCATTAATGATCAGATTGAGTTTGCCAAAATCGATAAGATACATAATTTTAATAAATACAGTATTACTGTTGAGGATTGTTCATTAGATCTAATTGTATCATCGCCGGATACAGCAAAATTATTTGATTTTATGCCTGAACCAAAATTTGAGGATCTCTCTAAAATGCTTATCTCACCTATGCCTGGATTAATAAAAAACATCAGCGTTGAACAAGGTCAAAAAATAAAAAAGGGTGAGCAAATTGTTATTATTGAAGCTATGAAAATGGAAAATATCCTGAAAAGTGAAAAAGATTGTTTAATCAAGGAGATTCTTGTTAAAGAAGGAGATAGTGTAAGTGCTGATGAGATACTTATTAATTTCGAATAGCATCAATTAAGTAAATTAAGTTTACTCTGTAAAATGTCCCGATCCATATATCCTTGTCTAAAATATCGAGAGTTACTTCTATCAATATAACCTTTACGACCATGAAAAATTCGATAATTATCAATAATAAGCATATCTCCAGGTTCTTGTTTTATAATTAAATTATTTTCTTCATTCGTTATTTCATTCCAGAACTTTTTTCTAGCATCTCTATATTTTTTAGTATTGTCTATTGTGTCATAAGGCAATACTTCTGTCCTATTATTGAATCTAACTTGAATAACATTTTTATTATCGTCTAACTCAATCAGGCTACATGAATTCTCTAGGCAAGTATCTTTATCTTTATACCTAAAAAACGTTTTATAATTGGTTAAGATATTAAAAGTTTTTTTATTTTTTTCTTTTATATTTTGAGCAATATTAAATCCATCAGCAAGAGAGTTTTCTCCACCAGATTCACTATTCTTAATACAGTGGAGAAATATATAGCCCTGAGTTGGAAAGCGGTAAGGGTTATCAGTATGGTTTTCAAGATTCCTCGATGTCATTGTAAGATCATATGCATTTGCTATACTTTTTATATCAGCTATTTCTCCCCAATTAGTTCTTTTGATTGGGCCAATATCATCAGACAATGACTGAATACCATTTTTAGTAATAGGCATATTTTTAACATAAGCAAACCCGTATTTATCAACAGTTCTTAGTATATTCTTAAGCATTAGATTGTTGTAATTTTTAAAATTAAATTTAGTAATTTTTATATTTTTATTATTCCAAAGCTTTTTATCAGAATTATCAATTTTTGTTTGCATGGATTCCATAAGTAGTTCTGATATGTCATAATAATGAGTAGTATCATCTGAAAATTTTATTGTTAATTTTTTATTTGTGATTTTAGTAGAAATAATTTTTAAATTTTTTTTTATATCAGATGCCTCAATCAAGAGCTGTCCTGTTTCACCATCTCGAATATCCTTATTTTTACTCCTTTCATAGAGCCATGAAGAGTAAAACGGTATTCTTTTATTTTTATACGAAATTATAAGTACATTAGAAGTGCTACTATTTGAGATTGATGGCTTCATTTTAAAAAATGATTTTTTATTTCATCAATAAGAATATCATCAATTATTTTCTTTTCAATTGTAATGCCTTCATTCTTAATACTCGTAACTAGATTATTATTTAAACCGCACGGCCTTATTCCTTTATAATTCTCTAAATCAGGATCTATATTTAGAGAAAAACCATGAAAACTAATCCACTTTTTAAATTTCATGCCAATACTAGCTATTTTGTATAATTCATTTTTTTTTTCTATAAATATACCGTGATGCTCATTGCTTGTTTCAGCTTTAAGTCCAATTCTGCTTAATGACTCAATAATTATATTTTCAATTAGAAATATGAATTTTTTTATATCTCTAGATTTTTCCTTAAGATTTATCATCAAGTAAACTACGCGTTGACCAGGTCCGTGATAAGTATATTGACCACCTCTTTCAGAAGGAATTACTGGGAATTTTTCTGGTTCTAAGAGATCTTTTTTTTTAGAAAGAGGGCCATAAGTATATATATTTGGATACTCTAATAACCATATTAAATCTTCTTTTTTATTGCTGATCATATTATTTATATGAGAATCCATAAAATTTATTGAATTTCGATAATCTTCTAATTCTTTAGATATTTTAAATTCCATTTTAAATGATCTTAATGGTATATATTAATTATTATGACTGAATCTATAGCTGAAATATCTAAAAATCAAAAAATAATCTTCAATAATGAATTTATTGATAAAATTATTGTTGATATTGAAGCAGCGAATAATTTAGAAATTAAATCATCATTAAAGGACTTACATGCCGCTGACATCGCGGAGTTGTTAGAGTTTCTCAGTACTAATCAGAGAACTTATTTACTTAATCAACTAGATAGTGAAGATTATACTGATGTGCTAGCAGAACTAGATGATAGTATTATTGATCAGACTGTAAACTTACTTCAACACGAAAAAGTTGCAAAATCTATATCTGATATGGAAACAGATGATGCTGTCGGCCTGATAGAGTCACTTGAACCAGATACTCAAAAGAAAATACTTGATAAAGTTTCAGCTGAAGATCGAGAAATCTTCAATGAAAGTTTAAACTATCCAGAAGATACAGCTGGAAGACGAATGCAAAAAGAAATAGTTTCAATGCCATCTTTTTGGACTGTTGGGCAGGCTATTGACTATCTAAGAGATGAAGAGGAGCTGCCTGAAGATTTTTTTGAACTTTTTATTGTCGATCCGAGTAATAAGCCATTAGGCAGTGTCTCAGTTTCTAAAGTCTTAAGATCAAATAGAAAAATAAGATTAAATGATATTACTATTGAGAGTCCAATATTTATTCCTGCAGATATGGATCAGGAAGAAGCAGCAATGACATTTGAAAAATATTCTCTCGTTTCTGCTGGAGTGGTTGACAAAAATGGTAGATTAATTGGTAGATTAACCGCAGATGATATTATGTGGGTGCTTCAGGAAGAAGCTGAAGAAGATATACTTAGAATGGGTGGTGTAATTGAAACGGAAATGAACCAGGGAATAATCAAATCAACTAGAAAGAGATTTATTTGGTTATTTTTAAATCTTCTTACCGCTATTCTTGCGTCAATTGTGATTAGTTTATTTGACGCAAGTATTGAAAAAATGGTTGCCCTTGCCATATTGATGCCAATTGTAGCTTCCATGGGAGGAAACGCTGGAACACAAACACTTACGTTAACAGTTAGAGCATTAGCAACAAAAGATTTAGTTCAAAACAATAGAAGAAAAATATTCTCAAAAGAAATTTCTATTTCAATTTTAAATAGCATTATCTTTGCGATAATCACGGCAGTAGCAGCTCAATTATGGTTTCAAGATTTTTATTTATCTATTATTGTCGGATCAGCAATGGTAGTAAATATACTTTCTGCGGGTTTTTTTGGATTCCTAATTCCGTACGGATTAAATTATTTTAGAGTTGATCCTGCTATTGCATCTAGTGTTTTTGTGACAACTATTACTGACGTTGTTGGTTTCCTATCTTTTCTTGGCTTAGCCTCTATATTCTTATTCTAAACCTTAATATTATCTATTAGTCTGGTTTCATTGATAAAAACGGCAGCAAAAAGTCGTTTATTATTAGAATTTATATTTGCTTTTCTGAGGTCATCTGTTCGAACTTCTAAATAATCAATTTTAGTAAAACCTGCGTTTAATAATTCATTCTTATATTTTATCAAAGATTTAGAAATATTTTTTTTATCATTTATATCTTTTTTAGTTAGTTTAAGAAATTTATAGAGTTTATTTGCTATTTTCATTTCTTCTATTGAAAGATATTGATTCCTTGATGACATAGCTAGTCCAGATTTTTCACGAATGGTTTTCGATGAAATTACCTTACTTTTAAAGCCTAACTTTTTAATAAGTGTCTTGATAAAAATATATTGTTGATAGTCTTTTTTTCCAAAGTATGACTTATCAGGATTAATAATCGAAAATAATCTAATTATAATATCAGCAACACCTGGAAAATAATGGGGCCTATATCTTCCACATAAGATATTTTCAATTTTCAATGGCTTATACTTATAAGCTGAGATTTTATAATTAAACATTTCTTTTTTTCTTGGCATGAATAATAAATCCACTTTTAATTTTTTTAATTTTTCAATGTCATTTTTTATATCTACAGGATATTTATCTAAATCCTCTTTAGGACCAAATTGTTTTGGATTAATAAAAATACTTACAACAGTAAATTCTTTTCTTTTTTTTGCTTTTTTAATTAATGATAAATGACCAAGATGGAGATATCCCATTGTTGGAACAAGAGATAGACATTTATTTTTTTGTATTTTGTTTAATTCGATTTTTAATGATCTAATATTTTTGCAAATTTTCATTTTAATAAATTAGACAAGTCAATTTTTTCAAAAATTATATTATCAGCTTTTACATGAGCTTCTTCAAATTTTTCTATTGAATTAATTGTCCACGTTACAATTGGAATATTTTTATTTTTTGCTTCTGTAACGATTGCATCATTAATAAATTCGATATCATATGATAAAAAATCAATATTAAGATCTTTTAAATCATTGATATTTATATCTAAATTGCTTCCTATCAAGCCATACTTAATGAATGGAGCATTAATTTTAAACCACTTGACTGTATTTATATCAAATGATTTTACACAGACTGGTCCATCATAAGATTTTAAGATTTCGGTTAGTCTTTCCTCAATGAATGGATGATTGCCACTTTTAATCTCAATCATAAGAGGAGTTTTTCCGTTTACAGCATATAACACCTCATCAAGTGTTGGAATTGAAGAGTCAGTATCTAAAAGTAAGATATCACGAAGTTCTTGTGACGTAAGATCTTTAATTTGTAGATCTTTATTTGCTAGTCTTTTCAGGTCATAGTCATGAAAAACAATTGCTTCATGATCTTTGCTCATAACTACGTCAAGTTCTATTGCGTAATCATTGTCTATTGCGTTATTAAATGATGCAAGAGTATTTTCTACTATATTTATATTATCAAACAGTCCTCTATGAGCAATTGGCCTTTTAAGGAAATTGTTCATTTAATTGTCTATAAAAAATATAGATGAAATTTCTACGCATGCATTTTTTGGAAGAGAATTACATCCAACAGCAATCCTTGAATGCTTGCCATTTGAACCAAATATATCAGTTATTAAGTCAGAAGCACCATTAATTACTTCTGGATGATTATCAAAAGATTCTTCAGAATTAACAAATCCAGAAATATTTATACATTGTATATTTTCAATATCTATATTGTTGGTTGCTTCTATTATTAATGGCAATGTATTAATTATACATACTCTTGCAGCCGATTTTGCATCTTCTATACTCACAGAAATAGGAACTTTTCCAGTAGAAATTTCTCCAGAAACAATGGGAAGTTGCCCAGATATATATATTAGATTATTTATTCTTTTATATGGAACATAACTACCCAAAGCTGGATTTACTTCAGGTATTGAAATACTAAGTTTTTTAAGTTTATCTATTAATTTCATTTTCAATATAAATATATATTTCTTTCCAACTATTTGCACGAATATCTGCTTGATCAGGCGTAATGGCTAGTTTTGATAGTTCTTTGTTAGAAATATAATGAATTGTTTTTACTTGATCAGCATGATCTTTAGATGAAATTATATGTGGAGCCAAATCATCAATAAAGAAATTTTTATTTTTATGATTAGAAACTAATTCTTTTATTATCTTTCCTTTTGGCCCAGATCCAGCAATCATTGGCAAGTCTAATCCATTGTTTTTGAAACATATTCTACGATCTTCCAGATATTTATAAGGTATATTAGTTAATACAATTATTTGAAAATTTAGTTTTTCAATTAATAGCTTTATATATTTAATTGAGTCCTTCGCAAACGTTATAACTCTTGCGTTTGTTTTAAAGAAATTTTCAAGATGAAAGCTTACCTGAGTATTTTCAATAGCATTATTGGAATGATCTTTTATATTTCCGAATAAAGAATACGAAGATAAATCGTACCAAAGATTGTTTTTATTAAGATATTCTTGAAAACATGAAACAAAATTTAAAAGAACTTCGTCAGCATCTGTGATTAATAGAGGTTTATCAGGTATAATCTCAATATCTTTTATTTGTCTTATCAGACCATCAGAAAGAGATTGCATTAATTTATCTGGTTTCGATTAATGTAAGCTTTGATTGTGTATATTGATCTAAGGCTTCTAAAGACTTATCTCTTCCAAATCCTGATTGTTTATATCCACCATGTGGAAGGGACATGTCCCCATCACTTAGACTGTTAATCAAAACTTTTCCACTCTTAATTCTTTTAGCTAATTTATGAACTTTATTAAGATCATTTGACCAGATAATCGCGTTTAAACCATAAGATGTATCATTAGCTATTTGAAGTGCGTCGTCCTCATTTTCAAAATCGATAGAACACAATACTGGGCCAAAAATCTCTTCTTTTGCAACTTTCATATCATTTTTTACATCTTTTAATATTGTTGGACTTATATAATAACCACCAGAATCTTGATTTACTTGCTCTCCACCAGTTAATACATTAGCACCTTCATTTTTTCCTGTATCTATATAGTCAAGAATTCTTTCTGTTTGAGTTTTATCGACGATTGAGCCCATTAAAGTTTCTGGTTTAAACGGATCATCAGGCATCCATGGTTTAGAATATTCACTTACTTTTTCTAAAAATTCATCCTTAATTGATTTTTCAATCAGTAGTCTTGATGGCGCATCACACACTTGACCACTATTTCCAAACATTCCATCAGCAGCCATTTTTGCCGCGTGATCTAAATCTGGGGCATCGGCAAAAATAATGTTTGGCGATTTCCCTCCACACTCAAGAGACACCCTCTTCATATTTGATTGACCAGAATAAGATAAAAAATATCGGCCAACTTCAGTTGAGCCGGTAAAACCAAGTTTATCAACATCCATGTGCATGCCCAATGCTTTACCGGCAGTTGGACCAAATCCAGGTACTACATTAAATACCCCTTCAGGCATACCGGCTTCAACTGCAAGCTCAGCTATCCTTAGTGCTGATAGAGGTGACTGTTCTGCTGGCTTAAGAATAAAACTATTTCCAGTCGCTAATGCAGGAGCAAATTTCCAACATGCCATTAGTAATGGATAATTCCACGGAGTAACTGCTCCAACAACTCCAATAGGCTCACGAGTAATGGTTGCTATGATATTATCTCCTGTTGGAGCTACATCATCATAAATTTTGTCAATCGCTTCCGCATACCATTTTGTACAGTTAATGCATGCAGCAATATCACCAGTAGCTCTAGTAATTGGTTTACCCATATTTAAAGTTTCAAGAATCCCTAGTTCTAAAATATTTTTTTTCATGAGGTCTGCAAAATTGAAAAGTATTTTTTTTCGTTTGCTTGGAGCCATTCTTGACCAAGAACCCTTCTCAAAAACTTCTCTGGCAGCGATAACGGCTTTGTTTATGTCTTCGACATCACATTCAGCTATATTAGTAATAATCTTTCCATCAACTGGACTTATGCTTTCAAAGGTTTTGCCAGAGGTAGAGTCAACATAATTTCCACCGATAAATGCTTGTGTTCTGAAATCTAAACTATTTTTTTTATCAATTACATCATTATACGCTAAAGCCATATTTTTCCTTCCAATTTTGAATGAAGAAATACTATATTAAAATTAAATGAATTTAAATAATGATTTAAGAATCTGTATCTTTTACAGTTTTCTTTTTAATGGCCTTTTTTTTGACTTTCTTTTTCTTTGATTTGCCATCTTTTTCAAGTTTTCTCTCTATTAGGTCGAGTGCCTCATCCATACTGATAGTTTCAGGATCGTATTGATCAGGAATAGTTGCATTAATTGTTTTATATTTAATATATGGACCAAACTTACCCTTCATCACTTTAACAGGCTTTTTATCATCTGGGTGATCTCCCAATGTCTTAATTTCTGATGAACTTTTTAATCTTCCAGGTTTAGCATTAGCTAAAAGACTAACAGCACGGTTGATACCTATTTCAAAAAATTCTGAAATATCTTCTAGACTTGCGTTTTTCTCTGCACAACTAAGATATCCACCATATCTACCATAGTTTATAGTAATCATTTCACCACTTTCAGGATGAAGGCCAATTTCTCTAGGAAGACTCAGAAGATAATTTGCTTTTGCAAGATCAATTTCTGCCGCAGGTATACCTTTTGGAATACTTGATCTTTTTGGTTTGTCTTTAGTATCATTATCGCCCAATTGAATATAAGGTCCAAATCTTCCACTTAATAATTTGATTTCTTTTTTTGTTTCCTCATCAATACCAAGAACTTTGTCTTCAACAACTTCTTTCATTTTTTTTGGAGATATTGGTCTTGTGAATTTACATTCTGGATAGTTTGAACAGCCGACGAAAGCGCCAAATCTGCTTACCTTTAAGCTTAACTGACCGGAGCAGGTAGGGCATTCTCGAGTAATATCTTTTCCCTCTGCTTCAACAAAAATATGATTTTTAAGACTCTCATTTAAATGATCAAGCACATTAGTAATTCTTAAATCAGTTACTTCACCAATATTAGATGAAAAGTTCTTCCAAAATTTATCTAAAAACTCTTTCCAATTAATAGTTCCAGAAGTTATCTCATCAAGCGACTCTTCCATTTCAGCAGTGAATTCGTAATCTACATATTTTGAGAAAAAACCTTTTAGAAAGCCAGTTATCAAAATAGCTCTATCTTCAGGAACAAATCGATTTTTCTCAACTTCAACATAATTTCTCATTTTTAAAACTGAAATGATACTTGCATAAGTTGATGGTCTTCCAATTCCAAGTTCTTCTAATTTTTTTACAAGTGTTGCCTCTGAATATCTAGGTGGAGGGAGGGTAAAGTGCTGAGAGCTAACTGGTTTGACGTTATCAATATTGTCATTAAGAGTAATGTTAGGTAAATCTTTATCATCTTCACTATCTTCAGATTCAATCATTTCTGACTTTTTATTGAATTCACTATAAATATTTAGAAAGCCATCAAATGTTTGAATTGATCCATTTGCCCTTAGCTTTATTGTTTCATTTTCACTAGAAATTGAGATAGCAGTTCTCTCAAATGATGCGGAGCTCATTTGGCTGGCTAGAGATCTTTTCCATATTAAATTGTATAATTTAAACCCATCTTCATCTAAATACTTTTTCATCTCTTCTGGCTTTCTTAATATGTCTGTAGGTCTAATACCCTCATGAGCTTCTTGAGCATTTTTAGCCTTTTTACTTTTAAAGCTTCTAATCTCTTCCGGAAGGTATGATGAATTAAAGTTATTCTGAATAAAATCTCTATATGAATGAATTGCTTCTTTTGACAAATCAGTACTATCAGTTCTCATATATGTTATTAATCCTGTTGTTTCTCCATCAATTTCAACTCCTTGAAATAAACGTTGAGCGATTTGCATTGTTCTAGATGCTCCAAAGCCAAAAATACTAGAAGCCGTTTGCTGAAGAGTTGAAGTTGAAAAAGGAGCATCAGGATTTCTTGAAGCTGGTTTTTTTGTAATATCGGTAAACTTAAAATTTTGTCCTTTAAAAGACTCTGTAACTTTTTTGGCATCCTCTTCATTTTTAAAACTAAATTTATCAACTTTTTCAGCGTTATAGTGAGTAAGATTTGCCTCAATGTTATTACCTGCAACCTCTAAATTTGCTTTTATTTTCCAATATTCTTGAGGGTCAAACGACTCTATTTCAACTTCTCTCTCACAAATAAGTCTTAAAGCAACAGACTGTACTCTACCTGCTGACTTTGCACCGGGAAGTTTTCTCCATAAAACAGGAGAGAGGCTAAACCCAAATAAATAATCTAAGGCTCTTCGAGCCAAGTAAGCATCAACCAATGAATGATCAAGCTCTCTTGGATTATCTATTCCATTTTTGACTGCAGATTTTGTAATTTCACTGAATACTACTCTTTTAATGGACTTATCTTTTGTAAGCTTTTTTTTATTTAGTAATTCAATTATATGCCAAGCAATCGCTTCTCCTTCTCTATCAGGATCTGTTGCAAGAAATATATTTGAGGAAGATTCAGCGGCATCATAGATTTCTTTAATATGCTTTTTTGATGTATTTGAAACTTCCCATTCAAATGAGAAGTCATTTTCAGGATCTACTGATCCGTTTTTTGATGGAAGATCTCTAACATGTCCAAAGCTTGCAAGGACATTATAATCATTGCCTAGATATTTATTAATTGTTTTTGCTTTAGCGGGACTTTCAACAATAACTAAATTCATTTTCTCAATCCATTAATTTGGCGACTTTAAATATTTTTTTTTATTGTTTGTCAAACTTATGAAGAATTTATTCTAAATAAACCCAGAATACGGGGATTATTTGATTTTAGTTTCTGTGCCGTTTATCAGTCTTTTTATATTTTCAAGGTGGGTTACAAAAATTAATATTGTAAGCAAAACAACTAATACAATATTTGAATTGAAATAAATTATTGATATGAGAACACCACTTAAACAACTCAATAACGCTGAAAGAGATGAAATTCTTTTAGCAAAAAAAGTAATTAGCCAGATTAAAGATATAAAAATAAATAAATATAAATTGATCATAAATATAATTCCTAAATAACAAGCAAACCCTTTCCCACCTTTGAATTCTAGCCATAAAGGAAAAATATGTCCTATTAGAATAGCTAGGCTAGAGATTAGAATTAATTTTTCATTTACAATTTGAGATAAATAAATAGCTAGGCAAGCTTTTCCAAAATCCAATATTAAAGTTAAAGCTGCAGCAGTATAGTTTCCTGTTCTTAGCACATTAGTGGTGCCAGTATTGCCAGAACCAATAGTTCGTAGGTCTTTAAGCTTAAAAATTTTTGCAAAGATTATTCCAGATGGGATCGAACCTAAAATATATGATAAAGATATTACTGAAAGAACTTCAATAATCATCTAGTTAATTAGCATTGATAGACAAGCCATTCTGACAGCTACACCATTTTCAACTTGTTCATTAATAACTGATTTATTTACATCATCAGCTAAAGAACTTTCAATCTCTACATCCCTATTTATTGGACCTGGATGCATAACAAGTGCATCAGTTTTTGCATTCTTCAATTTTTCTGCTGTTAGTCCGTATTGTAAAAAATATTCTTCAGTGCTGGGTAATTCTGTATCTATTATTCTTTCATTTTGAATTCTTAGCATCATGACTATGTCTGAGTCAGTTATACCTTCTATTAATTCATGAAATATTTCCACTTTGTATTTATTTAAATCTTTTGGCTCAAAATATTTTGGATAAACAAATCTTACTTTTGAACCCATCTTTGTTAGTAAATAATAATTAGATCTTGCGACACGACTATGTTCAAGATCACCACATATTGAAACCGTTAAATCTTTTAATGTTTTTTTATGGCTGAGAATTGTAAATGCATCTAACAATGCCTGTGTTGGATGTTCATTTATTCCTTCGCCAGCATTAACAACAGGGCAGTCCAAAAGATTTGAAATTTCTTCTGCCGAATTATCTTCACTATGTCTGATGACAACTAGATCGGGATTCATGGCACCAATTGTTTGTGCTGTATCAAATAATGTTTCTCCTTTACGTAAGGATGACCCTTCGATATTCATATTGATAACGTCAGCACCTAATCTTTTTGCGGCAATCTCAAATGAAATTAATGTTCTTGTGGAAGGTTCAAAAAAAAGATTTATTATTGTTCTACCAGTAAGTATAGGATAATTTTTGTTCTTTTCTTTATTCTTAAGTTTAAAAAAAACTGCAAGTCTTAAGATTTTGTCTATATCATCAACAGATAAATATTTTATACCCAATAGATGTTTTTGGCTTATTTTTGGTATTTTAATATCTTCAGACATTTAAGTTAATTATTTATAATATAATTTATAGCGCCCTCTAAGATAAATGCTGCGGCTAAGTTATCAATGTCTTTTTTGTGATCTTTCTTTTTAGCTCTACTTTTTTTATTTGTTGCAAAATTTCTTTCAACAGCGATAGTTGATAACCTTTCGTCCCAAAATCCGTACTTAATACATAATTCGCTACATATTTTATCAGCTTTATCTCTTGCTGACTGAGCGCTTTTGCCTTCAGATCCATCCATATTTTTTGGAAGACCAAAAATTATACCTTTGATATCATATTCATGAACTATTTTTTTTAGCAAATTAAGTAATTCACTAAATTTATCTTCACTAATAGTTTTTAAGGGAAGCGCACCATTTAAGGATAAAGTTGAGACAGAGACGCCTATTCTTTTTTTTCCAAGATCTAATCCCATAATTCTTTTTTTGCTTAAAAGAAAAGGTTTGAATTCTTGTAAATCCTGGACTTTGTATGTTGAATTTAACATTTTTTATATGTATATCATAGATCACTTAATGCTTATATATTAGAAATTATGGAATTTGATAAAGATAGCCTTCTCAAATTAGGTAAACTTTCAAAAATAAAGATCGATGAGGATAAATTATCTTCTTTATCTACTGATCTTGGTTCAATTTTAAAATTTATAGATAGGTTACAGAGCATTGAAACAGATAATGTTGATCCAACATCAAATTCATTAGATCAGTCTCTTGTTATGAGAGATGATATTGCATTAGATGAAAATTCAGCTACTGAGATTTTAGAAAATGCGCCTGAGAAAGAGTTAGATTTCTTTTCTGTGCCTAAGGTTATTGAATAATAAAATGAAAGCTGGTCTGAACTTAATAGAAGCTAGTGAATTACTTGCAAATAACGAGACTTCATCAGTTGAACTTACTAAAATTTATTTAGATAACATTAATAAAGGCGAAGAGCTAAATTGCTATAATACCATTTCTTCTGAAGAAGCTCTAAAAGCAGCTGAAAGTTCAGACAAAAGACGCAAAGAAAAGAAGTCCAAAAGTAGGTTTGACGGTATTCCAATAGGTATTAAAGATTTATTTTGCACAAAGAATATAAAGACTACTGCATCTAGTAAGATTTTGTCTAGCTTTGTGCCTACTTATGAGTCAACTGCCTCTCAAAATTGTATTAATGCCGGTTTAATAAGTCTCGGTAAGTTGAATTGTGATGAGTTTGCGATGGGATCAACGAATAAAACAAGCTATTTTGGTTCAGTAATAAATCCATGGAAGTCTAAAAATTCAGATGCCAATCTTGTTCCAGGTGGATCATCAGGTGGTTCAGCTGCAGCTGTCGCGGCAGATTTATGTATTGCCTCATTAGGAACGGATACAGGTGGATCAATTAGGCAGCCTGCTTCTTTTACAGGAACGGTCGGCTTAAAGCCAACCTATGGAAGAGTTTCTCGATGGGGTATAGTTGCTTTTGCTTCTTCATTAGATCAAGCTGGACCTATTACCAAAACCGTAGAGGACTCAGCAGCATTATTTGAGATTATTTCAGGTCATGACTCAAAAGACTCAACTTCATCAATAAAACAAAAAGAGAATTTTTACGATAATTTAAATAGTTCAGTTAAAGGGATAAAAGTTGGAATCCCAAAAGAATTTAAAAGTGATGATCTTCCTGTCAGCACTCAAAAGGCCTGGGATGATTGCAAAAAGTTATTGCAGGAAAATGGTGCTGAATTAATCGATATAAGTCTTCCACACACAATGGATGCACTTCCAACTTATTATATAATTGCTCCAGCTGAAGCTTCTTCAAATTTAGCTAGATATGATGGTGTAAAATATGGAATTAGAGAAAATGCAAAAAATCTGATTGAAATGTATGAGGAGACAAGGTCTATTGGTTTTGGAGATGAGGTAAAAAGAAGAATATTGATCGGTACATATGTTCTTTCGTCTGGTTATTATGATGCTTATTATATAAAAGCTCAAAAAGTAAGATCGTTAATTAAAAGTGATTATAACGAGGCATTTAAAAGAGTAGATGCGATTTTAACACCTTCTACACCATCAACTGCTTTTGAAATTGAGAATGAACCAAAAGATCCTGTTCAAACATACTTGAATGACATATTCACTGTTCCAGTAAACCTGGCGGGCATTCCCGCAATTTCAGTTCCTTTTGCAAACGATGAGAACAATTTGCCAATTGGACTTCAATTAATAACAAATTCTTTTGAGGAGCAAAAATTGCTAAATATTGCAAAGAATGTTCAGGATACAATTAATTATGCTCCTAATCTTGATAAGTGGTGGATTAAATGATTGACGGTTGGGAATTAGTAATTGGGATTGAAATTCATGCGCAGGTAAAATCCAATTCAAAACTCTTTTCTTCTTCATCTACAGATTTTGGTTCAGGGCCCAATAGCCAGGTTAGTCTTGTAGATGCAGCTATGCCTGGAATGTTGCCAGTAATTAATAAATTTTGTGTTGAGCAAGCTGTTCGATCTGGAATTGGCTTAAATGCTAAAATTAACAATAAATCTATTTTTGATCGGAAAAACTATTTTTATCAAGACCTACCTCAAGGATATCAGATTTCTCAGTTTAAAGACCCTATCGTAGGCAATGGATTTATTGACATTGTATTAGATGACCAAACCAAAAGAATTGGTATTGAACGATTGCACTTAGAACAAGATGCAGGAAAGAGTCTCCACGATCAAGATCCAAATTTAACTTTTGTCGATTTAAACCGTTCTGGAATTGCTTTAATGGAAATTGTATCAAATCCAGATATGTCTTCTGCTGATGAGGCGGTAGAGTATGTTAAAAAAGTAAGATCTATTTTGCGTTATTTAGATACTTGTGATGGAAACATGGAACAAGGATCTTTAAGAGCAGACGTGAATGTATCAGTAAATAAGCCAGGAGATGAATTAGGAACAAGGTGTGAGATTAAGAACTTAAACTCATTTAAATATATTCATTCTGCAATTATTTATGAAGCAAAAAGGCAAATTAAGTTAATTGAGTCAGGAGAAAGTATAAATCAAGAAACAAGGTTGTATAATATTGACACTGGAGAAACTCGTTCTATGAGATCAAAAGAAGATGCTCATGATTATCGATATTTCCCTGATCCAGATTTATTACCCCTTGAGATTGAAGATAAATGGATTGAAAAAATTAAAAGTACAATACCTGAGCTTCCTGACCAGAAAAAAAATAGATTCATAAAAGATTATAATCTAAATGAGTATGACGCAGGTGTAATTGTTTCCGACAAGGCAACAAGTGATTATTATGAAAAAGTAGTCAAGAATAGAAGTCCAAAACTTGTAACGACCTGGGTAACTAGTGAGCTATTTTCAATATTAAATAAAAAAAATCTAACTATTGATGAGAGTCCTGTATCTCATGATAAATTAGGCGAATTAATAGATAATATTGAAAGTGGAAAAGTTTCTAATCGACTTGCTAAAGATATTTTTGAAGAAATGTGTGAAACAGGTAAGTCACCGAGTGATATTATTTCTGAAAAAGGGTTGTCACAAATCAGCGATGAAGGAGAATTGGAGAAACTAGTTAATGATGTACTCTCAGCAAACCCTGAAAATGTTGAAAAATATAAAAATGGAAAAGATAAGCTTTTCAGTTTTTTTGTAGGTGAGGCAATGAAGCTTTCAAAGGGAAAAGCAAATCCCAAAATATTGAACGAGCTTTTGAAAAGTAAATTAAATACTTAGATTATTTGTTCTATTTATAGTAATAATCTATTTATCGGAGAGATGGGTGAGTGGTTGAAACCGGCTCCCTGCTAAGGAGTTGTGCGGGCTTATACCCGTACCGAGGGTTCGAATCCCTCTCTCTCCGCCACTAATTTGAAGGTCTTATTGTTGGCTTGATAACTGACTTACCACCAACATAACCTTGATTAAGATTATCTTTTATAGAATATTTTTGGGGTAAATTATTTTTATCCAGAAAACTGTATACTTGAACGTTTTCAATTACTCTTTGAACATAATTTCTAGTTTCTTTAAACGGTATGAGCTCGATCCAATTGATAGGAGTAATATCTTCACTACGTGGATCTCCATACTTTTTTATCCAAGCATTTACTCTTGATGGACCTGCATTATAAGCTGCGAGCGTAAGTATATATGAGCCATCATATGATGATAGAAGTTGATCTAAATATGCACTCCCTAATATTACATTATAACTTGGATCCTCAGTTAATTTATTTTTTGAATAAGGTATCTTGAGTCCTTTCGATACTCTTTTTGCGGTATAAGGCATCAACTGCATTAAGCCTTTGGCTCCTGCATAACTTCCAGCCTCAGGATCGAATTGACTTTCTTGCCTTATTACTGAATGAATTAAGCTTTGATCTGGAAAAATTAGCTTTTCATAGCTAGGTCTTGGAACGGTAGGAAAACTTTTGGGCTCAAGGTAAAAGTTTTTATAATAATAATATTTCCCTGCTTGAACTGCAAAATCGTATCGCTCAAGGTCAGTTGCTAAATATACCGCTTGAGTGGCAGCAGCCTCATTACGATTTTCAGCTAAATCCATAATGAATTTTTTTACTAGCTTATCTTGATCAAATTCATTCAATAAAGAA
>ERZ802830.1536-NODE-1536-length-21868-cov-11.329_pt1 | contig 21868 bp, 21 predicted proteins | sample MGYA00345654_ERZ802830 | MGnify/ENA primary metagenome ERZ802830 (study PRJEB30503, sample SAMEA104212375) | marine metagenome | biome: Westerlies Biome; feature: [SRF] surface water layer (ENVO:00010504) within the epipelagic zone...; material: water...
GCTGGCTTTAACATTTTCTCCATATTTTTAGCATCTTTCATCATTGCAAATGGATTCATAAAATTTCTCCTTAAAAATATCTATCATATATAAATATCAAATCTGGTGGATTTTCCTTTGACTTGATAATTTATATTACTACAAACTTTTTGTGCCTTAATAGGCCTTTTAAGAATTATTTTCTTGTAATCTGTTTCAAAAAACTTTGTAACAATTCCTTCCTCTAAATCCTTAATTTCTTCAAGCTCTAATATGCTTCTTATTAAATTAATATTCCCAGATCTAAGTGTATTCCTCTTAATTTTCGGATACATGGGGTCCAGATATATTACATCTAGATCTTTTTCATAAATATAAATCTCATGAGAATTTCCTTGTTTTAATTTTAAATTAGCTAAAAAAGGTAAATTAGTTTTAGCTCTATTGCATGCATCTTTTACTAGTAAAAATAAAATCTTACTTTGCTCGCAAGCAACCACATTATGCCCAAGTGATAGAAATATTAAAGAATCAGAGAGAAGCCCAGCTGTTCCATCAAATATATTAAGAATCTCTTTAGTTTTACCTAAAGTTTTTTTAAGTAATTTTTCATGATCCGTTCTTTTAAGCCTCCAGCCCATAGAGCCTGATAAAAAATCAATATGTAATTTTTTAGAATAACTACTTGAGATATAAATAAAATATAACCCATTTCTATCATATGAAATGAAAGAATTTTTAGTTGGCTGTTCGCTAACAATTTCGATATTTAAATAATTTGCTGCCTCTTCAAGCTCATGCTTATATTTATTGTCTTGTAAATAAGCAACTAAGTTCATGCAATAAGAATTAATGCTAGCCCTAAAAGAAATCTATAAGTTACAAAAGGATACATGCCTATTTTTTCTATAAAAGCTAAGAAGAACTTAATAGTATAAAAAGCAAAAATAGCAGAAACACTAAATCCAATTAGTAAATTTAATAAATTTATAGTCTCATAAAATCCAATGCTATCAATTATTAGAAACACAAGAGCTCCTAATATTGTTGGTATGCTTAATAAAAAGGCAAATTTTGATGCATCTTTTAGACTCAATCCAATTAGCAATGCTGCAGTCATGGCTGTTCCTGACCGTGACGCGCCTGGTATAAGTGCAAAGGCTTGAAAGAAACCAATAAAAAAAACAGCAAATATGCTTAATTCAACTACTCTTTTATTGCCAGCACCAAACTTGTAAGCAAAAAGAAGAATACCTGCAAAAACTATATTTGCCCATGCAATATCTTTGATTCCAAAACCTCTGTTAATAATATAATCTGAGCTTAGAAAGCCTATTACAACAATAGGAATTGTTGCAGCTATAAGAAAAATAAATAATTGCCTATTCTCCTTATCATTTACATTATTTAAAGGGTTGATAGCAAATAGCATTTTCTTAATATCAGTCCAAAAATAAATCATAACAGCAAGCAAAGTCCCTGCATGTGTGGCTATATCAAAACTTAGACCTAAATCATTTGCATTAAATAACAAGTTTGGAAATAGAAGATGAGCAGAACTTGATACTGGTAAAAATTCAGTTAAACCTTGTATTAAAGCTAATAAGATACTTAAAACAATATCATTCATTAGAAATCTTCTTATAGTTGGTATTTTTTAAGTACACCGGATTTGCATCATGTGGTGAAAAGCTTTTAGATTTATTAAATTGAAATTTAGCTAGTTGTGCTATTGACTCCGCGTTTGAAGAAAGACCCAATAAATTTTTTGAGTTTTTAAAATTTAATCTTGGATCATCCCAACCATCTCCTGCAAATATAGCATTATTATCTTTTATAAAGTTAGATTTAGAAATATCCTCATAAGTGATAACTTTTTCATTTTGATGTTTATCTAAATCTGGAGTATTTGCATAGCTAGAAAAATAAATTTCATCTAAATCTGATTTTATAGCCACATTAATAACTGTTTTTGATGTTTCGTTAGATTCATTTTGAGCTTGATAAGCGATGGATTTTAAATTTGAAATGCCAATAAGAGGTTTAGCTTGTGTCCAACTTAAACCCTTCATAAAACTAGCTAAGCTTCTTATGCCTGTATATGAACCTGGACCTCTACCAAATGCAAAGAAATCAATATCACTCATCTTAATTTCTGAATTTATGCCCACTGAATTTAAAAGACTGTTCCAGTTTGGTCGCTCCATTCTAGAATGAGTCTTTGAAAATGATAAAAGTTCGTCTTCATATATCAATGCAATTGAGGTTTGATTACCTGAGCTATCTATTGCCAGAAGCTTCATTTGATTTATATATTAGACTTAATTGATTCAAATACTGAATTAACTGTTCCAGATCCATTTACAGCAAAATAAGTTAATTGATTTGAAGATGTTTTGTCGGAGTAAAATTCAGAAAGAGGTTTAGTTTCTTCATGATAAACATCTAATCTTTTACTAACAGTTTCTGGCTTATCATCTTCACGCTGTACAAGCTCTTCACCGGTAATATCATCAAACCCATTATTTTTTGGTGGATTAAAGTCAATGTGGTAGCTGCGTCCAGAGGCAATATGAAATCGTCTACCTGACATCCTGTTGATAATAACCTCATCATCTACTTGAATCTCTATAACGTGAGAAAAGGAAACATTCATATCTTCAAGCATAGTTGCTTGTCCAATAGTCCTTGGAACCCCATCAAATAGAAAACCATTCCTACAATCTTCTTTTTGAATTCTTTCTACGATTATTGAGCCTATAATTTCATCAGATACCAACGCGCCTGAATTGAGAACTCCGGCAACTTTCTTGCCTAACTCACTTTCTGAGGCTATCGCTTCTCTCAACATATCTCCAGTACTTATTTTTGGGATATTTAAAAAACTACAGATTAGATCTGCTTGAGTTCCTTTCCCAGCACCTGGAGGTCCTAATAAAATTATCTTATTCATGTTTCAATAATAACAAATGCAACTACATAGTCTATTTCGTCTGCAATACTAACATGACTATTAATAATTCTTAGATCTGAAAAAACCTCTTCTAAGTTAGCTTGAGCATTAATGTAAGGCTTCCCAGCAGAGTTTCTAAGTATCTCAATATCTTTTGGAAAAATTGTATTACTAAAACCAGTTCCTATAGCTTTTGCAACAGCCTCTTTGCAGGCAAATTGTTTTGCTAAAAAGTTTTGTTGTTTGGAAGAGGTTTTTTCTTCCCATAATTGCATTTCAGAAGCAGATAATATTTTTTCTGCAAATGCTTTAGAGTTTTTTATTCTACTTATTAAAACTATATCAGTGCCAATCCCAAAGATCATTTTTCTAACCTTCTAAAAATTTGTCTACTATTTAAGTCTTTTCCCTCTAAACAAAACATTATTGTAGCCTGAGTTAATTGTTTTAATTTTTTAGTAGAAATATCTGCAAAATTTCTTTCTCTTATTTTAATAATATCCTCACCAGAAAAATCCTTAGCGTTATCAGAGGCCATAAAACCACTTTCAGCAACAAAAATATAATTTTTATTGAGTTTAATTTCTTCTTCATTATTGATATCAGCATGGAAATTAATTCCATAACCAAGCATTTCCAACAAATCTAATTCAAAATTTCGCAGAAGATAATCCATTTTCTCTTCATTAACTGAGTCCTGTATAAATTTTGAATATAAATCAAACAAAGGTTTATGTTCTGCATCTTTTGGAAGAAGTTTAATCATTAGTTCGTTTATATATAACAAGCTATAACTTTTCCTTGAAAGATATGTATTAGTTAAGCTTAAGTCTCTATCAATATTCGTTAATGTTTTTAATTCTGATCTACCAGAAAAAGTAATTTTTAGTCTAGAAAAAGGTACCAAGTAGCCAAAAAATTTAGACTTTGGTTTCTTTGCCCCTCTGGCGATAATAGACATTTTTCCTAAGTTTCTGGTAAATACCTCAGCAATAATACTAGTTTCTCCATATGATCTTTGATGCAGTAAGAAGCACTCCTCCCACCTATTAGGACTCATAACTGCCGCCAATTCCAAGACTTTGTAAATAATCTGAATCTGTATTCCAGTTTTTCTTTACCTTAACCCACGTTTTTAAAAAGACCTTTTTATTATAAAATTTTTCTAGATCAATTCTTGCCTTTGTTCCTATTCTCTTTAAGACCTCTCCTTTTTGTCCTATAACAATTTGTTTTTGAGTTTGGCGAGCTACATAAATCACAGCATGAATCTTAGTTATATCTTCTTCATCTTTAAAATGCTCTAACTTTACAAATGTATCATGAGGCAACTCATCACCCAGAGATCTAATAATCTTTTCTCTTATGATTTCAGATATCATAAACTCATCTTGATTAACTGAGGAATCCTCATCTTTATAGATGTGTTTGTTTTCAGGTAAATATTTTAAAATCAATCTTTCTAAATCATTAATACCTTCATTATTTATCGCAGAAATAGGAATAATATCGAGGAAGTTATAAGCCTCATTCAATTGAGCTATTAAAGGTAATAACTTATTTTTATCATCTACCTGATCTGATTTGTTAATAACACAAATCGTTTTCGATTGAGACTCTTTTATCTTTGCGAGAACTAAATGATCTAATTCCTGCATTGAAGCTCTTTGAATAACAAATAAGACTATATCTGAGTCTTCAATAAGGCTAGCTGCCGACTTATTTAAAACTCTATTCATGACTTTTGAGGATTTAATATGTAATCCTGGCGTATCTGCAAAAATCATTTGCTTATTTTTAACCGTTTTTATGCCCAAGATATTATTTCTAGTTGTTTGAGATTTTCTGGAAGTGATAGAAATTTTTTTGCCTAATATATGATTCAATATAGTCGACTTGCCAACATTTGGTTTCCCAATAATTGAAATATATCCACAATATGATTCCTTCATCTATTTAAACTTTCCTTCTCTACAATAATCTTAGCTACATTAGCTTCAGCAGATTTTTTTGTTTTACCATCTGCACAATATTCAACATCATTAATATTGACAGATGATTGGAATTTTTTATCAGCTAGCTCAATAGTTTTATATACTGGAGGACTCATGCCTTTTGCTTGCATTTTTTCTTGAAGCAAAGATTTAGAATCCTTAAAATCATCATCTTGCATTAAATTTTTAAAATCATCTTTATATACTTTGTATATAACTTGCTTAACATTGTCCCACCCGCCATCAATAAAAACAGCACCAATTAATGCTTCAAATGCCCCTTCTAATAATGAAAATTTTCTATCGTCTGATAAATTCTCCATACCTTTTGAAAGTTTAATCAATTTTTCAAGCTGAATTTCATTAGCTTTATCAGTTAAAAAGTTGCCTTTTACAAGCGATGCTCGAGCTCTTGTAAGTCTTCCTTCTTGAAAGTTTGGATAGTTAAGGTATAGATATTCTGCAATTATGGCATTGAGAATTGAATCTCCTAAAAATTCTAGTCTTTCGTTATTTATAGCTTTATTAAAGCTTTTATGTTGAATAGCAATGTCAAAAAGCTCTTGATTATTAAAAGAGTAGTCGATTAATAATTCAAAATCACTTTGGTTCAATTTATTGCACCTGCTCTCTTAAATGATGGCGTACATGCCCAGCACTCCCATGTCATCCATATATAATCAGCAGTGCCCATAAAATGATCTTTAGGTATATAGCCCCAATATCTACTGTCATTTGAATTATCTCTATTATCACCAACTGCAAAATACATATCCTTAGGAACAATCCATTCAGATGGTGCGCTTGAAGGTCTTGATTTCATATGCTGAACTGGAATTTCTTTATTATTTATATTTTCAATATAGAAAACTAAATCTGATTCAGATTTATAAAAAGTTTGAGGAATTGGATTGCCGTTGATATATAGCTTTTTATTAATATAGCTAATTTTATCTCCCGGTTTTCCAATTAACCTTTTAACAAAAGGTACAGGTTTATGTGGAGGAATGAATACCACAACATCGCCATATTCAGGACTTTTATCAAAAGCAAAAGCTTTGCCTGTTCTTTCAAGCTTTAAACCATAAGAATGTTTATTGACTAATATAAAATCTCCAACTTTTAGTCCAGGAATCATAGAGCCTGAAGGAATCTGATATGGCTCATAGACAAATGTTCTTAAAATGAATATTAAGAAAATGGGAATAAACCAACTTCTACCTGAAATTCTTAAGAAAGTATTTTTAATAAATTTACCAGTTAACCATATTAGTAAACTAACAATTGTTCCTATTAATAAGATAATGCTTAGATCGCCTGCATTAATAAAAATTCTATAAAGTATTACTAGGCCCAAAGCGAAACCTATTTTTGATATCAGTCCTTGATTTGGGGTTTGCATTTCATCTTTGATCTGAGAATCTATTTTTACTGCTTCAAAAATCCAAACTAGTAAACATATAGCTACACCCATTAAAGCAAGTAAAAAAATAGGATCTGAAAACATATTATTCTCCTGAACTAAAATAATTTAAAAATGCTTCTTGAGGAATAGACACTCTGCCAAGTTGCTTCATCTTCTTTTTACCTTTTTTCTGTTTCTCTAAAAGTTTTTTCTTTCTAGTAATATCTCCTCCATAACACTTAGCAGTCACATTTTTTCTTAAGGCTTTAACAGTTTCTCTAGATATAATTTTTGAACCTAATGCTACCTGAATAGGCACATCAAACATTTGTCTTGGTATTAATTTTTGTAAATTTTTAGCAATTTCTCGAGCTTTCATCATCGAGAATGATTTATGAACTATCATTGATAAGGCATCAACTTTTTGGTCATTTATTAAAATATCTATTTTTGTTAAATCAGAAGCTTTGAAACCAATTGAGCTATATTCAATGGAAGCGAATCCTTTTGTTGATGATTTTATTTGATCAAAAAAATCAACAATTACTCCTGAAAGCGGCATCTCAAATATTATTGATACCTGAGTTCCAAAATAATTCATTTCTTTTTGAATGCCTCTTTTTGCGGTACATAATGTAATAACGCTTCCCACATAATCATTTGGTGTTAATACATTTACAAGCACCATAGGCTCTCTAATTTCATCTATATCATTAGGAGCTGGCATTTGAGATGGATTATCACATTTAAAAACACTGCCATCCGTTTTTAAGATCTCATATTCTACTGAAGGTGCTGTTGATATTAGATCCAAATCATATTCTCTTTCGAGCCTTTCACTAATAACTTCCATGTGCAAAGTTCCTAAAAAACCACACCTAAATCCAAAACCTAATGCATCTGAAACTTCAGGTTCGTATACCAAAGATGAATCATTTAAAATTAATTTTGATAAAGCATCTCTAAATTTTTCATACTCCTCCGAGCTAACAGTAAAAAGTGATGCAAAAACTTTAGGATTTACTTTTTGAAATCCTGGAAGAGCTTTAGTGCTTTCATCATTATGAGCGAGAACGGTATCGCCAACAGGAGCGCCTTTAATATCTTTAATTCCAGCCACTAGATAACCAACCTCTCCTGCAGATAACATATCTGTTCTATTTTTTTTTGGAGAAAATATACCTATTTCATCTGCTATGTAATTTTGACCTGTTGAAAATATTTTAAATTTTTGACCAGTTTTCAAAGTTCCATTCATTATTCGTATAAGAGATACAACTCCTAAGTATGAATCAAACCAAGAATCAATAATTAATGCCTGAAGGGGATCTTCCTTGCTGCCAGCTGGAGCAGGAATGTCCTTAATAAGCATATTCAACAACTCCTCAGTTCCTTCTCCTGTTTTTGCACTTACTAGTGGAGCATTCATAGAATTAATTCCAATCATATCTTCAATTTCTTTTTTAACTCTATCTGGATCAGCTTGAGGTAAATCAATTTTATTAATAACTGGAACAACTTCTAAACCTTGATCAACAGCCGTATAACAATTTGCTAAAGTTTGCGCTTCAACTCCCTGAGATCCATCAACTACAAGTAAAGCTCCTTCGCAAGCAGATAAAGATCTTGAAACCTCATAAGAAAAATCAACATGGCCAGGAGTATCAATAAAATTTAATTGATATGACTCGCCATCCTTTTCATAATTAAGAGTTACAGCCTGCGCTTTTATGGTAATGCCCCTTTCTCTTTCAATATCCATTGAGTCCAGTATTTGTTCAGACATCTCTCTGGCTGAAAGACCTCCACAATACTCAATTAATCTATCAGACAAAGTAGATTTACCATGATCAATATGGGCAATTACGGAAAAATTTCTAATATTCTTCATACTTGTATTATTTTACAAGGAAAGCTAAAGAGTTATTAGCTTTCCTAGTGTCTATTTATAAATTTTTTAATTTAATCTAATAGGAACAATGAAACGAGAACCGTTTCTTTTACCAAAAACGGCAACATTTGAGCCAGATTCAAGCTTATCAATAGTTGAAGAGAAAGACTCAACAGTGTCTATTTTATATTTGTACTTCTTGTGCTGAATATGGGAAATGATATCACCTCTTTGAATTTTACCTAGAGCAGGCGAACCGGAAAGAACTCTGGTAACAACTACCCCATCGGTTAAATTTGCCATTTGAGGATTATCACGGTCTATATCTTCTACCTGAAGGCCTAGCATATCGGGATTTCCATCATTTTTTGCTGGTATGAATGGTTTATTGCTAGTAGGTAACTCTCCAAGCTTAAAAGTTAAAGTGATTTCCTCGCCATCTCTAATAATAGTAGCTTCAGATTCTGTATCAGGTCTGATCTGTCCGACTACATGTGGTAAATCAGAGCTAAATTTTATTTCTTTACCATCAAAATCAATTATTACATCGCCAGGTAAAAGGCCTGCATTATCTCCGGACTCTCCCTCTTCAAGATCACTTATTAGCGCGCCATATGGCTTTTCCATTCCTAAGGCTTCAGCCAGATCATTATCTACCTCGCCAACTCTAACACCCAAATATCCTCTAGCAACAGAACCTGAGTCAATAATTTGTTCAGCAACATCAATAGCAACATTAATTGGTATTGCAAATGCTAATCCTTGATAGCCACCACTTCTAGAATAAATTTGTGAATTTATACCTATGACATTTCCTTTTAAATCAAATAATGGTCCGCCAGAATTACCAGGGTTAATAGCAACATCTGTTTGTAAAAAAGGAACATAGTTTCCAATATTATTATTTTGAATGCTTCTTCCTTTGGCACTAACTATCCCTGCAGTTACAGAGAAATCAAAACTAAAAGGAGATCCAATTGCTACAACCCAATCCCCAACTCTTAATGAATCACTATCACCGACTTTAACTTTTGGTAGTTTATCGCCATCTATTTTTAAAACAGCAAGATCGGAAAGAGCATCAACTCCAATAATTTCAGCTACATATTCTCTTCTATCTACTAAGGAGACAATAACTTCTGTGGCGCCATCTACAACGTGAAAGTTAGTAAGTATGTAATTATTGTCAAATATAAAACCAGAACCATAGGCTTCGGCTTTTCTTTTCTGCTGCGGACTCTCTTCATAACCTCTTGGTATACCAAAGAACCTCTCTAATTCAGGCGGCATATTTCTATATGAATTTTGAGAGCTGACTTCCTTCCTAGAAGTAATATTTACTACTGCTGATGCAGAATCTTCAACAAGATTAGCTATATTTTGCGGTAAGCCAGAAGCTTGGGCATTTATACATATAGCAAAAAAAGAAATAAATATAATATTAAAAAAACTTTTCATTGAGATTCCTATTTAAAATTTATAGAACTAATAATTCTATTTGCTTCCTCTAAAGAGAGATTACCATACAACGTTATAACCTTTCCGTCTGGTAATGGATATAAATAAACCATATTCTTACCTGATCTCCAATATCTTACATTTTTAAGGCCTAAATCTTTTTTTGCAATATGCATATAAAAATTTTCTGAGCCATTAGTATAGTGACCTGGTCTATTTGATGTATTTCTAAAACCAACATTCATTAGATTAGGGTTAAATTGATTACTTCTGATTTCGTTGCTTTGATTTAAAACATTCAACATATGTTCTAATAAACCCTCTTCTATTCTTATAATGTTGTCCTTGGCCTCATCACTATTAATAGCAGCTTGAATCTGTAATTGCGCTTCACTATTAAAACCAAGCCTATTATTATCCGAAGGGTTTATTAGGAAAACTGTGAGCATAATTGCTGCAGCTGCAGACATTCCATTTGATAGCCAAGGTCGATATTGAAGAAAATGTGGAAATTTAACAAAAGTTACATTTGTTTTATTAACGTCTGTTTCAGAATTGCTAACTAGAGCTTTGCTGAGTAATGCATAATCATTTAACTTACTATCTATATCATTATCACTAATTTGCAATAAAAGATTGTCTATCTCAGCATCAGTAAGCTCACCATCATATAATGCTGAAAGTTTTTCATTAATATCATTCATTTGATAATTCCTCTTTAATAAAATCTAATATGGCCTCTCTAGCCCTAAAGATTCTTGATCTCACTGTGCCCACAGGGCAATCAATTATATTTGCTATCTCCTGGTAGCTCTTACCTTCATACTCCCTTAATATAAATGGAGTTTTAAGTATTTCGGGCAGGTTAGAAATAAACTCTTTTATTTTTTCTGATGTTTCTTTGCTTTCTATGCTTAATTCTGGTGAATCAAAGTGTGGGTAATCAAAATCTAAAATATCATCAGAAGTATTAAGCTTTTGTTTTTTAAAAGAGGCGCTGGTCACATGATTTTTTGCAATATTAATAGCAACCCTATAAAGCCAGGTAAAAAAAGCACTTTCTCCTCGAAATGAATCTATTTTGTTCCAAGTTCTAATAAAAACTTGTTGCGTCAGATCCTCAGCATCTTCTTTAGATTTAACATACCCATAAAGCGCACTATAAATCCGCGGTTGGTATTTAATCATTAACATTTTAAAAGCATCCTGGTCCCTTTCTTTTACCTTTTCAATTAAATAGGAATCATCGTTAATATTTTCTTTTTTCATCTTAAACGTTATTTCCTTATCAATATGACCGCTCAATTGCCTAAAAGTTCTCTAATTTAGTAAATTTTTTTAATTTTATGTTTATAAAATCTTCATGTTCGATATTTCCTAATGCATGCTTTTTAAATATAAAGTCATATAAAGTTTGATCGTCATAATCCAATACAGCATTAAAAATAGATATTTCAGATTCTGATAAATCGAGCATGCCTTTTTCAGAAAACTCTTTTAGTAATAAGTCTAGCTCACGCATGCCTCGTCTGCATTTCCATCTCAATCTATTTATTTGTGCATTCATTGGTTAAAATGTTATTTAATTATTTATTTTACAAGAAATTGACGCAATTGAATTTAATTAAAACTGGATCATTAAGTTTAAATACTTATAAAACCCTTAAATTTGAAGGGGCTATTGAAAATGTAGAGTCGCTTTTGCAAGGGCAAATCACATCAGATATTTCAGAATTAGCTAATAATAATGCTCAATTATCATGCCTATTAGACCATAAAGGTTTCATCCAAGCTGATTTTATATTGGTAAAATTAAATGATGAAATATATTGTGTCATTGAAGAGTCTTTGGTTAACAACTTCAATAATCAGTTAGAAGAGTTTCTTAAGTTTTACAGAGTAACGATTAACTCATGCAAGCTTGCTGTAAAAGGCATGATTAACAATATAAATGATGAAAAAAGTGAAGGTTTAACTTTCTTTAAAAATAAAGAATATAGGCTATCAATTTTGTTATCAATATCTGAAAATTCATCAATAGAAAAGGAATTAAGTTTATTGCATTGGAAGGTTGCTAATAAGCTACTAGTTAATTATCTTTTTACGAGTGAAGATATTAATCAATATAGGCCAAATGAAATTAATTATGATAAGTCTAGAGTGTCTTTTTCTAAAGGTTGTTACAGAGGACAAGAGATAGTTGCAAGAGTTCATCATTTAGGTGTAAACAGAAGAGAGTTCGTTACTATAATTACTCCATCTGATCAATCTATTGATTCAAATTTTAAAATACATGGAGAAATTATAGAATTTCTTAATCATCAAATATTTAATACTCATCTTAAACGTGATGATCTAGAAAATAGCAATTTGCCAAGTTCACTAGAGATAATTAGGATGGAATATTCCAGTTAATTGCTTTTTTTCCTTGTGATTCTAAAAATTTGTTAGTTTTTGAGAATGGTTTAGAGTTAAAAAATCCTTTGTAAGCAGAAAGTGGAGATGGATGTGGACTTTTAATAATTAAATTATTTTTTTTAACGATCACATTTTCTTTATCTTGAGCTTTAGCGCCCCACAATATAAAAACTACTGCTCCATTATTCCCAATATTATTTAAAAAACAATCAGTGATTTCCTCCCATCCAATTCCCTGATGTGATCCAGGCCTAGACTCTTCTACAGTTAAAATAGTATTTAAAAGGAGCACTCCTTGCTTTGCCCATGATTCTAAATTTCCATTTTCTGATTCTATAATACCCAAATCACTTTCTAATTCTTTATAAATATTTTTAAGAGATGGGGGTAATGTAGTTCCTTCATTTACTGAAAATGCCAGTCCATTTGCTTGACCATAAGAATGATATGGATCTTGACCAACGATAACAACATTAATGTCTTTTGGTGCAGAAAAGCTTAAAGAACGAAAAATATCATCCATCTTTGGAAAAATATTTTTTTCTGATTTGCTAGAAGTTATTAAAAAATTATTAATAGCATTAAGGTTGTTTAATTTTGTATTTTTTTGCAACAAAAGTTTCCACTCATGTTTTATATTTTTTTCAATTTTATACTGCATAAATTAACAAATTCTTATCCACAGAATCTGTGGATAACTTTATGGATAACTTTCTATTCTACACCTTAAATCCTATAAAATAAGGCTTTTGAAGTGATTGTATAATTTTTATACAGTTCTAGTATATATTACCGCATTTCAGTAGTTTATAAAAATTAGTGCTAATACATATAGAATTGCACCCTAGATATAGAGAGCCGCTAATATCATTTTTTTTTCTTGTGGGCAAGTATTTTTTTAATTAAATGGCAATAAAATAAATTTCTAGAATACTTTTTTATAAATTCTGGTTATTTTAGTTAAATAAATTAATAATTAGCAACAGAGTCTGACGCTTATTACATGGTCAATTTCTCTAATGCTATCTATTAAATCTTCTGAGGGCATCTCTTCTAAATCAATAAGATTGATGCCAATAGAGTCTCTACTCTTGTGAGTCATGTCAGCAATATTAATGTTTTTATATCCAATTTCGTCAGTTATTTTACCAATCATTCCTGGCTCATTTTTATTAATTATCACCAATCTATATTCAGCTTTTCGTCCTAACTTAATTGCTGGAAAATTTACTGAATTGACAATTATGCCGTTGTTAAGAAAATTAGAAATTTGTTCCGCTGCCATTACAGCGCAATTCTCTTCGGCTTCATTTGTGCTTGCTCCTAGGTGTGGCAAAAGAATAACATCTTGAAAATCATTTGATCTTGAGACTAATTCAGGTGTTGGAAAATCTGTTACAAATTTTTCAATAATTTTAGAATTGAGAGCTTCTACAATATCTTCATTGTTAACGATACCACCCCTTGATAAATTGATTAATTTAGAACCCTTTTTAAAAAATTTTAATGATTCTTTATTAATTAGGTCTTTAGTATCTTTAACTAGAGGCACGTGAATAGAAATATAATCAGAATTACTTAAAAGCATTTTCATTGAATCAGCTTTCTCAACATCTTTTGGTAGTCGCCATGCTGCATCAATTGAAATATATGGATCATATCCAATTATCTTCATACCCATAACTTCTGCTGTTTGAGCTAGCAAAGATCCAATAGAACCTAAACCAATGATTCCTAATGTCTTACCTTTAAGCTCATTTCCTTTAAAGCTTTTCTTTTGGGCTTCCATTGACTTATTAAGCTCTTCAGAATCTTGTCCTGATAGTGATTGTGAGTAGATATTTCCTTGAATAATTCCTCTTGAAGCAAGCAACATGCCGCAAACAACCAATTCCTTAACAGCATTTGCATTTGCCCCAGGCGTATTGAATACAACTATCCCTTTCTTTGTAGCTTCTTCAATGGGAATATTATTTGTGCCCGCTCCTGCTCTACCAATGCAATAAAGCGAATCAGTAAGGTCTTGATTTGATAAGACTTTACTTCTTAGCATTAAGGCATCTGGGTTGGCTTCATCTAAGATAAAGTTATTATCTAAAAAAATTCTTATCCCAGCTTCGGCAATATTATTAAAAATTTTATATTTATACATGTATTAGTAATAGAAAGAGTTTGTTATTATCAAAGAAGAAATTATGAAAATCATTCTATTACATACTTTTATAAGAAGAAACAGATAATTTAAAAATGAGCTTATTAATTAAAGATTTGGCCTATAAAAAGACTAGCAATGAGCTTTTGCTTAATAATATTAATATTGAAATTAAGAAAAGTGATCTTTTGATAATTCAGGGCGACAGTGGATGCGGTAAGACTACTCTTTTAAATATATTAGCCGGTTTGTTAGAACCATCTGAAGGTTTAATTAAAAATGGTAATGATATCTTTTTTTTAGATAAGCAAAATATTCCTCCAGAATCAAGAAATATTGGATATGTTTTTCAGGATTTTGCTTTATTTCCTCATTTAAATGCCAAAGATAATGCTGTTTATGCATACGAAGAAAATAGAGACAACAAGTTGACAAAAGAATTTGTTTTTAATGAATTGCAGCTAAATGATCATATTAATAAATATCCACATCAATTGTCTGGTGGCCAACAACAAAGAGTTGCTATTGCTCGCGCAATACTCATGCATCCAAAATTATTATTGATGGATGAGCCTTTTTCAGCATTGGATAAAGAAAATATAAAAAATGTACAAAAACTAATAAATATCTCTGTAAAAACACTCAATATACCTGCTGTTATTGTTACTCATAGTCTTGAGCATCTAGAAGAGCTGGTTGATAAAAATATTCTAAAAATATAGTTTAGATAATATTATTAATTGCCTTTAAAGTATTTTCAGTTCTATTAAACAAATCTATATAACAATTCTTTTCTGGAAGGAGTCTATATAAACTTTGAGCTTTGGTGGCTTTAATATCATCGTTACTATTCATAACTGAAATTTTACAATTTGAATCCTGTTGAGTAAGTTTTAAATAAAATAAAGAGTCTATTATTTTATCGGCATAAAAAAGCGAAACGCCTAAAAAGTAAAAAGCGTTAAGCATTGGCTCTTCATAACCAACTTTTCTAATATCAATTAGAAATGGCTCTAATTTAATAATCTCATCATATAATTCACTCTCAAATAAAAAAATAGTTAAAGCCGAAGCACTTAAAGCCTTGACATAAAAACTTTCCTCATTTGGATCTTTAATAAGATTATTAAGCAAATTAATTGCTTCTTTTTTTTCATTTGCATAATAGAGGCTCATTGCAAAAGGAATAGTATAGCCTGAATGAATTTCAAGCTTATTTTCCGAACAATTCTTTGCTTGATCAAATTTATCTTGATATATAAGCTCCATACATGAAAATACTCCATTAGGAACTTTTCTTGCTCCTTCTGGTAAATTAAAAGTAAATCTGTGTTTATGATTATTCTCAGTATCACTTGAATAAGTGGATGAAGGATCTTTAGTGTATCGAAGTCCTTTAGCTTCTTTTAAGGAATTTTCATCAAAATAGTTTGAAGGCATTGATTTAATTATTCTATGATCTGAAGTAGATCCATCAGTATTTACTCTGAAACCGATCTCTACATAACCCTCAATCCCTTTTTTAATCATTGACGAAGGGTATCTAGGATATTCATCTCTGGCTCGCTTAAAAGATGAGGGATGATAATCTTTTGAAAAAAGCCTTTTGTCATTTAAAAGAACATAAACTTTTTTATTGTTAATATCACTATTTAAAAGAAATGAATTGATATTCGAATAATCATTAAAAGCAGCAAGAGTTATAGCAGGTAGAAATGATAAGAGAAAAATTAAATATTTCATATTAGTTGTCCTTGGAGTTAACTTTTATTTTCTTACTAAACCTGAGAATCACATCTAAATATTGTTTCCAAAAAGTGAAATCACTTAGGTAGTCCGTATGTTGGTTTGCATTGAATTTACTTTCTTTTTTCAGAGTATTAAAAAATTCAATGTTTTTAACAAGGCCGCAGCCAACTGCAGCAACTTTTGCTGCTCCAATTGCTGTTGCTTCTGTGTTTTTAGGAATTGATATGTTTGTATCTGTAATATTTGCTAATAACTGTGCAAAGGTTTTATTGTTTGCCATGCCTCCATCAATATACATTTCTTTTATATTAAGTCCATCATCTGAAATTGCATCTAGAACTTCTTTAGTTTGATAACATAATGAATTAAATGCTGCTGTTACGAAGTCTTTTTTCGATGAATCTCTTGTAATTCCATAGAAACTTGCCCTTATATCTGGATTCCATTGAGGAGCGCCAAGGCCTGTAAAAGCAGGAATAAACAAAAGATTATTAGCGTCGCCATCTTTATCTAAAAAACTTTCGCTATCTTTTGAGTCTTTAAAAAACTCCATTTCATCTCGCAACCACTGAATGATTGTTCCGGCTGAAAAAATACTTCCTTCCAAAGCATAATTTACCTCATCTTGAATCTTATAACCTATAGTTGAAAGAAGTCCTGATTTAGAATGTATGATCCTATCTTTTGTATTAACCATTAAAAAGCAACCTGTTCCGTATGTTGTTTTCATGCTGTTTTTGCTAAAACAGTTTTGACCAACTAATGCGCTCTGCTGGTCACCCAAAACTCCGTGAACTGGAATTTTTATATTTTCAATCTCAATATTTCCGAACTTATAGTCTGATGAAACAACATCTGGTAATAAATTTAAAGGTATATCGAATAAAGATAATAAATCTTTATCCCAAGTAAGATCATTAATATTGAAAAGCAAAGTACGTGAAGCATTTGTAATATCGGTAAGATGATTTTTTTCTTTAGTTAAATTCCATATTAAAAAACTGTCGATAGTTCCAAAAGCAAGTTCGCCAGCATTAGCTTTCGTTCTCGCTCCTTCAACATTATCTAAAATCCATTTAATCTTTGTAGCAGAAAAGTAAGGGTCTAATATTAAACCGGTCTTTTTAGAAACCATTTCAGCAAGTTTCTGGTCTTCTTTTAGATTATTGCATAATGCTGCGGTTCGCCTGTCCTGCCAAATAATTACAGGATATATTGCTTTCCCAGATAATTTATCCCAGATAACTGTCGATTCTCTCTGATTAGTAATGCCGCAACTTGCTATATTTGAAATATCCTTATGATGTTTTAAAACATCATTAAGAGTATTTTGTACAGATTTTAATATCTTATCAGCATCAGCTTCCACCCAACCGTCGTTTGGATACATTAAGTCATAATCTTCTTGAGATACCCTCAACATTTCAAGAGACTCATTAAAAATAATAGAACGTGAGCTCGTAGTACCTTGATCTATAGTAAGAATTTCTTTCATAAAAACCTCAAAAAACAAAAAATTATCCACATTTTATTAACAAGTCAATAACATGCTATATACACTATATAGAGTATAAATAAAAAAAATATACTATATATTGTGTTTTTTGCTTGCTTCTTTATCCACAGTGAGTAATATTAACTCTGGGGATAGAAGAAGCGTCTTCTCTAAAGCTTAAAACAAAAGCTCAAAAAAAACGAAATAAACGCAAAAGAGTTTAACGAATAAAGATAGTAAAAAATAGGCGTAAGGAAAAATAAAAATGTCATTGAATGAAACAACGCAAGAAACACCGAAAACACAAGCAGCACAACAGCAAGCTAATGAGCTAACAATTAATGCTCCAGGAAAAATTAGAGTCATTAAAAGAAATGGCAAAGTCGTAAGCTTTGAAGTTGATAAGATTAAAGTTGCTATTACCAAAGCCTTCTTAGCAATTGAATCAGGTAATGCTGCTGCGAGTGATAGGATTCATGAAAAAGTCAATAAAACTACGCAAGAAGTAATGGAGGTCTTTGAGAGAAGAATGCCATCAGGTGGGACATTACATATCGAAGAAATACAAGATCAAGTAGAGCTTCAATTAATGAGAAGTGAGGAATACAAAGCAGCAAGAACATACATCTTATATAGAGAGGAAAGAACTCAGGAAAGAAAAAAAGAAGCGCCAGTTATTGAAATAGAAAATAAACCCGAAATAAATATAACAAAAGCTGATGGAACTTTGGTGCCACTAGATATTGATAAGGTCGCAGCATTAATAAACGATGCATGCGAAGACCTTGAAGAGGTATCAATGAATGAGGTTTTAGATGAAGCTCTTAAAAACCTCTATGATGGGGTTTCAATATCTGATATGCGAACAAGTCTTGTTATGTCAGCAAGAACAAAGGTAGAAAAAGAGCCGAACTACTCATTTGTTACTGCACGAATCCTAATGGATCAAATTAGAAGTGAAGCTTTGGGTTTTCTTGGTGTTGCAGATGAAGCAACCTATCAGGAAATGGAAAAATATTACCCAAAAGCACTTAATGCATACATAGATAAAGGAATTGAGTTAGATATATTGAATCCAGAGTTAAAAACATATGATCTTAAGGCTTTAGGTAAGGCTATAGACTATACACGAGATAATCAATTTACATATTTAGGGCTTCAAACATTATATGACAGGTATTTTATACATAGTGATGATGTGAGATACGAGTTGCCTCAAGTATTTTTTATGAGAGTTGCAATGGGACTTGCAATAGAAGAGGACAACAGAGAAGAAAGAGCTATTGAATTTTACAATTTATTATCAAGCTTTGATTATATGAGCTCGACCCCTACTCTATTTAACTCAGGAACAAAAAGACCACAACTATCATCATGTTACTTAACTACAATACCTGATGACTTAGATGGTATCTTTGGAGCAATGAAAGATAATGCACTATTATCAAAATGGGCAGGCGGCTTAGGTAATGATTGGACTTCTGTAAGAGCTATGAACTCATACATCAAAGGTACAAATGGGAAAAGTCAAGGAGTGGTACCTTTCTTGAAAGTAGCAAATGATACTGCTGTTGCAGTTAACCAGGGCGGGAAAAGAAAGGGTGCTATGTGCGCTTATCTAGAAACTTGGCATTTGGATATAGAAGAGTTTTTAGAGTTGAGAAAAAATACTGGTGATGAAAGAAGAAGAACTCATGATATGAATACAGCTAACTGGGTTCCTGATTTATTTATGAAAAGAGTTGAACAAGATAAAAACTGGACACTGTTCTCACCCGGTGAAACCCCAGACCTTCATGACTTAATTGGAAAGGATTTTGAAGAGAAGTATGAAGAATATGAAAAAAGAGCTGAGGCCGGAGAAATGGATCAGGCTAAATCTATTCCTGCAAAAGAATTATGGAGAAAGATGCTAACAATGCTTTTTGAAACTGGGCATCCTTGGATTACATTTAAAGATTCATGCAACCTTAGATCACCGCAACAACATACAGGCGTAATTCACTCATCAAATTTATGTACGGAAATTACTTTAAACACAAGTGCAGATGAGATTGCAGTATGTAATTTAGGCTCTGTTAATCTTGCTAGACACATGAAAGATGGAGCTCTTGATGAAGAAAAAGTAAAGCAAACTGTCTCTACTGCAATAAGAATGCTTGATAATGTTATCAATATTAATTATTACTCTGTTGATACTGCAAAAAATTCTAATCTAAAGCATAGGCCTATTGGGCTTGGTATGATGGGATTCCAAGATGCTTTATATATTCAAGAGATTGCATATTGTAGCGATGAAGCAGTAGATTTTGCAGATAAAAGTATGGAATTAATTAGTTATTATGCTATTCATGCTTCTACAGAACTTGCAAAAGAAAGAGGAAGTTATGAAACATACGAAGGTTCTTTATGGAGTAAGGGAATACTTCCAAAAGATTCAATCGAAATACTTGCAGAAAATAGAGGCAACGAATACTTGAATGTCGACAGATCAGAAACTCTTGATTGGGATAGCTTAAGGAAGAAAGTTATTGCAGATGGGATGAGAAATTCAAATGTTATGGCTATTGCACCAACAGCAACTATTTCAAATATAACAGGTGTAACTCAGTCTATCGAGCCTACGTATCAAAATTTGTATGTTAAATCTAATTTATCAGGTGAATTTACTATTGTTAATCCTCACTTAGTGCATAAATTAAAGGAATTAGGTCTATGGGATGAAGTGATGATTAATGATCTTAAATACTATGAAGGAAGTTTATCTCAAATATCAAGGATTCCTGATGATATCAAAAAACTCTTTTCAACAGCTTTTGAGGTAGAACCAAGATATATTGTTGAATCAGCAAGTAGGCGACAAAAGTGGATAGATCAAGGCCAATCCCTAAACCTCTATATTGGTAATGCTGATGGTAAGAAGCTAGATATCACTTACAGGATGGCTTGGTATTCTGGTTTAAAAACAACCTATTACCTAAGATCTATAGCTGCAACATCAACAGAAAAATCAACGGTGCAGCAAGGGAAACTCAATGCAGTTAGTGCAGAAGCCTCTTCAGCACCTCAACAAGAACTAGGAGCGCCTGCTCCCGTGCCTGATGCATGCTCTCTGGATGATCCAGATTGCGAGGCATGTCAATAATTATTAATAAAAGGAATAAAGAAAAATGTTAAATTGGGATGAATATAATAAAGAGGAACAAGTAGCTCCTCCAAGCGCAACAACAGATATACCACCAGCACCTACTGAGCAAAAAGCAGCAGCTGAACCACAAGTGACTGAAGCTCAAAAAGCAGAAGAGTATACAGCTAAAACTATTGAAGAAGGCTCAAGAGCTGAGAAAGCAAGAGAGGCAGTAAAAAACCTTGATGAGAGTGCTGGAATAGAAGAGTTAGATGAAATGATGAGTGGGAGAGTTCAAGTAGATCAAAAAATGATGATTAATTGTAAAGCTGACTTGAATCAGCTTGTACCTTTTAAATATGACTGGGCATGGCAAAAATATCTTGATGGCAGTGCAAACCATTGGATGCCACAAGAAATAAATATGACTAATGATATTGTATTATGGAAATCAGAAGATGGATTAACAGAAGATGAAAGAACTATAGTTAAAAGAAATCTTGGTTTTTTCTCTACTGCGGATTCTCTTGTTGCTAATAACCTAGTTTTAGCTCTTTATAGATTAATAACTAATCCTGAATGCAGGCAATATATTCTAAGACAAAGTTTAGAAGAAGCTATCCATACACATGCATATCAATATTGTATTGAGTCTCTTGGAATGGATGAGGGAGAAATTTTTAATATGTATAGGGAAATTCCTTGCGTTGCAAGAAAAGCTTCATGGGGCTTAAAGTATACTCAAGAGATATCAGATCCTGATTTTCAGACTGGAACTGAAGAAACAGACAAACAACTCTTAAAAAACTTAATAGCATTTTATTGTGTTCTTGAAGGCATCTTTTTTTATTGTGGCTTTACTCAAATATTGTCCATGGGAAGAAGAAATAAAATGACAGGAACCTCAGAACAGTTCCAATACATATTAAGAGATGAATCAATGCATGTTAACTTCGGTATTGATGTGATTAATCAAATTAAAATTGAAAATCCTCATCTTTGGGATGATGAAATGAAGTCCGAAGCTGCACAGATGATTCTTGAGGGCACTGAGCTTGAAATTCAATATGCTAGAGATACTATGCCTAGAGGTGTTTTAGGTATGAATGCAGCAATGATGGAAGAATATTTAAAATTCATAGCAAATAGGCGTTTAACTCAAATTGGCTTAGAAGAAGAGTTTAAGGGTGTTACTAATCCTTTTCCTTGGATGTCAGAAATTATTGATTTAAGAAAAGAAAAGAATT
>ERZ802830.1537-NODE-1537-length-21865-cov-7.36405_pt1 | contig 21865 bp, 21 predicted proteins | sample MGYA00345654_ERZ802830 | MGnify/ENA primary metagenome ERZ802830 (study PRJEB30503, sample SAMEA104212375) | marine metagenome | biome: Westerlies Biome; feature: [SRF] surface water layer (ENVO:00010504) within the epipelagic zone...; material: water...
AGGGTATATAGGTAGTGGTCGTATTGTGTTTTAGTTTCCTTACATTGGGTAGAGAGAACAACATATAGAACAATAAATGTTCCCTTGAGTAGTTTTTTCATATTCAAAAGGTAAATCTTTAAGTGATGAATTCTTTTTCTTTTTTAATTGTTACAGAAGAAGGATGTAGGAGGGTTTCGGCCAACCCCTTGGTTTTTGGCAGCTCGTAAACAAAGAAATATTCTAAAGTATCCAATTTGCTTTCATAAAAAGAAGATTCATGTGAGTTGTTGCCTGTAATCAGCGCTCGTTTGGAAACAACTCCGATCTCCAGCCAGGACCACCCAACGAGAATTAAACTAAAAAACTCCATAAATACTGAGGCATCGGCTAGGAAACGTTCGTAATCTCCTTTCATAGCAAAGGGGGCCAGATGATTAAGTACTTCTTGGGTACGTTGCAGTTGTTCTTCCAATTGTTTTGCCCACACTTCCATCCCAGGAATTTGAGAAGCTGCGTTGAGGGTTTGAGTGATTTCAGCCATTAAAAGTTGCGCCCCTTCTCCATCATTCAGCATCATTTTACGACCCAGTAAGTCTTGCGATTGAATTCCTGTCGTGCCCTCATAGATGGAACAAATTCGTATATCGCGATAGTATTGCTGGAGGATAAAATCAGAACAAAAACCATAGCCACCCAGTACTTGAAGACCGTTATTTATAGAATAGATGCCTGCTTCTGAAGGGTAGGTTTTTACCACCGGAATGATCATTTCCAATAAGCTGTGGTACTTGTGTTTTTCATTTTCTTCTGAGCTAGTGTGTTGGAGGTCGTGGTATTTTGCCGCTTTAAAAATCAAATTCATTGAGCCTTCAACCATGGCTTTTTGAAGCAACAACATTCGTCGCACATCGGGATGTTCAACGATAAGGCTTTGTTTTTGTTTTAGGTTTTTAGTGCCATCCGAGGCCAGCTTCCGTCCTTGTGGGCGTTCATTGGCATACTCTAAAGAAGCATAGTAGGCTCCCGATGCAATAGCCGAAGCAGTTCTTCCCACAGCAATTCGAGCGCCATTCATCATGAGAAACATATAATGCAGTCCTTTGTTGGCTTCTCCCACGAGATAACCCTGACAGTCATCGTGGTCGCCAAAGCCGAGGTGAGTGGTACAATATCCTTTTTGACCCATCTTTTGAAAATCGGCCACAGTAGTTACATCATTGAAGACCAACTTATTATTTTTATCAAGTCGTTTTTTGGGTACCACAAACAATGAGATTCCTTTGGTTCCTGCAGGCGCTCCTTCAATACGTGCCAAGAGCAAATGCACGATGTTGTCAGCGTACTGGTGATCACCCCCAGAAATAAATATTTTTTGACCACTTATCTTATAATATCCCCTTTCATCAGGGGTTGCTTTAGTGACTATATCGGACAACGAGCTACCTGCTTGTGGTTCAGTGAGGCACATCGTACCGCCCCATTCGCCGGAAAGCATCTTGGGAGTGTATTGATTTTTGAGGGTTTCATTGCCAAATTCAATAATTAGTTCAGCGGCACCTGAAGTTAGGCCTGCATAACCAGGTAGGTGATTATTTGCCGCATCCAAAATATAACTGGCTGCGGTATTGACCAAGAGTGGAATTTGCAAACCACCGTCTTCATAGTTGAAAGGCGCTGCAATCAATCCCATTGCGCCTCCTTCCTTCATCATTTTTTCTACTTGAGGGTGCACCTCAATACACCCTTTGTGGTAGCGAGCGGGTTGTTCATCCATCTCTTTGAAGTAGGGGAACAATTCTTTATCTGCAAATTGCTTCACTGCATCCAGAAATAAATTTACCGACTCGGGATCGTGATCTTGATACGTGTTTTTTTCTAGGACTGTATGCACCAGTTGAACCGCATTCATAAAAAATTTAACCGTGGAAAGGTCTACATACTTCGTTGCCATAATTTAGATCTCATATTTAATTAATCGTCCGCTAGTTGGGCTTAATTAGACTAGGCAAGGGTAAGATACATTTTAATTTAATATCGAACTGAAAATATAAACGACAGAACCTCTATGTTTTTTGTACTTTGTGAGGATATATCAGTTAAATCAGCGATAAAATGGCATCTAAATCTAAATCAAATAATGCGAGAGACTACTGGAGAAGAAACCTCCGTTACTTATTTGTACTTCTTGGAATTTGGTTTGTGATCTCCTTTGGTGCTGGGATCATTTTCCGTGAATCACTCGACTCAATTCAACTTGGTGGGTTCCCATTGGGTTTTTGGTTTGCCCAACAAGGAGCAATTTATGTTTTTGTGATATTGATCTTTGTGTATGTTCGATTGATGAACAAGTTGGATCAAAAACATGGATTTGACCAAGATTAATTTCATACCAACATGGAAAACGTTCAAATATGGACCTACGTTTTAGTAGGGATTACTTTTAGTTTGTATATCGGAATTGCCATCTGGTCTCGGGCCGGATCCACCAAAGAATTCTATGTTGCAGGGGGAGGTGTTTCTCCGCTTGCCAATGGGATGGCAACTGCGGCGGACTGGATGTCAGCGGCTTCTTTTATTTCAATGGCTGGTCTCATTTCATTCATGGGTTACGACGGTGCCGTTTACTTGATGGGATGGACAGGAGGCTATGTGCTCTTGGCTCTTTTATTGGCTCCGTATCTTAGAAAATTTGGAAAATTTACTGTTCCGGATTTTATCGGAGAACGCTACTATTCCAAAACAGCCAGAATTGTTGCCGTGCTCTGTGCACTCTTAGTTTCGTTTACCTATGTAGCGGGTCAAATGCGTGGTGTTGGAGTAGTATTTTCACGTTTTTTAGAAGTTGATATCAATACAGGGGTCATCATTGGGATGATAATTGTTTTGTTCTATGCCGTTTTGGGTGGGATGAAAGGAATTACCTATACCCAAGTAGCTCAGTATTGTGTTTTGATTTTTGCTTTTATGGTTCCTGCCATATTCATTTCAATACAAATGACGGGAAACCCTATCCCTCAATTGGGCATGGGATCGAAAGGTACAGATGGGATCTATTTGCTTGAAAAACTAAACGGGTTATCGACGGAATTGGGGTTTGCTGAGTATACCCAAGGGTCTAAATCCATGATCGATGTGTTTGCTATTACCGCAGCATTGATGGTTGGAACGGCAGGACTGCCCCATGTGATCGTTCGCTTTTTTACGGTAAAACGAGTGAAAGATGCTCGCAAATCAGCGGGCTTGGCGTTATTATTCATTGCCATCCTCTACACAACAGCCCCTGCCATAGCAGTTTTTGCTCGCACCAACCTTATTAATACTGTAAGCGGAAAGGCCTATAGCGCCATGCCCATATGGTTTTCTAACTGGGAAAAGACCGGTCTTCTCCAATACAATGATAAAAACGGAGATGGGAGAATAAATTACTCTGCAGATGCTGCCAATAATGAGTTGTTTGTGGATCGAGATATAATGGTATTGGCCAATCCTGAAATTGCAGATTTACCTCCTTGGGTAATCGCTTTAGTTGCCGCAGGAGGGTTGGCAGCAGCCTTATCTACAGCCGCAGGACTTCTATTGGTGATTTCCTCTTCGGTGTCTCACGATTTGATAAAAAATGTTTTCAACCCCAAGATAACGGACAAGCAGGAACTTCTTGCCGCAAGACTTTCCGCACTTGGAGCTGTTTGTGTTGCTGGATATTTTGGGATTAATCCGCCAGGCTTTGTTGCTGCAGTGGTGGCCCTAGCCTTTGGACTTGCTGCAGCATCCTTTTTTCCAGCCATAATCTTGGGCATTTTTTATAAAAAAATGAATAAAGAAGGGGCTATTGCAGGAATGATCGTAGGGATTTCACTAATGTTATTCTACATGCTAAAATTTAAATTTGGGCTTTTTGACGGAGGGAAAGATGCCGTTGCAGGGCTCAAGTCCCAATGGTGGTTTGGAATTTCACCAGAAGGATTTGGTACCGTAGCGATGTTGGTGAACTTTGCTGTTTCGTTGGTTTTTAATCAATTTACTGCTGGAGTTCCAGAACCCGTTCAGCAAATGGTAGAGAAAATTAGAATTCCAAGCGGTGCTGGAGAGGCCACACATTAATATTTGATATCTTAGTGCGGAGCGCATCCATCGCAGGCAGAATTAGAATAACGTATAAGATGAATACATACCATATTAAAAACTTGGAAGAATACTTTCAAGCCTACCGAGAATCAGTTACAGAACCCGAAACCTTTTGGGGAACCATTGCGGAAAAAAACTTTAGTTGGCATAAAAAATGGAACCGAGTACTATCCTGGGATTTTAATACACCCGAAGTCAAATGGTTTGAAGGAGCTCAATTGAACATAACAGAAAACTGTATTGACAGACACCTTTCGGAACGCGCTGATAAAACAGCCCTGTTATTTGAACCGAATGACCCCAAAGAACCTGCTCAACACATCAGTTACCAACAACTTCACGGACAGGTCAATAAAATGGCCAATGTTTTAAAAGGTCAGGGGGTGAAGAAAGGAGATCGGGTGTGTATATATCTTCCGATGATACCAGAATTAGCCTTTGCTGTTTTGGCCTGTGCCCGGATTGGAGCGATTCATTCTGTTGTATTTGCTGGGTTTTCTGCAACAGCGTTATCGACCCGTATTAACGATTGTGATGCTACTATTGTTCTAACTGCTGATGGTTCATTTAGAGGTAATAAGATAATAGACCTTAAAGCAATAGTTGATGTTGCTCTCACCCATTGTTCGCAAGTATCTTGTGTTTTGGTCGCCGAACGGACTGGTAATGCTATTGCAATGGTTCCAGGACGGGACCTAGCTATGGCGCCACTACTCCAAAAAGCAAGTTCGGAATGTGTCGCTACGGTGATGGAGGCGGAGGATCCGCTTTTTATTCTGTACACTTCAGGCTCCACAGGAAAACCCAAAGGGATGGTGCACAGTTGTGCTGGGTATATGGTTTACTCTGCACATACATTCAAAAATATTTTTCAATACGAAGAGGACGACGTTTATTGGTGCACGGCAGATATTGGCTGGATAACGGGACATTCTTATATCCTTTATGGCCCGTTGGCTAATGGTGCAACAACAATTATGTTTGAAGGGGTTCCGTCCTACCCCGATTTTGGCCGTTTTTGGGAAATTGTAGAAAAGCATAAGGTGAATCAATTTTATACGGCGCCCACAGCCATACGAGCTTTGGCTAAAGAAAATATTGAATTCGTTGAAAAATACGATCTCAGCTCTCTCAAGGTCCTGGGAACTGTTGGAGAACCGATTAACGAAGAGGCCTGGCATTGGTATGATAATGTAATTGGAAAGAAAAAAAGTCCAATCGTTGATACGTGGTGGCAAACAGAAACAGGGGGGATAATGATCTCACCAATTCCATATTGTACTCCCACCAAACCCACTTTTGCAACACTTCCTTTTCTGGGAATCCAACCCGCTCTTATGGACGAAAACGGTAACGAAATCGAAGGGAACCAAGTAGAAGGGCGTTTGTGTATCAAGCATCCTTGGCCCTCCATTGCGCGATCCATCTGGGGCGATCACGAACGCTATCGACAGACGTACTTTTCGGCCTACCCAAATCATTACTTTACTGGTGACGGCGCATCACGAGATGCCGTAGGATATTATCGAATTACAGGACGGGTGGATGATGTCATCATTGTTTCGGGACACAATTTGGGGACAGCCCCCATTGAAGACGCGATTAATGAACATTCGAAAGTCGCTGAGTCTGCTATTGTTGGTTTTCCTCATGATATAAAAGGGAATGCTCTTTTTGGATATGTCACCCTGAAGAAAGAAGCTTCAGAAAAAGAACAAACAATACTTCGTAAGGAAATTAATGAATTGATCGCAGATAAAATAGGGCCTATTGCTAAATTGGAAATTATCACTTTTGTTCCAGGACTTCCCAAAACCCGCTCGGGTAAAATTATGCGCCGCATCTTGCGTAAGATCGCTCATAAAGAGGTATCCAATTTGGGTGACACCTCCACTTTGCTAAATCCTGATATAGTCAATCAGATTCGCGAGATCGTTGGGGTTTGATTCAAAACAATTTTTTTTCGTTGCTCAGTTATTGCTTGTATGTAGTAATGAAGGCTATTGATTTCCTAACTTCCTAGTCCATGGATGTGGGAAACATACCATTTTTGAGTTGGTTGTTGGCTGGATTAGGTGCCTTTCTTTTGGGTGTGGGTAAGTCTGGAATCAAAGGAATTGCTGTATTTATTGTCGTTCTTTTTGTGTATGCTTTTGGAGCTCGAACGTCTACGGGGATAGTAATGCCCCTTCTCATTGTGGGAGACATTTTTGCGATTGTCTATTACAATAAACACGCAAATTGGAGCTATGTTTTTCGTATAATTCCGTGGATGTTAATCGGAGTGGTACTGGCTACCTATGGAGGAACCTTCTTCAATGAAGAAGCTTTCACTTTAAGTATGGCTTTGTTGATTCTAGTCACCACTGGCTTGATGGGTTACTGGGAAATTCGCCCGCTTAGCCAAGTTCCTTCGCATTGGTCTTTTGCTGGTTCATTGGGTATATTGGCAGGCTTTACAACCATGATTGGGAACCTGGCAGGAGCAGTTATCAACATCTATTTCTTGGCACTTCGGCTACCCAAAAACATTTTTATCGGAACAACGGCCTATGTCTTTTTTCTAATCAATGTCTTTAAGGTACCTTTTCATGTGTGGGTTTGGGAAACGATACAATGGGAAAGCTTACAAATCAGCCTCTACTTAATTCCTGTTGAATTGCTTGGCCTATTATTTGGCGTTCGCTGGGTCAAATACATCCCAGATACCAACTACAGAAGATTAATTCTGATCCTAACAGGGTTGGGATCTTTGGCTCTTTTTTTCAAATAGCCTTTTCTGAAACATACGGGACTAACTGAGTAGAGTTTGGAAGATAAAGGGGGTGTTTTGGGCTACCATTTTTATTAAATCCGAAGCATAAAGGATCTTTTGTAAAATTCTTTAAATAAAGGGGTTGCATTTCGTTATTTCCCCAAGCATATACGGTGCTGTCACAGCATTGATGCATCTGCTTTAAATGTGAGGTATTGAGTGGGTCTATGGAAAGATCTTTCCGATAGAGTTGCTTGGGATTAGGTGTAATCCAAGGGTAGAGGTTGCCTACATAGAAACCACCAAAGCCAAATTTTGCTGAAAAATACCGCAGTCGCCTAAGTGTAGAGTCGTCTTTTTGATGATCCCCTGTCGATGGATTTAAAAGGATATAAAAGAGGATTGGCTTTTTGGGTTCCCATATACGCCACAATTGATAGCGTTTGTGTCCGGATAAGTGTGCCCCTCTCGATTCTTCCATAGTTAAATGTATTTTCTATTAACGCTTGTTTAAAAATATCACAAGTGTTTTTTGGTAGTGACACAAATATAAAAATCAGTTACCTTCCATCTATAATTTATAACTATGTCATTCTATCAGCGTTTGGGCAAGTGGGGGATGCTGTTTTTTAGCCCCGCTTTTGTGTTTAAACATGGATTTAATTTGTCTCCCATGTATCGGCGTACTTCAGGTAAGATCACCTATGTCTCTCCAGACTTATATCAAATGAAAATCAAATTGCCAATAAGCTATAAGAATAGAAACTTTGTCAATACGATATTTGGAGGGAGTATGTTTGCCTCGGTAGATCCCTTTCCAATGGTACAATTGATTAATATTATAGGTAAAGATTACGTAGTGTGGGACAAAGCAGCCGAAATACGGTTTTTACGGCCCGGAACTTCAGACCTCTATGCTGAATTTCTGTACACCAAGGACGAAGTTGATCAAATAAAAAAACAAGTGGCTGAAAATAAAGAAATTGAAATCACAAAGACGACTCAACTCAAGGATCAAAAAACAGACAAAGTCTGTTGCGAGGTAGACAAAAGAATTTATATAGCCGATAAAACCTTCTTCAAAAAGAAAAGGGCAAAGCGTCGTATTGAAAAAACAGTAACGGACAATTAAGTATCCAAAAAAGCCAATTTAAATTGGATTCTATTTTTTTCTGATAAAATCAAAAAAAAGCATGCGGTTATCCCTGATGGAATAACAGCGAATCATCTGTTTTTGAATTTAAAAGGTTAAGGAAAGGATAAACAAGACAAAAACGAGTAACAGAAAGAGCCCTCCCCAAATAGCACGAGAGCTAATTTTTTTCGTCTCAGAACTAGGCACTCTGCCTTGATCTGCCATCCCATCATAATCGATGTTCTGTTTCATAGTTATTTTTGTCCATAAGATATTATTTTTTGTGAAGCCTTGCAAATTGTTTACATTTAGGAATGCCGCATAGGGTATTAAAAATCAGATTATTATCATTAGATTATGAAATATTTATTCAGAGTACTTTTTGTTATTATTGGCTTACAAAGCTGTCAGCAAGCGGGTCCAAAATCACTCAAAATAGCCATTGCGGGATTAGCCATTGAATCCAGTACCTTTTCTCCTGCTCGAACGGAAGCCGATGCTTTTCACTCCAAAGAAGGAGCGGCTATTTTTGATTTGTATCCATTTCTATCGGAAGATCACCCCAATCGAAAACGGGCCCAATGGTTTCCTACACTTAAGGGGCACGCCTTGCCAGGGGGAATGGTAACAAAACAAGCCTACGACTCCTTAATGGGGATCACTCTAGAGAAACTTCAGAAAAATTTGCCCTACGACGGCTTGTTTTTTGACATTCATGGAGCCATGAGCGTTGAAGGGATTGTAGACCCTGAAGGAGATATGATTGCCAAAATCCGGGAAGTTGTGGGTCCCAAAACATTGATTTCAACTTCCATGGATTTACACGGGAATGTATCTGAAAGACTGGCTACACATACGGATTTGATAACATGTTATCGCATGGCGCCCCACGAAGATGCTATTGAATCGAAACAACGAGCTCTTGAAAATCTATTGGATCGACTGGAAAAGGGACAGGGAAAACCCGCCTATAAAGCTTGGATTCCTGTTCCTATTTTACTTCCTGGAGAACAAACAAGTACTCGGATTGATCCTGGCAAGAGCCTCTATGCCCAAGTTCCAGGAGTGGCCAATCAAATAGGAGTGACCGATGCAGCCCTTTGGATTGGTTATGCCTGGGCAGATGAACCTCGAAATCACGCTGTGGTGATGGTGACGGGAGATGACAAAAAGAAAGTTCAAGAAGGAGCCGAAAAACTGGCTAAGGCTTTTTGGTCTGTTAGGAATGCGTTTGACTTTGTGGCTCCAACCACGGACTTTGAGACAGCGCTGGATCGAGCATTAAAGAGTCAGAAAAAACCATTTATACTCAGTGATATGGGAGATAATCCTACAGCGGGAGGTGCAGGAGATGTGACTTGGACTTTAAGAGAATTACTGGCTCACGAAGCCTTTAAAACATCAGAGGGTCCATCCCTAATCTATGCGTCTATTCCAGGACCAAAAATGATATCTAAAGCTCTTGAAGCTGGTATCGGCGGAATTGTACGAGCAGAAGTAGGCGCCGCTGTAGACAACCGCTTTGCCCCTCCAATTAAATTAGAAGGCACGGTTCGTGCTATTCATAAAGGCGATGATGACGCCAAGGTTGAGGTGGTAATTCAAACAGGGAGCTTACAAATAATTGTGACTCAAAAACGCAAACCCTATCATTACCTGTCTGATTTTACGCAATTGGGTCTCAATCCCAGAACAGTTGATATTTTAGCTGTCAAAATTGGATATCTGGTTCCCGAACTTTATGATATTCGAGGCGACTGGGTTATGGCACTTACCCCAGGAGGGGTCGATCAAAATCTGGCTCGGTTGCCCTATAAAAATATACAACGCCCGATGTTCCCCCTTGATCCAGAGATGGAAACACCCAATTTAGCGGTGCGATGGATCCCTCAATCCCATATAGAGTGAGCGTATTGAATCACCTTCCTGTAGAGGAAAAGTGGAATGTATATACCCATTTTTTTGGATTTCTACTTAGTCTTATTGGTAGTGGTTGGGTATTCTTTCATCTAGATTTGGAAGGATTTCGAGTTGCTTTTGGAGTCTTTTTATATGGGCTTTCTTTGGTGGCTTTGTTTGGTGCTTCCACAATCTACCATGCCGTCTATAGAGAATACCAAGCCTTTTGGCAAAAGGTGGATCATATTGCTATTTATTTTCTGATTGCTGGTTCTTACACCCCAGTTGGTCTAACTGTTTTATATAACTCTAGTGGGGTTTATTTGCTCATAGCTGTGTGGGGATTGGCCCTTGTAGGCTTATTATATAAGTTATTTTTTATCCATCATTGGCCTAGATTTTCTTTATTTCTCTACCTAGCAATGGGCTGGTTGGTTGTTTTTGAATTTAATAGTGTGCAAGAAAGCTTCTCCGAAGCGGCGATGAACAATCTCATTATCGGAGGAATACTCTACACTACGGGAGTACTATTCTACCGATGGCACCAATGGCAATGGCACCATGTGGTCTGGCATTTATTTGTTCTTGGGGGCGCTTTTTTCCATTATCTGATGGTTGTGGAAATTCTTTCTCAGATGAACTATCTATAGTTTTAATATCAATTTCCCAAGCTTATCTCCGTTGAAAAGGCGAAGAAAAGTAGGATAGAATTCTTCGATCCCTTCGTAAATAGTTACTTTGCTTTTGAGTTTTCCTTCTGCCATCCATTGGGCAATGTGTTGCATTGCTTCTCTGTATTGGGCGGCATAGTCTAGAACAACCATCCCTCGCATACTTGCTCGATTAACTAAGAGTGAAAGATAGTTTTTTGGACCCTGGTAGTTTTGCTCGTTGTATTGTGAGATTGCTCCACAAATAACCACTCTCGCTTTTTTCCGAAGAAAAATCAAAGCCGTATCCAGAATATCTCCTCCTACGTTGTCGAAATAGACATCGATCCCTTTGGGACAGTATTTTTTTATTCCAGATTTCAAGTTTTCACTTTTATAGTCGATGGCGCCATCAAAACCCAATTCTTTCATTAAATAGGTGCATTTGTCTGGACCTCCAGCAATACCTACGACTTTGCATCCTTTTATCTTAGCTATCTGACCAACCACGCTACCCACAGCACCTGCTGCTCCCGAAACAAGGACAGTATCCCCTTCTTGAATTTCCCCCACTTGAAGGATTCCAAAATAGGCGGTCATGCCCGGCATTCCCAAACTTCCAATAAAATGGGGGAGGTCTGCCCATTTGGGGTTGATGGGATAAAAGCCCTCTCCATTGGTGATGCAGTGCGTTTGTACTCCCCCCCAGCCGGTAACATAATCTCCTTCTTGAAAGGGAGTTTTCCCATTGACTTCTATCACTTGGCCTACACTTCCAGCTCGCATAACTTCCCCCAAAGCAACAGGAGGAATATATGACCGAGAATCATTCATCCATCCACGCATAGCGGGATCTAGGGAAATATAGTGCTGTTGGATCAGTACTTGTCCTGGATTGAGTTTTGGAAGGGCTTCTTCTTCGAGCTTCCAACAGTCCTTGGTGGGGAGTCCTTGTGGTCGTTTGGTGAGGAGTAGTTTTTTTGTGATCATGAATTTATAAACCGATGAGGTATTGAAATTTTAAATAAAATTGGGACTCTGTAAAACGAAAGGGATTGAAATTATCTTCGCTTTCCCAATAGGTGTTTTGATTGCCCCCAATATAGAAAATTGTTGCTGGATTGGGGTTCCATTTTATGAGCGGTTGGATAAAAAACCGATCTGCAAACTCATTGTACTCACCCACCAATCGAAAACTCAGAAAGTTATTACGTTGATAATTTAAAGTTAATCGACTGATGGAGCCTTTAAAAAAAAACTGATCTGTATCCAGTCGTTTTAATTGCCCATAGCGGATGGAAGGATTGATCGAGAACTGATCACTAAGTTGGTAGGTTAGTGAGGTGAAAAAATTGAAAGCACGCCCTCGGTCTGGGATTTCTTCATTGTAGGCTAAGTCACGCCCCCAGAGCATACTAATATCAACGATGAGTTGTTCGCTTGCCCGACTAGTGACCTCCCACTGAAGGGCGCCTAAATAACGATAATCAACTCCTAGATAGTTTTTAAAAATATCCCAGTCGTAGGTAAAACTCATGTCTGTATTTCCAAAAGTTTTAATTTGGAATATTCCATCGAGACTCACATTCTTTAAATAGCCTTGAAAAGTGTAATTGATATCGGCCTTGGTTCCAAAGCCATAAGATTGAAGACCTTTGCGGTCACTGATGTTTTGGTATAGATGATAAACTGTCGCCCAGCGGCGGTTATTTTTTACTACAAAGCCCAAATCAGTACGAAAATTAGGACTGATGTCCCTTAATTTGATATAACTCTTCCAATGTTCGGTATTCCGAAAGGCTTGAAAGTAGAGATTGTGACCGCCATAGGATTCCCCATCGAGTGCAACCGTATACTTTCCAAAAGTATCTTCACTTTCAATCCAGTCCTGATACCCTTCTTGTGTCGAACTGTGAGCCAATTCAAAGGCGACTCTCCAGTTGTCTCCAATGAGAAACAGACCATCAATTCCCCAAAGTATTCCTTGACTTTTATTCTCATAAAATCGACTCATATTAAAACCTCCCAAACGGGACTTGTCTGTAATTAAATGCTGATAACGAATAATATTGACAAAGCTTTTGCCTGCATTCCCAAGGTAAGAACGGTCTTCTCCTGCTACACGATATGGCGAATTCTCATCAACGGCTGCCAAAGCATACCAGCGGCCTTTTCGCCCTTGGTTTAAAAGTTTTCCACTAAAGATGGGATCATTGATTGAGCGGGTGTAGAACAGATCACTCTCAAAATTGACAATACCTGTTCCCCGACTAAAAAAGGGTCGACGCTCAGGATATTCCAAAGCAAAAGAGGAGTTGACGTCTACCTGGGTTATATCGGCTTCTACCTGTGAAAAATCGGGATTGAGTGTGAGTTCTAGAGCGGTATTTTTGGTCAAATCTATATTGGCTCCCAAGCCTGCATCAAGTCGAAGCGGACCGTAGGCAATAGATTCATTTTCACGATCGCCAACAATGGCACTGGTCAAATAGGGTAAGAACTCTACTCTTTTAGCAATAGTGATATCAGTGAAAATCAATTCAGTGGTCGTTTGACAAATCAGACAGGGATTGTCACGATCAAATGTCTGTGTTCGCAATTCAATCTCATTTCCATTTTCAAAATACCGTCGACCGATTCGGAAATTCCATTTTTGATTTTTTCCTCCTGGGAAGGGGATTTCGGAAAAAGGGATTTTATATTCGACAATATACCCTTCGGCATTCAGCTGTCCTGCAGACTCAAAGTTAACATTAAAGCTGATGTCATACCGATCATCGTCGGTGGTTGCGTTCACAGCACGAGCGTCCAATTGACTTCCCACTGGATTGACCCCTAAAAGAAGATTATTACGAGCATCTGCAAAAGGGTCAAGGGCAATAAAAATGGTATCGTCGCCCAACATTTTGAAGTCGTCACGGGGACGAATGGAAGCACGCACATTTTGAGGGTCATCGAAAGCTTTCACTGCAATGTATAGATGCAAATCATCATAGGTGATGTAACCCACGGTTTCTTTTTTTGCAGGGGTATTGTTGTTGGGTGTAATTTCAAAGGGAAAGGGAACTTCCACAGCTTGTTGCCATTCAGAGGACTCCCATACCCCATCGATTTGGATTTCTTGTGTTTTTTTTAGGGTATAGGAATTTTGACTCGAGACCCCAAAAACGTTGAGTAGCGTAATGACAAAACCCAAATGAAATGCAAAACTTGGAACTGGAATGATTTTCAAAATGTATGTTTTAGTTACAGATGCTAGCTTCTCAACGCAAGAGTCCTTGAGCTTCAGCTACGCAAGAACCGGAATAAGTATTGCCATTAAAACCGCAAACGGGATCATAAATTGCAGGGCACAACACAGACTCATTAACACTTGTTAAATAATTAATATTAGTGTCATTCGAATTTTTTTTATAATATAAAACACTAATAAACAGAATTATATAAATTTTATGAAAAAAAATAAAAATCGCAAAAAGCTACTTTAAAGGTTTCCAAACTTGGGTTCGACCCAATATAGAAAAACCTAAATAGCCTCGCACATTGAGGGTTCCATCAGCATTGAGAGAAATAGTACAGCTGTAGCGTTTTCCATTGGCAGGATCTAAAATCGTTCCATCGGTCCAGCTTTGTTTTTCTTTCTCTAGTCCTTGGACAATGACAAGGCCCTCAATAGGTCGGTTTTTATCAGCTCCTTTACATTCCACACACCGCTTTCCTTGATCCTCGGGCAGGAGTAGACGTTCAACTTTTCCATAAAGCTTCCCATTTTCAAGATACAGACTGATTTCGGACTTTTCCTTACCTGTAGCGTCATCTACACTAATCCAATGGCCTACAAATGGGTTGGATTGCAGCCCAATCCACACCAAACTCATTACGACACTTAATACCATAAATTCAGCTTTGTTGTTGGCTCAAATTTATGATTTATTTGACTTTAAATAACGGGGAAAATGGACTAAATACTTTTTCAATAAATATGCGATACAAAGAAAAGATCCAAAAGGGAGAATCCAAAGCCCAACGAGTATAACCCCTAGCTTGGTATTCATATCCTTGTTGTTTTTTTTAAAACGCATCAAAATATTCTAACGACAAAGTTCTAAAAAACAAAGATTTTCCTTCTTAAATTAATGTTATCTGTTTTTTAAAAATACCCTAATAGGATCTATTTTAAAATTTTTGATAAAGAGATCGAAGTAGTTTGGGTCGACAATAGTTGAGGTGAAATTCGCTGCTGAATCCAACTTAAACAATTTAAAACTTGATGGAAACCCTTCATCTAAATAGACACGTATGGAATAGTTTCCTTTTTCAATTTCTATGGGGCAAGGTTCGTTTAAAGACAGAGCATTTTGATCCGTTGTCCCAAACATAAAAGATTGCCCATTATTTGAATAATTTAAGAAATAATATTGCGTATCGCTCGCTACTGCCGTGAACCCGAAAACTTGATCGGAAACTGTTGACTCTTGATAGAGAAGCAAGGATGTTGCGCTACTTGAAATACTTGAACTAGATGGAGAACTTGAGCCTGTTCCAGAAACCACAGCAGAGTTTGCAGTTTGACAACTTGCGGGAAGGCTGGTGGGGCTAAGTTGCCAAGGAGAGGCATTCAAGCCAGGATACTTAACAATTTCAATAGCAAAGTCCGAGGCATTGTTCAGAAGAATGGATGCAATTTGGTATTCATCATTGGGTGTTTTACTAACTTGTAAACGCTTGAAACCATCGACCAGAATGTCAAATTTTGGATTGTTGCCTGTAAAACGTCTATTGCCTCCTTTTCGGGTTATTTTATAATCGAAAGAAATGCGTATTTGTTGACCGTTAAACCCATTGAAATTAGCAGAACGACGATAGGGAATGGATTCTGTATTGGCATTGACTTCGTTGATAACTAATAGATTACTGAACGGAAAGGACGTCCAGGTATGCGTAGTTAGGGTGTCGGGGGTAGCAGACCACTCCGATTGCTCCCATGCATTTTCCTCAAAATAAATTCTGACTGCTGGGTCGGTCACAATAGTATCGCGACGAATAATAATGTTGTTTTCGTTTACAGTGTCGTATTTCGTAAGAATGAGTTGAGCGGGGTATTCGCCATAGCCAGTGTATTCGACATTTGGCCTGAGAGTGTCGTTTACCACACTGGGTGTTCCTCCAGGGAAAATCCATTTGACAGAATCAATTTCTTCATAGGTCATCGCCTGATACTGGATGGTCGCCTGAATGGCAGAAGCGTCTTTACTTTCTCTTTTAAGGCTGGAAGAATCTCTAGAGATAGACACATTGTAGTCTTCAGACACCTGGCTGACAACCACACGATCTTCAGATACAAACAAGGGTTCTTCAGTGCATGAAAAAAACCCAAGAAGTGCTGTAAAAAGTAAGAGTGGGAATCTCCTGTATAACAACTTCATAGGTCAATATTACAAATTAAAGTCCAGTAATGGCAGGCAGAAGCAATACGAATTGATTAGTCTAGCTGTTCGTATTCATTGATTTGAATTTCTGAAAAAATCAAATCATCGATCCCTTGTTGGTCAAACGGGTTTTCGATATGTTCTTGAACATTGTATAAGGCCATGAGAACAAAACCAATAAGGGAGGATATGATTACGGAGACAATGTTTTTGAGGTCAGTATCAATACTATTGACAAATAATATCTGACCGTTGTATATGAATGGAGACAAATAAATAAAGACCAAACAGTATAAGCGAAGTGATTTTGGTGTGGGATGAAATTTGATGGAAAACAATTTCTCTACCGATTGAAACAACTCATTTTTAACACGGATCATGCTGTCTTTTTCTCGTTCATTGTATAAGTTCTTGTCCTTGTCTATAACAAAAAATATATTTTTTCTCGCCTTTCTTATTTCAATAATAGCCTCTTTGGAGTCGTTGATCAAATGAGTTATGACCAAACTTTGAACTTGAATTAAAGAATGGAATAAGCTGTTGTATTGTTTTTTGGAAGTCCCTTCAACAGAATAGTAGATATTGCTTAACTCAATGACTTTATTTCGAAATACATTGAAAGTAAAAAGGGCTTCTTGTCTTTTCTGGTAGGCACTAGTGATAGAAAATACAATTGGGAAAACAATAGCAATGCTGAGAATGGTGAAATCCACACTCAATTTGAAATCATAGTGATAGTAGAGATAGTAAACCAAAACAGTTTCGATCAAAATGATCAATATGCGGTGGTTCAAAACAGTTAATAAATATTTCAATGACATAAAATAGTAGTTTTGGATGTCCGTATGTAAAGACTTACAAATGATAGCCTCCAATCCAATAAACGGATATACAAGGCGATTATTGTACTACAAAGTTAAAGGGCTAGCAGATCTGAATTAGAATATTTGTTACTTTAATTCTACTTCGTGATTAAAAAGGATGAAAAGTTAGTGCCAAAAAGTACCCAATTAAAATTCCTAAAAAAAGAATAATAAAATTTCGGGCTTTAAAAAACCAGCCTACTTTATTTTCCCAAGCATCTGGAACATTATTATTGTTTTCATCTACTGCAAAGCCTGAACGAGAAGAATAACCAGCATACCAATACAAGAAAAGAATTAAAAGGGCTATTAAAACGACTAGAATAAGTGCGTTTTTCATATATATAGTTTTGTTAAAAATAGAAAAAGAATCTTAAATTATGCGTGACTAAAAAAATTGGATATCAAGTTTTCCTTCATCAATGCCTGTTTTTTGTTGACATATAAGACCCCTAAGAACACCATAATATAGAGAAAACGATAATGGAAAAATACAATTCACAAACGGCATTTCACTATAAGGCATTTCGTCCTCCCATTCATCGACAAATACTAAATAGAACTTTAGGACCTTCCATATTTACTAGGGCCTTGGATGTGGGATGTGGTACGGGACAATCCACGATAGCTCTGACTTATTTCTGTAACCAAGTAGTGGGTTATGATTCCAATGGGCCAATGCTAAAGCAAGCTCACCCCCATCCTAGGGTACATTATTCCTCCGATTTAGATTTTAATTTTCAATTTGAACTCCTTTCTTTTTTTGGCAGTATCAATTATATCAATAAACTAAAGTTCAGTCAATTACTCAATCTTCTTACTCCTAAAGGCACTCTAATTTGTTGTGATTTTGATCTCCAATATCCTTCGCCTATCCGTTCTTTACTAAAAGGGTCCAAACGGGGAAACTACGATCCAGCCAAAGACCTTTCTTCGTATGAAATCAGAGCCCTTCAAGAAATAGATAGAGGAAGTACAAAACTCACATTTCAGGCTTCTGTAAAAGAAACTGCACACCTCCTATTAGGAGATTCTTATTTCTTTAGTTTTTTTCAAAAGTATGATCAATCTGAGGATCCAATTGATGGATTGATTGCGACACTCAACAACTATTTTTCGAAAGATGAGATCGAACATGAAGTGATAGCCTATTGGACTAAATATAGCAGGTGATTTTTTTAAGTGCAGTATTTTTTAAGTAAATAAATAAAAGATATTGTGGTTATCACTTAGTAATTTTAAAAATGAGTTATTCATATTTATTTTATCAAAAATTTCCTGAAGGAATAAAGACAATCTGTATAGGTGGACATGTGTTCACGAAAGAGGAGTTTCTTCAAAAGCAAAAACAATTTTTAAATTCAAAGAAGAAGAAAAATGTCTCTTCAAAAATCCAACCTACCTAAATGGATTTCTTTCTTTAGCTCTACTTATGAAATAAGTTTATTGTAGGATCCTAGAAGATTAAAAGATTTGGTCTTAAGCATTTCAAAAAAGGAAAATCAAAAAACAGTCCTTTCCACAATTATTTGTCCTAAATTCCAGCTAGGGATGTAATAGGTATACATCGATCCCTCGAGAATTTCTTCAAAAATTCTCTTTTGCAGTACAGAAGAATTTCCTGTAATTATAGTTAGTGAAAACGATCCTTGTTCAGATCGATATGACAGTTCGTCCTTCACCCGTTCCAAGGCTTCTTTATGTCGAATCCCGTGTAAATCAATAACTTCTTGTATTTTCTTTCGTTTGGGCATCTGTCTAATGGAATACAAGGTGTAAAAGGAGTAGACTAAGTCCCAAACCAATCCCGAGGCGAAGTTCTTTGGTGGAATGCGCTTTAACAAGTTTTTTAGGGGATTGCAAGGACTGAAATGAGCCTGATATCGCGATCACTAAGCCCGTGATAATTACCCAAAAGGCTCGTACAAAATAGTTCATATCTGGCATTGTTTGTTGCAGGATGAGATTCAAGGGAAGGGTGAGTACAAAGGCCCACAACACCCTTTTTTTATTGGGGATTATCACCAAAGCTGCGGAACAGATGAGAACCACAATTCCACAATTGATATAATACCGCAATTCGTTCAGCGTATGGGTGAAGGCAGCGGAAGGGTTTTCAAATTTTAGAAACAGCAACAACCATCCCATTGCGAGAGCGGTAAAAAAACTGAAGATAATAGCTTGTTGTCCAGATCGAATTTTTTGGGTATCGTCGGCTTTTTTATTTATATAACCCGAATAAATATCTACAGACCAGAGGGTAGCAATAGAATTGAATGTAGAATCCACCGTACTCATCAATGAGGCAAACAACCCACAGAGTATAATGCCTTTGAGTCCTACAGGAAGGTAGGTTGTTACCAAATAAGGAAAAGCCATATCGGGTTCGGCCAATTCATTACCTAGAATACCATATAAGGCAATGCCAGGAATGATAATAATCACTGCCATACCGTATTTAAGAAGACCTCCTACCAATAATCCTGTTTGGGCTTCTCTCAAATTTTTTGCTGCCAAAGAGCGTTGCATAACAGTCTGGTTGGCACACCAATAATTGATATTCAAAAAGAACAAACCAAAGAGGTGGGTCCAAGGCAAAGTTTCGTGGTCGGCTGGAAGATGGAGATGCATTTTTTCAGAGGTAATTGTATAGAGGGCAGACCAACCTCCTAAGGCTTGAACAGCAACTACCAATACAGCAATTCCGCCAGTGATTAGCACAAAAAACTGAATGACATCCGTTTTTACAACTGCACTTAAGCCACCTAAGTAGGTGTAAACAGCAGAAAATCCACCGAGAATAACAATTAAGATTCCAATACGCAACATCCTATCGCTGTGAAGAAAAGCGAGCTGTTCGCCAAACACACGATCAGCAGCATAGGCACCCCAAAATAGTGCAGCTCCAAGGGTAACGGTGCTAAACAAACTCAAATTTGCCAAGGAATAGAACAGACCCACTTTTGGTCCCAGTTTCAGATTGATGAATTCAGTAATGGTGGTGATTCTGTGTTTCAAAAACAAGGGAACGAAAATAAATGCTGCCAGCAATAGCCCCTGCACGGCATTGATTTCCAGATTGGCTTGGGCCAAGCCATAGAGATAAGCCGACCCCATCATGCCGAGAAATTGGTATCCTTGGATGTTGGTGGCGATGGTAGAAAGTGCAATGGAAGGCCACCGCAATTGACGCGAACTCAAAAAGTAATCTTCTGCGCTCGTATATGTTTTTTTACGACCGGTGTAGGCTGTCACAAAGATGACAACAAAATAGCACAATACGATTCCAAAATCAAGCATGCTTATAAGCGTATTCCCCTAGCTAAAGGGGTATTGGGGGGGTGAATTGGTATTCGACCGTGAATCTCAGGCAATGAAATTGTCATGAGATGGGGAAGCACTAAGCGCGCAAAATACTCAGCCTCTTGTCGATGAGGGTAGCCAGAAAAAATAAAAGAACGAATCCCCATTTGTTGATAGCTCTTTATTTTTGCTACTATTTGCTCAGGATTACCCACCAATGCGGCTCCACAGCCCGACCGAGCCAAGCCAATACCCGTCCAAAGGTGCGGTTCTACAAAAAAATCTTTATCAGAAAGAGAACGCATTTCCGCTTGGCGAGCAACTCCCAATGATTTGGCGTCTTGGGCGCGTTCACGAATCTCAGTTCCTTTCTCTAGATCTAGTTTTGAGAGCAAGCTCTCAGCATATGCTTTGGCTTCTGCTTCGGTTTCGCGGACAATCACGTGTACTCGTAATCCAAAGTCAACAGTTCTTCCATACGAGGCTGCCTTTAGGGAAAGGGTTGTCATCAGCTGGTGAATTTTTTCTTGGGTTTCTGGCCACATTAGATACACATCGCAGTGTTGGGCACACAACTCAGTCCCAGCAGGGGAGTAGCCGCCGAAATAAAGTAATGGGCCGCCATTTTGTTGATAGGGCTTAACGGGAGAACTGTCTAATTGAAATTGATAAAAATAGCCTTGATAATCAATATAATCCTGCGCCCAGGCTTGTTTCAGAATTTCAATCACTTCTTTGGAACGGGCATAACGTGTTTCAGAAGGTTCCTTCAAGCCAGGTAGATCGGAAGAAATAATATTGATGGTCAAGCGTCCTTTGAGGAGGTGATCCAAGGTAGCCAAAGCACGCGCGAGCATGGGAGGGTGAACTTCACCACAGCGGATGGCCGTGAGTAGATTCATTTGCTCTAGCTGGGGCGCTACAGCAGCAGCAAAACTCAAGGTGTCTTGTCCTACTTGATACGAAGAAGGACAGAGCATGTTTCGAAAACCCAACCGATCTGCAGTTCGAGCAATTTCAGAGGTATTTTCCCAGTTGCTTTTATAGGCTGGATTACGCAATCCAAGAAAATCATCGTCTCCATTACACAAGGGAGCAAACCAAGATATTTCAGATCCATCAACGGTGGATGAAGTACATTCAACAGCGGGAAGAATAGGTTTTGAATGCATAGGCACAATCGATTATCGAAAGTAGGCTTTTTCCCAAAAAGGTTTTCTATTTTTATTCAAATTTAGCACCTCAGATGGTCAAAGAATTATGGACTTTGCTCAGTTTTTTATGGTTGGGAGCCGTGTTGTATTTGAGTTTCTATCAACCTTCAGATTCTCCTCAACCCCCTTTTTTTCTTCATCAAGATAAAGTGGGTCATTTTATCGCATATGGGGTTTTATTTTTCTTATTTACTCAAAGTTTTCGCTATCACTTCCAATGGCTTAATTTTTTGTCTGGAGCGCTGGTCATATCGCTACTGTTGGGGATTCTAATAGAAGTTTTACAAGGAACCTTAACCAGCTATCGCGTTTCAGATTGGAAGGATGCAGTGGCCAACGCATCGGGAGTTCTAACAGTATATTACGGGTATCTTAAAACAAATAAAAATGCGTAAGACACAGTTAAAAATTCGAAAAGTTCACAGGTACTTGGGCTTGGCTATAGGGATCCAATTTATCATGTGGACCGTATCAGGATTGTGTTTCAGTTGGACCGATTTGGATGAAATT
>ERZ802830.1538-NODE-1538-length-21858-cov-6.57905_pt1 | contig 21858 bp, 21 predicted proteins | sample MGYA00345654_ERZ802830 | MGnify/ENA primary metagenome ERZ802830 (study PRJEB30503, sample SAMEA104212375) | marine metagenome | biome: Westerlies Biome; feature: [SRF] surface water layer (ENVO:00010504) within the epipelagic zone...; material: water...
AATTGATCATTGAAGAAAATAACGAATTGATAGAGTATTATTTTGAAAAAATACAATGTATTCTATTAAATAAAAATCAATGTGGGACAAAAGAATATTTAAAAATTTACGCATTAGACTTTAATAAAACTATTCCACTTAGCATAAAAATAGACAATAATCGGCAACTATTACTTTATTTACTATCAATTTTTTCCTCAATTATCATAATATTATTACTTACTAATTTAAATAGATATGACGTTTCACTAATTTCCTTATCTGTTTTATGTATTCTAATCTATATGGCGGACCAATATTTTAGAGGAGAGCACCCATCAAGTTTTTCAGGAATGCCTTATATGGGAAGAGGAAATGATGGTTTAACGCATTATTCTTTTGCGCGTGAAATGGTAGAGGCTTTATATAATAATAATATTAAAGAGTGGCTAAGAGGAAGCGAAGATATTTTTTATATGATGCCAGGTATGCGTTACTTATTAGGTATTTCTATGCCCTTTTTTGGAGAAAGTATATTTGGATTATTACTTTTAATATCACTAACACCTATTGTAATTAGATCTCTTCTCCAAAGAATATTTAATAAGAAATGGGAACTAATTATGTTAAGTTGTTTTTTTATAATTCCCATATTTGAATCTTTTGGTTTTTTTCAAATTTATTTTGCTAAATATACTATTGAAGGGTTTGGAGCAGGAATAGCAATATTAACTTTTATTGCAGCTTTTAGTATTTTATGGAAGGATGATGATAATGCTTATAGTAAAACAGAACTCTTAAAAGCAGGTTTTTTATTAGCATTAGCAATTTCTTTACGTCCAAATTTTTTACCAACTATCTTTATTTTATTATCTGGTATATCGATCCATTTTATCTACACAAAAAATTTCATTAAAATTTTACCTTTAGGTATAGGTTTTAGTCCTATCTTTTTACTTACATTCCACAATTTCTTTTTTGGTAATAAATTTGTTCCTATTACGAATTCTGCAACTATAGGAAATAATATGAGAAATAGTCCTGAACAATGGAGGGAATGCTTTAATGCCTTACCTGATTCTTGCAATAAAATTTTTGATCATATAGGAGTTTGGGTTTCTTTCAGCGAGCCTTGGTATATATTAATTATTGGTTGCTTATTGTTTATTATATTTAGTAAAAAATTAACTTTAAAAAATAAAATATTTGCTTTTTCATTGGTATGCGGACACTTAGTATTTTTATTTTATGAAGGTGTAGCGAGATATAGTCATGGGATATGGTTAGCATCATTTATATTGTGTTTACCAATAATAAAACAAAAAATAATTCATACTTATAAGATGATTAGATAATTTTAATATAGAAAGAATATAACTCATGAATAAATATAGTCATTACAAGAATGAACTTAAAGAAATAATAAATACTAATGTAAATCAATCTGATTGGAAGTTAATAAGAAAATTAAACTTACCAAAACAATATAATGAACCATCAACAGGAGAAATAAAAAAAGGAGTAGTTTTAGATGTAGAAGCTACAGGTCTATCAATTGGCCATGATGATGTAATTCAATTAGCTCTTTTACCATTCGAATATGAAGTGCCCTCCGGTAAAATTTTAAGTATAAAAAAAGAAGAAGCCTTTGACGGTTTAAGAGAACCAAGAATACCTATATCTACAGAAGCTTCATTAATTACAGGCATCACTAATGAAATGGTAATAAACAAGAAAATTGAATCCAAAGATGTTGAAAATATAATTAATAATACAGATTTAATAATAGCTCATAATGCTTCATATGATAGACCAATGGTTGAACAACACTGGAATTGTTTTAAAAATGTATCTTGGGCATGTACATTTAAATCTATAGATTGGCTTCAAGAGGGATTTAGTTCAGCTAAACTTGAATTATTAGGAGTTAATTTTGGATGGTTTTATGAAGGTCACGACGCGTTTAATGATTGTGAAGCATGTTTAGCTTTATTATCCGAGACACTGCCAAATAGAGATAGTACAGTTTTTTCTGCAGTTAGAGAATATGCTTCAAACCCTACCTTCCTAATTAAAGCAATAGATGCACCCTATAATAAACGTAATATATTAAGAAGAAAAGGTTATAAATGGCGACCAGCCGACCAATTAAATGGTAAAGTTTGGTGGACAGAAACAAAAAATTATGAAGAAGAAGTAAAATGGTTGCACGAAGAAATATATAATAGAAAAATTAATATTCCAATAAAACAAATTTCTGCATTAAATAGATATTCAGATAGAATATGGGAATAACTTTATAATTACTTTGGGTTATCTTTTAAATATTCTATGTAATCCAAGACTTCTTTTAATAAATTATCATCAATATCTTTGTAGCTAATATTAAATTTATTTTTTATGCATATTGCAACATGAGCATAGGGATTTCTTCCTTTTGGGTGATTAGGATGAGAAGGTAATTGTCCATCTAAATAATCGCCTGCTTTCTGAATGCATGCCCATATATATTTTCTATTATCTTCATTCATATAAGTACTATAAACAAAATTTAATAACATAAAAAAGTAATTTAGATATATTATAGTTTATAATAATAAATATGCACCTGTAGCTCAGCTGGATTAGAGCGTTGCCCTCCGAAGGCAAAGGTCGTAGGTTCAAGTCCTACCAGGTGCACCAGATGTATAGGAGATATCAATGACTAACTTTCAAAAAGTAGCAACATTTATGAAAACTTTTGGGCAAGAAGTAAAAACTAAAACAGAATTTCCAAAAGAGAAAATAGTAAAACTTCGCTATGATTTAATTAATGAAGAATTAGAAGAGTTGCAAGATGCAATAAAAGATAGAAACATGTTAGAAATTGCTGATGCATTAACAGATATTCTATATGTTACTTATGGTGCTGGCCATGCATTTGGTATAGACCTAGATAAATGCTTCAATGAAGTACAAGAATCTAATATGAGTAAATTAGGTGAAAATAATACACCTATTTACAATGAAAATGGTAAAGTAATGAAAGGGCCTAACTATTTTAAGCCTAATTTAAATCAATTTTTAAAATAATTAATATATCATTCTAAGAGGCTAAATAATATGATAAGTGAATTTAAAAATAAAACATTTAAGCTAAAAAACATAAATATCTATGCAGCTGAATATGGTGAAGGACCTCTTGTTATTATGGTCCACGGCTGGCCAGAATCATGGTATTCTTGGAGACACCAAATTAAACCTGTGGCTAATCTTGGTTATAAAGTTTTAGCTATCGATGTTAGGGGTTATGGGCAAAGTTCAAAACCACATGAAGTAGAAAAATATGACATGCTATCTCTTGTAGGAGATATTATTGGAATTATTAATGAAGAGAATGCACAAAATGCTATTTTAATAGGTCATGATTGGGGAGCTCCTATCTGTTGGACAACTGCAGCTTTACATCCAGAAAAAATTAGAGCTGTGATTGGATTAAGTGTTCCTCATGCTAGAAGAGGAGATATTTCAAATTCTGAATTATGGAGGCAAATTTATAAGGATAATTTCTTTTATCAAACATATTTTGAAAAAGAAGGTGTTGCTGAAGAGGAACTTGAAAGAGATATTGGAATATCCCTAAGAAAAATATACTATTGGATTTCTGCAGAAGGTCATGACGCTAAAGTAAGAACTAACTTTGATAAAGATAGTGAATTATTAGATGGGCTAGTAGACCCAAAGCCTTTTCCTGACTGGCTAAGTAATGAAGATTTAGGTTTTTATATAAATGAATTTAAGAATAGTGGCTTTAGAGGTCCAATAAATAGATATCGAAACCAAGATAGAGATTGGGAAAACATACCTGAGCTATCTGATCTTAAAATAGAAGTTCCTAGTTTTTTTATAGGTGGAGGAAAAGATAGTATTAGAAAGTTTATGAAAGGATATGACTTTTATGAAAACCCAGGGAAACATTGCAATGATTTTTATGGAAAATTAATTATTGATAAAGCGGGTCATTGGGTTCAGCAAGAAGCTCCATCAGAAACAACAAGAGGAATAACTGACTTTTTAAAAAAATTAGAGGAAAAAAATAAATGATAATTACTGATATTAAAACAACGCTACTTTCCGTACCATTTGAGGACCCTCCTAAAATAGGCTTTGTAGCAATGCAAAAAATTGATCTCTTAATATTAGAAATTGAAACCTCTTCTGGCTTAGTTGGAATGGGCTACCTTCATCCTATTATAGGAGGAATGCAAACTATAGAAATGTGCATACATGAAATGCTAAAACCATTGCTAATTGGAAAAAATGCCGAAAATATAGAAGCACTTTGGCAAGAAATGTGGAAAGCAACTTTCATACACGGGCGAATGGGAATTACAGTTATGGGTTTATCAGCAATAGATATTGCTCTTTGGGATTTACTAGGAAAATTTAAAAAACAACCGCTCTGGAAACTTTGGGGAGGATCTGATAAGCCCTTACCAGTTTATGGTTCTGGCTGCTATAGAGGCCTTGGTCACGATGGTATGATTGAAAAAGCAAAAAGATTTGTTTCTGAAGGATATACAGCTATTAAAATGCAAGTGGCTTGGGGATTTACACATGATGAAGACGTCACAAACGTTAGAGATATGAGAGAAGAATTAGGTGACAATATAAAAATTATGATCGACGTAAATCAAGGATGGACTCCTGAAGAGGCTATAAAGTTTGGTAAAGCTATAGATAAATATAATATAGAGTTTTTAGAAGAACCCGTTATTGCTGATGATTTTGAAGGATATAAAAAAATTGCACATGCTATAAATACTCCTATTGCTACTGGAGAAAACCATTTTACACACCATGATATGAAATTTTTCATTGAAAATAATATAGTATCTAATCTACAGCCAGACCTTATGAGAGGTGGTTATACAGAACTTAAAGTTATTGCTGAGATGGCAAATAGAAAAAATATAAATATTGCGCCTCATTTATTTATGGAATTAAATACTCATTTAAATGCTTCTATCCCTAATGCTGCATGGCTTGAACATATGGGATGGTACAATCATCTATGGGAAAACCCAATAATTCCTAAGAACGGAAATGCACAACCTCCTAATATTCCAGGGCATGGCTTAAAATTTAAATCAGAGTTATTTAAGGAATATCCTTATACAAAAATATAACCTTGAATCTAATTCTAAAGAGACATAGATTTAACTTATTATTAATTAACGAAAGGAGGTGGTCCAATGTCTAGTGATATGGATTATAATTTAAATAAATTTAATTTAATAAATAGATGTAGGAAAAACCTCATAAAGGTACCTGCATAAAAATTTTGAATTTATTTTATATAAATTATCACGAAGGGAAGCACTAAGTGCTTCCCTTTTTATAAAAATGAGCCAAAGATAAAAATATGAACTTAGAAAAAATATTCAAAAATTTGATATTACTAAACATAGGTATGTTTATTTTAATTATTATCTCGTCTAGTTATCAATCAACAATAATTACAGACATTACTAAAAATCTAGATCCAGGGTTTTTTGATACCCATTTTGGTATAGCATTAGTTATTACAATTTTATTAATGTATTTAGTTTCCGTTTATTGTCTTTATAATTTTAAAACTATAGGCAAATCACTATTTTTATTCACTATAATAGGATATATCATCTGCCTTTTCTTAGGAAAAATTCAAGTCATTGGTCAGATAACATATATACTTCAATATGTTGCCACATTAACTGATGGAGCAATTTTAACACTTATATATTTTTCTCCGTTAAAGGAAAAATTTAAAAATTAAACATTTATTCAGGTTTAATAAATTTTAAAGTCATTCTATCGCTCTCACCTATTGCTAGATATTTTTCTTTATCCTCATCTCCAAGCCGAAGGGAAGGAGGCAAAGTCCACACTCCTTTAGGATGAATAGTTCCATCTTTAGGATTAGCATTAATTTCACTTGTAGCTATTAAAACAAAACCAGCTTTTTCGGCATATTCTATTGCTAGTTTCTCTGTTACATATCCACTTTTATTCATATCCTCAATAGATGTACCAGGAAGAGCCCTATGCTCTACTATACCAAATATTCCACCTGGCTTTAAAACCGCGTAAGATTTATTAAAAACATCCATTAATAATTCTGCCTTTAACCAATTATGTAAATTTCTAAAAGTTAATACCATATCAACGGACTCCCTATCATACAGAGGTTTTTCATCTATAAATAGAGTAATCATCTTCATCTCGGATAGTATTTTACTTTTAGCTCTATTAGCAATATTACGTTTTATTACTTTGGGTGTCCACGCGGCATAGTTAGGGTCAAAATCTGCTGCTAAAAATATTCCTTCAGTTGTTAGGAAAGGTTCTAAAATTTCACTATACCATCCTCGACTAGGCCATAATTCTATTACTGACATACTTGGCTTTATTCCAAAGAAAGTAAGTGTCTCTTTAGGATGTCTATATTGGTCTCGTTTAATATAGTCAGCAGTTCTGTCTGAATTAGAAATTGCTGTATCTAAAGGATTAGCAAATATTACATTAGTAAACATTAATATTATAAAACTAAGAACGATAAATAAACTTTTCATTTTTTTTCCTTAACAATTAAGTATTTTTAGTTAACCTTTATAAAATATATTAATTTAAATTTAATCCCAATCAAATATTAGTAACAGGAATTATAATAAAATGAAAAATTTAGAATTTAAAGGAAAAGTTGCTTTAATAACTGGTGCCTCAAGAGGAATAGGAAGAGCTATAGCAATAGAACTTGCAAGGAATGGAGCTAATATAGCTATAAATTATAACTCAAATTTAAAATCTGCAAAAGAAACGCAAAAATTAGTTGATAAAACAGGCGTAAAATCAGAAATAATTAAAGCAGACGTATCAAGAGAAAAAAGTATAAAACTACTTATAAAACAAACAGAAAAAAAATTGGGTCCTATTGATTTATTGGTAACAAATGCGGGTATTGCTCTATTATCTAAAGATCCATTAAAATTAGACTATAAAATATGGAAAAAAACTATGGCTACTAATGTTGACGGAACATTATTACCTATTAAAGAAGTTCTTCCAGGCATGATAAAAAGAAAATATGGAAGGATAGTTTGTCTTTCCTCAATAGCCGGCTTAGGAATGAGGCCAAACATGATAACTTATGGAACATCAAAAGCAGCGGTTATAGCCTTAGTACGAAATTTATCTGCAGCAGTAGCTCCACATATTAGAATAAACTCTGTAGCTCCTGGTCTAATAGAGACCGACATGATTGAATCACTAGATAAAAAAACTAGGAAAAATATGATTGAAAATACGCCTTTAAAAAGAATAGGAAAACCTCAAGATATTGCAAATTCAGTATGTTATTTATTATCTGATAGATCAGATTATACAACAGGGCAAACTATAGTAACAGATGGGGGAAGAGTTCCATTACCTTAATATTTGATTTTAAAAAGTATATATTATTATTTTTTATTACCTTTTATGCTTTTAACTTAAATGCAGATGACGAAATTATATCTAATACGAATGTTATTGTAGTTGATGGGGATACTATAAAGTTTAACAATAAAAAAATTAGATTACATGGAATTGATACTCCTGAGATAAAACAAATATGTAAAAACAAAATAGGAGAAAATTATAAGTGTGGAGTAAAAGCAAAAATCGAACTTATAAATTTAATTTCTCAGCAAAAAATAAAATGTCTTATTCACGGAAAAGATAGATATAAGAGGCTAATAGGAACATGTTTTATTAATGAGACAAATATTAATAGATGGCTCGTAAAAAATGGCTGGGCCCTTGCATACAGGAAGTACTCTAAAGACTACATTGGTGATGAAGAGTGGGCAAAAAATAATCATAAGGGCCTATGGCAAGGAAATTTTTTAGAGCCTTGGAAATGGAGACAAAAGTAGTTACCTATTAATTTTAGTTTCATGTTGATAAGCAATAATATTTTCTGTAATCGGAGAAAGTTCTTCATAAGAGAGGGAAAATTTTTGTTTAGGATATGGTCCTATATGCAGTAAATGTAAAAAAAACCATAAAGTTAATAATATAAATATTAGACCTAAACATATTTTATACAATATCTCTAATACCATTATTCTCCGATCACATATTAAATTCTTATGTCTATTATTCTTCCAGATCTTTATTAATTGATAATTTGCTATCCTCTATATTTGATAAATTTACAGAACCTTCAGTCTTATAATCTGCTCCGTAATATCCAAGCAAGAAAAGTCCTAATAATAATAAAACTGTCGCTAATAAACCTTTATTTTCTAATCTATCCATTTTATCTCCTTATAAGTTTGATTATCGAAGTTTTACATAGCCTTATTAATTATCTATATATTAAAAATGTATTTTTTATGAAGAGTCTAGATAAGGAAGAAAACCTATGAGATTTTATATTATAACTTATAAAAAAGCGTAATATTTAAGAAGCATACATTACAACTAATGCAAAAATTATCATAGATACAATAATAATAAATAATATCCTTTTAAAGCCCTTCACCAAAGTAGGAAAAAGAATTCTCAATATTATTAAAACAGCGGCAATAACTAATAATTTTATTAGTGTCATAAAAAGCATTAATTTTTATCCTGCATTTTATAGGGCCCTAGTTCTTTAATATAATCGTCTGCAAACTCCTCATATATTTTTTGTCCCATTTTAAAAAAATTAGCTTCCTCACTTTTTACATCTCTAAAATAGTTAGCTGGCCTACCTGCAAATATAGTATTAGCTTTTACCAATGTTCCTGCTTTGACAATTGCACGGGCACCAACAAAAGCATCTTTTTCAATTATAGCGTCATCCTCAATCGTACAACCCATTCCAATTAGACAATTGTCTCCTATAGAGCATGCTCCTAATCTAACATTATGTCCTACAGTTACCTTGTTACCTATGACTAAAGACTTTTTCCCTGCATCAATTATAGTGTTATCTTGAATGTTAGAACCTTCTCCTATAAAAATATTTCCCCCAGGTAATGATGAAACTATTGTAGCAAACCATAAACTAGCTTTATCTTTTACTGTAATATCTCCTCTTATAATTGCATCAGGAGCGATAAACGCTCGAGAACTAATTTTTTCTAGCCCTAATTCATAGTTTATCCATGGCTCTAAACCAAGTTCTGCTAAAGGGTCATCTCCTTCCAATTTACTTCTAACAATACTATCAGGTAAAAACTCATTACTTAAAATTTCAGACTTATATTTTCTAATACTTTTATTATCAGTTGACCCTATTGCTTTAGCAGGTGCTCCTGATATTAATGAATTATTAGGAAACTTCTTTCCGGGAGGTATTAAAGAATTAGCAGCGATAACACAATTATCGCCTATTTCAGATCCATCCATAATAATTGCCTGGTCACCAAGAATTACAGACTTTCCGATTTTACAAGCGTGAACTAGAGAAAACCTTCCAATAATACAGTTATCTCCAATATAAGAACCCATCAAATCACTAGCGACATGAACAGTACTTCTCTCTAAAAAATTAACCTCTTCACCAACAAGAATTTCTGCTCCATCCCCTCTTAAAACCACTCTATCTTTAAGTATACTTTTTGATCCTAAAACTGTGTTACCTATTAAAGTTGAAGTAGAAGAGCTCTTAACACCTTTTCCTATTTTAGGAAAAAACCCTTTATAAGAAATTAATTCACATTTCAATTTTTGTAGCTTTCTTTAAAATCTGTTTCCATTTCTTTTCTTAGAGTATAAGCATTAGATTCTGAGATAGGGCTAATATCTTTTTGTGAAATCACATGTCCTTCTGGAACATCATTTAGAAGTTTAACATTGTGAGCTAAGCCAATAGGTAAAGCATTAAAAGAAATAGACTTAGAGGCGGGTATTAATTTTCCCCAAACTGTAGTTCCTCCTTCACCATCCAAACTTTCTCCTGCTTTTAGGTTTCTTTTTGCTACAGAAACAGCATCACCTTTAAAAAATTTTGTTGCTCCTGTAGACTTATTATCTAATAAAGCAGTCGCAACGCTAAAACCTAATTCAGAACCAATTAGATGGATCGGCCTCCATAAGGCTGCATACTTTCCACTTTCATCAACAGGAACTCCATATTCTCTAAAGCATTGTTCCGTATAAATAGAATCTGATTTAAATACTACAAAAACACCCCATCGCAAATTATCAGGAATTTCTATTCCATTTCTTTCTAATGATGAAACCACTTCAACAATTCCAGAATTTTCTAATACTCCACCATGTTCTTTAGGTTTTAAAACATGAGATAATTTTGATATACCAACGGACGGAAAAAGTAGGCCGTCTTCTGGTACTCCTAAGCCAGTAGCATTAGCTAAGGCTCCCATTTCTATTGCTGATTTAGTTCCATCTAAAAAAGAATTAAACATTTTAGAGTTTAAGCCTCCAGCAGCCGCTTCTTGAGCACTTAAGCCGTAATAATCCCATACAGATGAAGGAGTACTAGAATGATATACTGGTAAATATTTTGTTCCTTTTCCAGCGCATACTACTTCAAACCCAGAACTTTTAACTCTTTCTATTAGTTCACAAATTAAAGCAGGTTGATCTCCATAAGCGACGGAGCACACAACACCAGCTTCATTAGCTCTTTTTATAATTGCAGGTCCACATAATACGTCAGCTTCTACAGTTACTAAGACTACATGCGAATTAGCTTCAAATGCTGCAAGGCAATGATCAACTCCAGCTTCTGGATTACCTGTAGCCTCAATTACCAAATCTAATTGTTCGCATTGCGCTAATTCTAAACCTGAATCAGTAAACCAAATTTCATTAGATGTTATTGCTTCATTAATGCCTAAAGTGTTTAAATCTTTTTCAAAACCTGCCGTTCTTATCGCTTCTTCAGCACGTTTAGGGTTTAAGTCTGCTATTGCTGCAATATGAAAGCCGCTAGTACTATTTGCTTGGGATAGAAACATAGTTGCAAATTTTCCAGCTCCTATTACTCCTACACGAAAAGATTTACCCTCTTCATTATATTTTAATAACCTATCAGCTAAATCTAAATTCATTTTATTTGAAACAAGAATCCTCTACGCATTGTATGGGAGTAAAATCCCTATGCGCTATATACTCTGGTCTACTATACTTTCTAATATAATTGCTTGTTCTATTTAAAGATATATAAACTATAGTTCTATTCCATGGAGACATATTAGACGGAGAGCCATGCACTAACGTTGAATCAAAAAGTATCATTGATCCTGCTTTACCCTCAGGAGCAATAATACCTCCCTTATCTACTAACTTAGAAATAGTATCATTATTAATAGTCCATAAAGGATAAGAGGTGGTAGTAACATCATGCTTTGCTTCAATATAACCCTCTCTATGTGATCTAGGAATAAAGTTTAATGGCCCATTAAATTGAGTAACATCATCTAAAAAAAGTCCTACATTAAGAGCTAAGCCTTCAGGCATTTCATCGTCATTTTTCCAAGTACCATAATCTTGATGCCACTGCCATAAATCTCCATCAAAAGCTTCCTTAGCATTAATTTTAAATTGATGAATATATACATCACCTTCTAAAAGCTGCTTTGCAGGCTCAATTATTCGCGGATGGCGGGATAAGTTTGAATAAATATCACTAAAAGTATGAGCAGCAAAAACAGTTCTAATAGCTTTTCCATCTTTTTCTTTTTGTACTTCCTCTCTATCTAAAGAATACATTTTAGGAAGTTCGTTATTCATTATTTCTACTTCTTCTGCATCAAATACATTTTCTATAAATACATACCCTAATTCTTTAAAAGATTTTACCTGTTCATCTGATAATTTCATCTTACTACCTCTCCGTTATTATAACCCATAAGCAGTTCCTTCTCTTCTTTGATCTGCTACACCATACAATTTTTTAGCATTATCTTTATAAATCATATGTATACCACTTGTCATATTTTTTCTGTTAATTTTATGACCTTTATTTTCTAACTCTTTTGTTAATATATCTCCTATCACTCCTGATTCTATATCAGATTTAAAACCTCTATTACATATATTAGGTTGTTCTGTAATATTCTCTAGCTTTATATTTAGGTCTATTACTCTAACTAAAGATGCTGCTACATAACATATAATTTGAGATCCTCCTGGTGAACCTAATATCATTCGGAGTTGTCCTTCAGTATCAAATATTAATGTAGGAGACATTGAAGAGCGCGGTTTCTTTTTTCCCTCAGGACGATTAGCAATTAAATTTCCTTTCTTATCTTTAGGATAAAAGGAAAAATCCGTCATTTGATTGTTTAATAAAAACCCAGACGTCATAAGACCACTTCCAAACATAAACTCTATAGAAGATGTAAGAGCTAGAGCGTTTCCATATTTATCTATAATAGATAAATGAGTTGTTGAAGGTTTTTCACTTGTTGAATCTATTCCTAAATATTTTGTATTATCATTATTAAATTTTCCTTTTTGTGGATTAGAAATAATACTATTTTTTTTAATTAATTCAGAGCGTTCTTTTAAGTATTTTTCATCAAGCATAAGTTCTATAGGGACGTCAATAAAATCATCATCAGCAATATAATAACCTCTATCTGTATAGGCCAACTTAGAAGCCTCTAAAAATAAATGCCATACTTCGGGATCGTTTGGGTTATTTGAAGATAATTCAAAATTATTTAAGATTCCTAGAATCTGTAAAATAGTTATTCCTCCTGAACTTGGAGGTCCCATTCCACAAATTTTCCACTTTCTGTATTTTCCACATGTGGGTTTAGTAAGAGCTGGTTTAACAAAACTAAAATCTTTCTTTGTCATTAGCCCTGGACTACTTTTATGTTCTGTCACTGTAGATAATATATTATCTGCTAATTCTCCAGTTAACATAGCCTTAGAACCTTTATCTCTAATTAATTTTAAAGTATCCGCAAATTGTAGATTTTTCTTTAATGTTCCCTCTAACAAGCCTCCATTATCAATATTAAAATACTCTCTAGCAGTTTCTTGATTCTTTAAGTGAGGTGCTCTAGAAGTAAGTTTTGATAGCCTTTTTCCAACTACGAAACCTTCTGTAGATAACTTAATAGAATCTTCGAATAGTAATTTCCATTGCATATTTCCATGAACCTCATGTGCTTTTTCTAGCATAGTAACTAAGGATGGAACTCCAACTGCCAATCCTCCAGAAACAGCTTCTATAAAACCCTTCTTTTTTCCATCAGAATTTAAAAAAACTCTTTCTGAAAAATTCATAGGTGCTTTTTCTCTCCCATCCCACGCATATATATTCTTAGTTTTAGCGTCATAATATAATATGAATCCCCCTCCACCTATGCCTGAAGATTGAGGCTCTACTAGATTTAATACCATTTGAGCAGATATAGCCGCATCTATTGCCGTACCTCCCAGCTCTAATATTCTTATTGCTGATTTAGTAGCTCTATGATCAGCCGTAACTACCATATAATTATTTGACTTAATATACTTAGACTTTCCAATATTACTAAGAGAACCTTCTGGTGAAGATTTAAAGCTATCTATTTCGTCAGCAGCCATAGTAAATTTATTAAAAATGATTACACTAATAAACCAAATAATAATTATTTTATATGCCATATTTTAACTCTTATAAAAATTTTCTTGCGTAGCGCCTGTAATGGCTTTATTAGAATAATGTTTATTTTATTAAAATACGATAAAATAAGTATTTTATAAATGGTTTTTTTAATGGTGTGTAATTATGAGTATAGAAGTTATTAGAGATTTAAGAGGTTTGCATTCTTCCATTGCACGACACAGGCATGGCCCATTAAATACTGCAGCTTCTCTAGCAATAGTTCCAACTATGGGTGCTATTCACGAAGCGCATGAAGCATTAGTAGTTGAAGCAAAAAGAAATGCTAATATAGTTTTAGCTACAATTTTTGTGAACCCTATGCAATTCGGCAAAAATGAAGACTTAGATAAATATCCAAAATCGGAATTGGAGGATATTAAACGTCTAGAATCTAAAGGTTGTGATATCGTATATATTCCTGAAAATGAAACTATTTATCCAGAAGATTTTGATTTAACTATAAATGTTCCTAAACTTAGTTCAGTACTTTGCGGAAAAGAAAGAAAAAACCACTTTCAAGGAGTTGCTACAGTAGTAGCTAAATTACTGCTTCAATCTGGGGCTGATTACGCAATTTTTGGAGAGAAAGATTATCAACAACTACTAATAATAAAGTCCTTAGTTCGTGATCTAGATATTCCTTGTCAAATTGTTCCAATAAATACTGTGAGAGATAGTAACGGATTGGCACTATCCTCAAGAAATCAATATTTAAATACAAAACAAATAAATATAGCTAATAATATTAATATGATCATGAATGAAGCAGCTAAAAACTTTTATAATCTTGATATTAATGAAACAATATCTTTTGTTTTAAAAAAATTAGAAAAAGTAGGTATTAAAAAAATAGACTATGTAGAGATAAGAAATAATAATAATTTAAAAAATGTAACTAATAATGATAAATCTAATGCAAGATTATTTATAGCTGTATATATTGATGAGATAAGATTGATAGACAATATCAAACTATAAATAATTTAAATTAATGCGCCCGTAGCTCAGCTGGATAGAGTATCTGATTACGGATCAGAGGGTCAGGGGTTCGAATCCTCTCGGGCGCGCCACTAAACTCCAAATATTGATGCCAAACCCATTTTTTTTTCCATCTCATTCATTTCTTTTTTGGATGGACATTCCCCTAAATTATTAGCTGCTTCTAAAACTAAAGGTAGAATATTAACATCGCCTACCGAATTCAAAAAAATATCTTTGTGGCTTAATACCCAGTCTACAGATTTTTGAATACTATATTTATCCTCTAGAGGTTGATACCAAGGAGTATGAGTTTTCTTCATACCGGCAGCATAAGGGCCTCTCGCAATTGCTTTAATAGTTTGAACAGCTATATTCCTTTTTCTGCATAATTTTAAAGTATCATTAAAATCTTTTGGATAACTTTTATAATTTGACATATACCAATTCCATGGCAGCAGAATAGAATCAAAATTATAACGTTCTATACTTTTTTGATGCATAGCTGCTGCTGTCCAACCATGGCCAGTTACTCCTATAAATTTTATTAAACCCTTAGACCTTGCTTCAAGAATAGCATCTAAAACACCATTTTCTTCCATAGCCTGATCCCACTCAATAGGATTAGTTAACCCATGAATTTGCATTAAGTCTATATAGTCTGTTTTTAAACGATCTAATGAGAGCAAAATAGATTCTTTTGCTCCTTTATAAGTTCTTTCATATGTTTTAGTAGCTAGAAAAAAATTTTTACGGTAATTCTTCATCCAAGGCCCAATCCTCAATTCTGCATTACCATAAATATTAGCAACATCAATGTGATTAATATCATACTTAAATAATAAATCTAAAACTCTATCAGAAGTAGATTGTGTCTCATTCCATAAAGCGGCTGCTCCAAATATTACTGCAGAGCTTTTATGGCCAGTATTACCAAATTTTCTTTTTTCAATTGCCATATACTATTATTTTTCATAACTAAATCTTAATTTAGCATAATCAAAATAGCTTATTTTTGATATAAAAATAATATAAAAATATGTAGTAAAATTTTACATTTTATATATAGTGTTATTTTGCATAGCAGGAATGCTAATTTGTAATATGTTGGAAGTTAGGTCAATAATTTATGATTTTACGTAAATGGCAAGCGGAAATACTTGATAAATATGATGAAATACGTAATACACATAAAAAATTTATTTTAAAGGCTCCAACTGGAGCAGGTAAAACAGTTTTAGCTAGTGAGATTATTAAAAAATTTTATGAAAATAAAAAAATATTGGTCTTATGCCACAGAATAGTTTTGCTTGAACAACTAGAAAGAGAACTTAAAAAAGACCATAAAGTTCGCAAGCTTGGTATATCAGATGATATAAAGAATTTCGGTGAAGCCGATATTGTCCTATCTACAAATTTAAGGTCTAAATATGCTATTGCATCATTAATACCAGAAGCAGATTTAATTATTATTGACGAAGCGCATAGAGTCTCTCCTGTGGGCTCAGCCTATCAAAGGGTTTTAGATATATTTGATGAAAAAGGAAAAAATAATAGCCATATAATGGGACTAACTGCTTCACCAGAAAGAAGAACAGGCAATCAGAATGATCAATTAGGTTTAGTTTTTGATGCCATTATTGATTGTGCGGACATTAAAACATTGATAGAAGAAAAAGTTTTAGTAAAACCAATTTATAGACCACATTTTATTCATGACCTTAACTTAAACAATGCTGAAATAAAGAATGGGGATTTTCCTATCTCCGTTTTATCTAATGCTATTATAAAATCGTCTATGATTGATTACGCACTTTGTATATATAAAGAAGAAAGAAAAAATGTTAGCCCCAAAGCTATATCTGCTTGGTTTTGTCCTGATGTTGCAGTAGCTAATAAAACGCTAGAAATACTTCATAAAGCAAAGATTAAAAGTGATATTTTAACAGCTTTAACTCCTACAGGAGAAAGAACTCGCATTCTATCAGACCATCAAAATGGAAATATTGAAGCTGTAGTATCGGTAGGTGTTTTAGTGGAAGGTTGGGATAACCCAAATTGTAATATAATTGTACATTTAAGGCCTACACTATCTAAAGTACTATGGGGGCAGTCTGTAGGAAGAGGTCTAAGATGTGCAAAAGATAAAGACAAGTGTATAATTATAGATGTTAGTTCAAATTGGAGTACATTTGGTCCTGTAGAAAACCTTAAATGGGACTTATGGAGTCATAGAAGATCGTTTATTAAATTCCAAAATAGATTTAATTGGATTGCACAACAATTTGATGAACATGAAAAAAAATCTTCATTTTTTATTTGTGAAGGAAGAAATAAAGACCAAGAAAGATGCTCATATATCTATAAAAAAGATCTATATAAAGATGATCAATGCCCTGTTTGTTCATCTACAGCTTGTATTGATATCCATAAAGAAAAGCTTGTAGATTCAAACGTTAGTGATCTCAATTTACATGGTATGTTTTTTGATAGAATACCAAGGGTATATGAAGAATTAAGACCAAGCGTATGGAATAGCTTAGAAAGACAGGCGTGGAATTATAAAAGTATTGAGGAACTTACTTTTTTAATATTCTGTAAGTCTTTTTATTTCATAAATGGCACTAAAACTAATTCAGAATCAGAGTATTGGAATCTAATAATAGAAGCGGAGATTCAAGTTAGGAAATTCCTTATAGGAAAGTGCATCAGTGTAACACAGCAAGAAGAATTTAGTTTTGCCGCAATAGCGGATGGCTTACTTCTAGGAAAAAGAGTTAGAACTGTCCAAGCTCATTATGGAATATTTATGTGTGGCCAAAAATTTGAAGGTAATTCAACTAAAGAATTGGAAAGAAAATACCAAAAAGCACTCCAAATTGCTGAAAGAATAGTAATTATGGGATGTCATAATAGGGAAAAATTACCTTATTTTAATGCTCAATTAGAATTATCCTCCTAAACTATTTACCTATCCATTTATTTTCAGATCTAAAACAATTATCATTGCGCCATTCTTCAAATGAAAAATCAATTCTTTTATCTATAAGAAGACAATACTTCTCATTTTTAAGATTTTTTTGAATTAAATCCTTATTACAACCTACTTCCGTTAAATATGTTTTACGAACTAACATATCGTTTTTTTCTATATATTCATTAGGAAATATAGCCCACACTAATAAAGCACATAATAACATTTTTATTTAGCTAAGTTTGGAGTTAATATTGTTCTATCTTTTCTAGATTTTTGTTTTCTAATTTTTACTAGGGGAGGACATTTATGTTCGTCGCTATATAGTGATTGACAATCAAGACAATAAAAACATTCATCCATAATAATTTCGCCGGTAGGCTTTATAGCATTTATAGGACATTCACGCGAACAAAGCTGACATGGGCTACCACATTCTTCTCTTCTTTTTAAGGATTTAAATATTCTTAATTTTCCACCGATAGCCATAAAAGCACCTAATGGGCATATAAAGCGACAGAAAAACCTTTCAATAAACAGTCCAATAGAAAGAAGTAATACTGCATAAATTACAAAATACCATTCTCTATTAAATTGCATAGAAATAGCCGTTTTAAATGGCTCTACTTCAGATGCAACATTTACACTTGCCATTGAGTAAAAGCTGGTGCCCACTAAGCCTAGTAATATAAAATATTTTATTGGCCATAACCTTTTGTGCCAATCATGCGAAATTTTTATTTGCGTAACCTTTAATGCTTTAGCAATCTTAGAGCTTAATTCCTGTAATGCTCCAAAAGGGCAAAGCCAACCACAAAAAACTCCTCTGCCCCAAACTACAAAACTTATTATAACAAATATCATTAAAGAAACTAAAATTGGATCTGATAATAAAACGTCCCACGAGGTATTCAATATTGGAGCTGTTAACCAAGTAAGTATGCTAATTATTGTTATTTGGCCTCCAGCATAAAAACCTAGCCATACCAAGACCCATGCTAAAAATAAATATCTAAAAGATTTCCAAATAAAATTATGTTTAACTAATTCATCCATTTTCCATAAAGCTAATGATAAGATTGTTAAAGTTAGCACAAGCAAGCTTAAATTGAATCTTTGACTCTCCCAAGCTGCATACCATATAGGGTCATTATTATCAGCTAGCTCATCTAAACCATCAGGCTGAATAATATATTTAGGATTCATAGAGTAATCTATATAAAACTTCTGGTTTGGTTCATTCTCATCACTTTCTAGAATTAATTCGAATTTCCAAGGCTTAACTTGATCTATTCCAGCTTCTGGAGGAATTCTATAAATACCCGCCTCAGCAAAAAAAGGCTTATCTTCTCCATGTAAGAATCCTAAATTTCTAAAATGTTCTTTTGATAACTGGAACCTATTATTACCCTGAATGATAGCCATTCTTTTAAATGGCCCTGACGCTATATGAGGTTCTCCATCTATAGGATATCGTCCTAGGCTAGCAACCATTATAGTAATTTCTTTAGGATCTCTTCCTGCAACAAAGATATCATACCATTTATCTCCTAAAAGATTTCTTCCTATAGTGGGCGTAATTACTGGCGCCACATATAAATCTATTACTAAATTTCTATCTGTGTCTTTATAGCCTTTTTTTACTTCTTTTTGCTTTGCAGCAACCGGAGTATTTCCTTTAAATACTGCCTTGTATCGATATATATCAGCAACTCCAGTTCTATTTGTAATTTTGGGATGATTCATTCCAAGCTTTTTAAGGTCCTCTAAAGTTAATGTTAATCTACCAACTGAACCATCCTGTATTAAGTTATTAAACTTAGACTCCTCAAAAGAAACTATATTAACTACAGGCTCATCACTTAATCTCATTCCTTTAGCTAGCGCTATAGTTCTAGCAGCCCTTAATATAGCTCCATTAAATAATACAGCGCTTACTGTGGCAGAAGAGATGCCATCAATTGATCCAGGTCCTTCTGTTCTGAGTAAATTAACTTTTATAGGCATCCTAATATCAAGCCCTTTATACTGGGCAGTAAATAATGGCAAAACTAATTCACCATCAGGAGTATACATTCCTATTATAGGCTCCAAATGATCTATAATTTTTGCTCCAGCAAGTTTTCCATCTAATCTAAGTCCAACGACTATATCAAATACTTGTGAGGAATATCCTTTAGAACTTGTAATATCTTTAGTAATAAATAAATATCCAAGAAGATTTTCTTCTGAACTTACTGCAGCTGATGGAATTTCTCCTTCTAATCTTCCTATTTTTGTTGCCTTAGGAAAAAACTCTTTAGCTAATTCTATATTCACCCATGGAGGATCAGAAGCTCCCCACTTTCCAGATCTCAAACTATTTATATAACTTGTAGTTAGGCTTTCTTCTTTCTTCTCTAATTTATTATATTTATAATCAGGGTTTCTTAGTTTATCAGCGTATTCTGCATGTCCTTTATTTTCAGAATCAGAATTATCTTGAGCTGTAGAATTAAAAATTATTAAAAAAGATATAATAGTGAAAAATGTTAAAATTTTTCTTATCACATAATTCCTCCCAAAAATAATGTTCTGTAAAACCTAATTTATAAAACATAAAAATACTATTAAAAATTTTAAATTATTTGCTATTAGAGTTATTTCATGATTAGCTTAGAGTAAGTTTAATTAATTGGGAGGAAACAAAATGGGCGGAACATGGCTCAGCGAGCGTGAGCTTGCTTTAGTGGATGGAGCGGAAAAATTAAGTATAGATTTACCGATTCCAACACAAATAGTATCAAATGGTGAATATTTGCCACCTAAACAATCAAATGTTCAAAAGAAAGTTGAAGATTTAACTATAGAATTAGCAGATAAAAATGCTAAGCATTTAGGTATGTCAAGGAGACAATTTCTTCAGACAAGTTGTGGAATGGCAACTGCCTTCTTAGCTATGAATGAAATATACGGAGGAGGAGTATTTCAGGTTAATGAAGCCGAAGCAAGAGATCCTGAAATGATGTTAGAAAGAACTGCAAGAGTTGAAGGTCAATTTATATTTGATGATCAAACTCACTTTCTACGTGATGACTTCCCTCATGAAGCAATCCTTGGTCTTGGAGAATTTGCCGCAGAACATTGGAATCCAAAACTTAAAGAAGAAGGTCTATCACTTACAAGATATAAATTTGAAAATTATATTGCGGAATTATGGTATAGGTCTGATACAAAAATGGCTCTTTTATCTGGTGCGCCTTTTGATGACCCAACATGGTGGTTATTGCATAATGATCAAATAGTTGCAGCAAGAGATATGATTAATGATTTTTCTGGAACAGAGCGTATGCTTGGTCATTCTGTTATAACTCCAGGTCAAGATGGATGGATGGATGAAGTTGATAGGGCAATAGAGACTTTAAAGCCAAATTCATGGAAATCATATACAATTGGAGATCCATTATCACCATCTAAATATCCATGGCGCTTAGATGATGAAAAATTAATGTATCCATTCTATGAGAAGGCTGTTAAGGCCGGTATAAATACTATATGTATCCATAAAGGTTTATTACCGCCGGATTACGAAACTTCATTTAAAGGTGTGTGGCAATATGCTACAGTAGATGATGTGCCAAAAGCAGCACAGGATTGGCCTGAAATGAACTTTGTAATTTATCACTCTGCTTTACGCCCATTCCTAGAACTTCCAGATCAAGCATGGAATGAATTTGAAGAAAGTGGCGGATATATAAAATGGGCTTCTGATTTAGCCGCTATTCCTGAAAAGTATGGTGTGTCCAATGTATATGGTGAAATAGGATCTACTTTTGCTAACTCAGCAGTTGCTCATCCTCGTTTCTGCGCAGCTTTTATTGGAACTCTTGTTAAAGGGTTGGGCGCAGATCATGTTGTTTGGGGAACAGATACTGTTTGGTATGGGTCACCACAATGGCAAATTGAAGCAATGAGAAGACTAGAAGTTCCTGAAGATATGCAGAAGAAATATGGTCTTCCTGCTCTTGGTGGTGAAAATAGTCTTACCAAACAAGCAATATTTGGTTTAAATTCTGCTCGTATCTATGGATTAGGTATGAATGAAGCGAATAACTTACCAGATATGCCTTCTTTCTCTGAAGACAAGATAGCTAAACTTGCTGAAAGATTTAAAGAAGAAGGTGGAAACCCATCTAATAAACGATATGGATATGTGCGAACAGCATAATTGAAGTTTATTAGGTTTCAAATATAAAAATCAATCCTTTCCCCAAGCGGCATCGTTTTTTTCTAAATAAAAGGATTTGAACTATGAACTTCATAA
>ERZ802830.1540-NODE-1540-length-21849-cov-6.36111_pt1 | contig 21849 bp, 21 predicted proteins | sample MGYA00345654_ERZ802830 | MGnify/ENA primary metagenome ERZ802830 (study PRJEB30503, sample SAMEA104212375) | marine metagenome | biome: Westerlies Biome; feature: [SRF] surface water layer (ENVO:00010504) within the epipelagic zone...; material: water...
CTTATATGGAACCGAACAATAGCATTCTTTATGGCAGATGCTGTATATGAAGAAGTTCATGTTGTTATTACTATGGATACTTTCTCTTCAGATTACAGTTTTATAGGAAAAGAAAAGTATCTTCAGTTCAATGGATGGATGTTATTGTACAACAAAGAAAACAGTAATGTAAATAGCGCAGCGATTGTGAAAAGATATCAAGAAATGAAACCAAAACCAACCAAGTTTGAAGGTCATAACATCTGGACCAATCCACCAGCTCGTTATAATGAGTCTAGTATCATTGATAAATTAGAGAAAAGTGGTATTGGACGACCATCAACATACGCAAGTATTATGAGCAAACTGTTTGAAAAAAAATACATTGAAAAGAGGGATATTCAAGGAAATGAGAAAGAGCATATAGACTATGAGATCAAACTCCAAACATCTAAACCCAAAAAGATAAAAACCACCAAACACATGAAACTAGTTGGAGATGAAAAGGGTAAATTAAAGCCTACCGATATAGGTTTGGTGGTGGATTCATTTGTCGCCAACAATTTCAAAAACATTGTAGATATTGATTTTACAAGTAGTATGGAAAACTCATTGGATGATATTGCAAACAAAAGTATAGAATACAAATCCTTCCTTATCCACTTCTATCAGCATTTCGAAAAAGACTTCATGAATGTCCAGAATACTATGAAAATGAGTGACAAATCAAAACATCCGAAACAACAATTAGGGAAAGAAGAACATATTCTTTACAAACCAAGTGATTGTATGATTATCAAACGACTTACTAAATATGGTCCAGTGATCGAAACTCGGTTTAATGATTCATCCAAGAAGAGTGAATACATCAATATACAAAAGTATCTAGATGATACGAACAAAGACCTAAATTCATTAACAAAGAAAGATGCCGAATTTCTATTAAGCTTACCCATCGATATTGTACACAATGGTAACACACCATATAAGCTCTTGTATGGAAGATATGGGTTTTACTTGAAGAACATGAAAGATAATACTAGTGTAAGTGTGTTTAAACGCTATGTACCTCTTGTATTAGACATGAATATCAAAGAGCTCTTTGAAAATACTGTAAACAAGATGGACGCTCGGAAAAAGAAGTAGTTATTCAGAGTACCAACCTAGGTTTAATTCCTGAGATACTTGAAAAACAAATCATCTATAAATTAGGAACGAATGATACATATTGCACATCGAGGATGTATTGACAGAGAGAATACAATACAAGGGATTATTGATGCTTTCCAACAGTTTCCATGTGTGGAAATTGATGTACGATACAATACAAAGAGACAATTAGTGTTATGTCATGATCGGGAAAAACGAAACTTAGAAAATGAATTGCTTGAAGATTTATTGAAGCATGATAAACCCATGAACTTAATGATTGATATCAAAGCATTTGGCATTGAAAGCGCGATACAACTTGGTAAGGATGTTGTACAAATGATTCTCAAATATCCGAATCATACTTATGAGCTATGTTCATTTAATGAATATTGTGTCTTGGAAATGATACGAATCCGTGAACAAAGCGAGTTGTTTATTTTTCATGTTGGAGTGATTTCCTCAGGGGTATCGATTGGTATGTTTAATGATTTATCTATTGATTTTGTGTCATTCAATTATGATATTATTCATGAAGAGATCCTGAATCGTTTAAAAACACAAAACATCAAAGTGTACGCTTGGGTATGTAATGATGAAATGGTGAAAAAAGATATGGAATATAAATACATTATTGATGGTATTATTTATGATTATGATTCGGGTTCATGTTGAATAATATAATTCTTGATATAATCTCTCTTCCATTGTTCAAAACCATTCTTAGCAATCTGTTCCATGTTCCTCATGGTTATTCCATAAGATGCACCAGAATGTAGATTATTTTTGTCTGCTTTTTTGAGAAGTTCATGATGTAGTTCTTGATATGGACCATTGTAATACGCAAAACTATTGAATAGATTATCTTGTAGATAGTCCCACAAGTTCATTTCATCTACAGCATTGTAAGCATCCTCCAAACACAATCTGAATTGTTCTTCTTTGATAAAATCAAACTTACCATCACCCATTGGAATTGATTGTTTTTCTCTCTTCTATATGGTTACGGTTTGGTTTGGTTTTAAGTAAAACTCAACTTCATAAATGATTTATGAAATGATTAAAAAAACAAAATTTTCGACACCGGCAGGATTCGAACCTGCGAGGGAATTTCCCACACACTTAGCAGGCGTGCGCCTTAACCGCTCGGCCACAGTGTCAAAAAAGTGTGAAGTAATGTAAAAAGACTTTTTACTTACACTTACAACATCTTTTTTTTCATGGATATCAGACGCAAAGATACAGAAAGATACAAAAAGAAAAAATTGAATCTTTGGTTCGAAAAAGAACAATACACAACAAACACAACACACATACATAAACTCCTCATATCAAAAGGACACATATTAGAATGTCTTCTGCTACTCCAATCCCGAACTTTGTGTATGCGATGCTTCAAAAGAAGCAGCTTCATTGTGAGAAGCATAAACTCAAACAGGTAGTTCGTCGTAAGGAAAGGAGTATGAAATCAGTACAATCTCCAATTGTTAGAAACCGTATTCAAAAAGAGATCGTATCAGTAGAAAACAAGCTTCAAAAGCTAGATGATCAAATTAATATGTACAAGTGAAATACCCGCCTCCTTACTTACTACACATAATCGCATATTGATCCCCATATTTATTAAGTTTCATTTTCTCATTTACAACTGGTAAATTGTTTCCTGGGCGGAATACATCAGGGAATTGCTTTTGGGCACCTGGTGGAGGGTTCGCAGAAGACAAATTGTTTGTGATCAAAGAGACTGAGTCTGGAGGAGCAGGAAAGTTTCTGTATGCTGCTCCAGGGGCGAATGCCTCACCTGTATAAAGACCACCATTCAAGCTTGGTTTAGGTACAGCTACATAAGACTTTTGATCTTCATTATAAGGAGCATAGTTATGTTCGAAATCGTTACTGGAAAGAACCATTTTTTATATTTAATAGAAAATATTTAAACATGATATATTACAATATTTAAAAAAAGTTAATGGACTCTTTAAAAGAAGTATTGCTTGAGATGGAACAATCCTCTTTGAAAGGAAATGAAAAAGAAAAGTATTTTGTCATCAAGTACAAAAAAGTAGCAGATGAGTACCCTATGATCATTAAAAAGGCTTGTGAAGATGACTTTGATTATGCGAAGATCTTTTGGATGATTGATAAGAAACTCGAAGTGGATTCTCAACGAATGAGTCAACATGATGCTAGTATCGAAGTTGGCGAAGCATTGGTAAATCAATATATCAAGCCTATTGTTGATTGATTGGAATGTTATAATTTATACACCAATCTCTACAAACATCAATGTTCTTTGATATACTTTTTCCTATTATTTTGTTATTTGTATCAATATACTTTGATACTTCTAATGTCTCTTTTAAACAACTGATTTGATTATGTGTATAGACGATATTATACTTTGTTAAGGCTACTAGGGTATCTTGATAATTAGTGTATTCGTCAATAATAGACTCATCTTCCAGTTGAATACATCGTTCAAGAATATCAAGATTTTGAAGTTGTAAGTCAGAATGGATGTTCATATTCTTTCGAAACAGCAAATATTTTTCTGAATTTGCGGGTCTACTTGTCTGGGGTTTGAGAATCATGAAATGATCATAAAAATCACTACATAATGAGACCATTTTAATAGTGCGAAGTGAAAACAAATCAAACACTTTCAATAGCATTGAACCACCCTCCTTTTGAAGCATCAATGAAATGTATATCTCTGAGATCATCAATTTCAAACTATCTGTCTCTTGATTATTAAAGTCTGCACTAAAATCAAAACCACCATCAGAAGTTACAAAATCACAAGAATGTTCTCCAACATATTGAATGAAGTGATTGATCGTTTCAACATTGTATATATTACCATCATCATAATCATACAAATGAATATCATTGCTCTCAAATAAGTGTCTCGGTACCTTCCAAGATGGAATCTTTTTATTGGATGATTTCAATGTTATTCCATACATAGATCCTTGTATCATATACATGTTAAAGAAATCACACAAACATTCAATAAAGCCCCCTGGACCTTCTGCGATATGCGCACTCTTCATGTTGTTTGAAACAATATCAAAATCATGGAGTATTTCCCATAACTTAAAATAGGATCTACTTAATGGTTTTTTCTTGGATACACTCACCTTGTTATAACCAGAAGAAAATATAAACTCGAATGTATTCGATAATCGTTTAGCGGTGTCCCAACACTTATTATCATTGATCTTGTTTTTCCAATGAATTAAATGCTTATTTAATGTTTGATTTAGTTCAATATATGGTTGATGATCAAACTCCTTTTGAGGAGTAGAAGCTTTATGTTTACAAATTATACTATTCATAATACCTACTACATCTACTTGGTTATTTTTTTAAATATAAACCATCGATTCAAAAAGCTGAAGGCTTTCATTTCATCAGTCATATTCTCAATTGCGTTTGTTACGGACCAATGCTTATACCCTTTTTTATTTGCTTGAACCATTGTTTTCCATAACAACTCAAATGACCCACTACTCTCTTTGGTCTTCAATGAAATCGTTTTATCTGTTTGTGGATCAACTGGTTCAATATTGTATTTGGCTAATTTTCGTTTAAGGAGTTCAAAGTCGACTAAGTATTCAGGAATAATCTTGTTGATACTTTCTACATATACATCAATCTGTTTTCCCATATTTTCACTCTCTATTGAATCAGACTCAAACCCATCATATTTCTTTTCAATTTGCCATAGCACCTTCTCATTCATTACTCCTTTCAATGTAGAACTCTTCTCTTTCTTGAAAGCATTGTTCACCAAATGACCATCCAAACATGTACCCATGAAGTAACCTCCAACCTTCAAATGTTTATCGACATTATAACAGAAAGCATCGAGTGTATCCATGCTTTGGAAGAAGTAATGAATCGCAAACTGACAACTCACCAAATCAAAGGGTTCATTCAAACAGTTCAAATTCTTCTCAAGTAGTGGATTCTTAATCTTTGCCTTGTCAATCATACCCATAGCAACCTTAGTCAAATAATTGAACTCTTCTGATTGAATAGTGTCTACTATGTTCGTATTCCATTTGACACCCCCATCTAGAAGAAGGAACATAAAGGATTGCTTCTTCATGTCAAACTTATCATTCTCGATAACACGCTTGTATGCTCCATGATTGCTATTCAATAAGTTATCTTCATTATTATCCACTCCTACAATTTGAGTAAACTTATTATCGATCCATTTGGGAAGATCACCTGCTTGTCCACAACCGATTTCAAGGAGTCGGAATGACTTACCACCAAACAAATCATACAAATTCTTCTTCTTAATCCACATATTATGGAAATCAAGCATAGGACGAATCATTATACGATTTCGTGGGGTCTCACGAGCATAATACAAATCTTGCTGGTCTGTTTTTACGGTATCTGTTTCTAACTCTACTTCACCTGTTAACATTTGTGTTGTCACTGGATCAACAATAGACATCCATACATTCATCGCTGTATTGTAATAGTTAGCAGCATTCTCAATGCTATTTGTTTTGCGCATCACTGCGGTCTTGTCTTCACGAAGACGAAGAGGGGACCATTTCATGTATTTCGCATTTGGTGAATAAGCCATTTCTACAATCACATCGTTTGTGATAGGCTCTTTTGTAAAAGTGGTTAATGGATGTTTGTTGGTTCCTTCCAATGGGAGATAGGTGAAATCATACAAACGATTAATCACTTGATTCATATCTTTCTTAGTTTTGTTCGTGTTTATATCATTATACATATCGAGCACATTGATCGTCGATTCAACAGAGCCTCGATAAGCCACAAACATATCTACATATATGGACTTTTGTTGTACACCCTGCTCATTCTCAACAATACACTCTTCTCCAAATTTCACAAGAACATCAATCGTGTTTTCCTCAGGAGGTTTCCATTTGAAAACACGATTCCATGTACCACCAAATGGTTTCATCGTTACATCATTCTTATACAACGCACCAGGAGACAAATACAAAGGTGTGAAAATCAAACCATCTGTATGGTAAGGATAGGTTGTGCTTTTTTCAAGACATTTCTTGGTATCCAAAACAATGCTTTCGGATCCATAAAAGAACTCTTTGAGTTGAATAATTGGTTCTTTGGTTTCCCAGTCATGAAGAATCTTACGAATCGCATCCAAACGATCAGGTAAATACTTGTTGCGAATGTCTTTACCCTGGAATGTGTAACAATCGAAACACATAAACATATCTAACTTTGTGTTTAACTTTCCCTTGGTGATATATTCACCATCCACCAAACAACTTTTCATGGATGAATGTTTCAAACCAGTCGCATACAAATTCAAACGACTATTCATGAAATACACATCACCATTCTTCGAAATGAACATCATATAGCGTTCTCCATCTGCTTTCTCAGTACAAGAGTAATCCTTTTGAATGGAAACAACATCAACATATGGTTCCAATAAATTCCTCCTCATCAATGTAATAGGTTGGTATCGTAAAAAGTGCTGCGTTTTGTTTGTCATCATGTACTCTTCATCAATATTAGGGTCAACAAGACGACCATACTCTTTCAACAACTCTTCTTCTTCTTTCTTTGACATCAATACCTTTACATTACGATTTGCTTTCAATAATTGTTCAGTTATATCAATCATTGATCGAACAATCTCTTCTACATCTTTGCCATTATTTGGAAGCACTTCTATTTCTACTTCAAAATCCTCTACATTAGACAATGTTTTTGAACGAATCAAATTCTTGGAGTTCTTGTAAAAAGATGAACGAACAATGCTCATATCCACTCGTAATGTCCTTTGATCATTAATGAAGGAGTAACGCTTTTTGTATCGATAGTACTTATCTTTCTTACGAATCCCCCCTATGAATTCCATCTTGACTTCATCTTGAGGTGATGATTCACTATTCATATTGAGACGAATGTCATAATCATTGATATCAATCGACGGATACTCCTTGACTCGTTTCTTATGTATAATGGTTACATCTGAATGTGGAATGGAATTTGTTTTACAATACTCATGAATATTGTCTTTGCCTGTAATAGTAACACGAAAATCAGACTTATCCACTCGAATATCTAAGCTCTCTCGATGAATGTTCTCTTCAAGTGTATAATGTTTCTTGATGAATTTAATCATACGATCAAATCCATCCGCAGAGATTACATGTTTATTGAGTACCATTTCACATTCATATTTATTACCTATTGCGTCTGTAACATAATCCATGAGTGTCTCTTTATAATTCCCCATGAATTGGCTTTTGCTATCTTTAGCATTTTTTTGACCAGTAGGTAAAACCATTGTAACTTTAAATAATAAACATATAATTATAAAAAGGATCAATTTTTTAAATTAATACTTCGAATAACTTCGATACTATATCTGCTTTCTTAATTTTAGAAGGCAACACTATCTGATATTTTTTACATAAATCTCTAAGCTCATCCACACTCTTTGATGATAGTTTAGCACTATCTATTTTTTCATGTAGATTCATTTTAGTAGAAATGTTAATTAGTGTCGTATTTATGTATTCGAAACCATCTTTCGTCAATTTAATAACAAACTCTCTCGTATCTGTATTGACTTGAGTAGGCAAATACATTTTATAAGAAGACTTCTCAATGAAAACAATCCTCGAATTCAACAACGATGCCCAAAACCTCATGTACTTTTCATTAGTATATGAAGTATCCTCTCCTTTGTTGGACATATAATTTACTATATCCCTTTGGAGCTTCTTATAATGAGGGGTCAATGCTTTCAATAATTCCTTATTCTTATCTAACAATACAAAAAACTCTGTAATCATATCATCTTTAGACTTCAGTGGATCTATCAACATGAAAAATACATCATGAAGCTTCTTGTGATAGATTACTTTAAGATCATTTGATTTGGAAGATGAATTACGAGAAATCATTTTCGGTTCACATTCATACCAAACATCTCTCTTGTCATAGGATGGTTTTTGTATATATTTTGTTTCATGAATTGCTTGGTAAAAAGTATGCTTAATTGTAGACAAGTAACGAATAGTACTCATATAACTCATTTTATACAAGATAGTAAAAAGGATTTTATGAAAGGATTCATACCTCACACTCGTAATATATCTTTAAGTCTTTTATTCAGACACAAGAAGGTCATTCAATGTGTATTTCGTGTCTTGAATCACGGGTTTGCTGTATTTCTTTTTTGCCAATGTGAAGCGATTACTGGTTGTCTTTTTGGTAATTGTTTTTTCTTTGTCGATCATACTTAGTAATGGTTTGATTTGAAATTCTTGATCAATGTCTAGTTTGACTAAGGTATTCACACATTCTTCTTGTAATGTTATATGATTAGTAGTGCTTTCGTTTAATCTAGTTTGTCGATCTACATTGGTGCTTATATTTTCTTGGTTGTTGTATGAGTTTTGAAATTGAGTATCCAGTTCAAACTGATCTAGGTTTGTGGATAATTTATTCATTTTCAAGGTATGTTCCAAACCATCTATAAATTGTATTATATCATGAATGATTGCATCTTCTAGATTCTGAAAATCAAAGAAAAAACCATTATTGTTCTTTGAATATGACTTATTATGCCTACACAATATGTTGAAAATATCATAATGATAGGAATGATCTAAGTTATTGATTCTATCAATCAATTTCTTAACAACATGATAATTAGTCATTTTTCATTTAAGTTATACTCTACTTATTGTTTTAAATTTGTTTAATTATCTTCTTTGTCGGAGTCTTCATCACTATTCTCTTCATCCTCTTCATCCATATTTTCTTCTTCTTCCTCTTCCTCTTCTTCCTCTACCTCGTCATTACTATTTTCACCATCCATGTTCTCATCATTGGTTTCCTCCTCTTCTTCAGCATCTGAATCATCTTTGGTTTCTCCATCATCTTTAAACTTAGCATCGGATTCTTGTTCTTCATCAAAGTCATCCTCATATTCTTCATTGTCACTAGCAATAACTTCATTTGGATCGATCTCATTGTTTTCAACATCAAACTGTGGAATAGTGTCACCTTTTAATTCTACAATACGACCTACCGCAGATATTTTGGAATCATTAATTTCGAACTTCTTTCCAACGATCTCAACATTGACGATCGCCCCTTTTTGTAACGATTCCACATTAATATCAGAGTCTGAACGAATCGTTAAGCTGTTCTTTGGAATGATGATATCAATTATAGGTACGAAATTAGGACCATTGTTCAACCCGCATACACACAATACACCAAAGTTATTACTATTTAACACTGTACATTTTAATATACTTCCTGTCGTTGGATTACATACCAACGCCGAGAATTGAATATCATAGTTCACAAAACCTCGCAATGATTGGATTTCAAGGGCACCAACAGACACCCTCTTTATTTCAATACTTCCTTTCTTGATATATCCATGTTTCGAACATTTACCTTCATTTCTATCCTGAAGGAGTTTTACTAAATGTTGTTTGTAGTTCTTATTAAGATATTTGGCGGAAAGTTTGACTTTCTCATTCAATAGGGAAAGAACAAAGCTATCGTTATTCATTTAGCCTACTTCTCTTGTTTAAAAGGTATATTTTTTTATAAATCAATTTTTTCTTCTTAATTCTTTGTATTGTTCAAAGTATATTGGTCGTAAGAAGGTTTCTTTCTTTCGTCTTAACGCATATTCATACAAAAGACACAAATCGAGCTTCTTCGCAGGAGTATCCACATCTACTTTAAGATCTTTTAGGTACTCTTTCATCATGTTGTTGTTGATATGTGATGATTGTTCACATACTGTACCAATAATTGTATTTCGTTTATTATTCTTTAAAGACTCCTTTTGTGCCATTTTGAAGATTCCTTTGTTTTTCTTCTTGGATGTTTCTATGTGACCCATAACAAAGTTATCTTTCTCAAACAATGCTTTATTTTTTTTTACAAATGATTCGGTGTTTTGAGTCTTTTCGATTGGAGAAGCTTTCACATATTCACCTTCTTTGTTTCGTGTAAATAATTCATTATCATATAGATCCCAATAACTAAGCATTGTATTGTCGGTTGAATATTGGACTAACCCTGAATCTTTTAACATAGCAGTATCTGCGTTTTCGCTGAGAATATATTTTAGTTGTTCACTTTGTCCTTTTTTATCGAAAATCATTGCTTCAATGATAGATCGATCCACAGTTTTTACATACTTACTAATCAATTCCGTTAATTCTTCGACTTCCTCTGACTTCGTTTCTATCCTTTCTTTGGATTTGTTCTTGTTATTGGTTTTGTCAGTGTCTGTTTCTGCATTGGCTTGTTTGAGTGTTTCTTTTTGTTTCAGTTCTTTCAAAAACAGACGATACACTCTTTTCTTTTTAGCATCTGATGGGTTAAAAAGGAAGGCCATCTTTTCATCATTGAGTTCATTCGAAACAAAGATGTACTTATTGCTTTTGTAGATAAACTTGCCTTTTTTATTATTCATTCGATACATGTTATCATTTGTGAGTTTGATTAATGCGTGTTTAAGAATGTATTTATTTTTGAAAAGACTGGCAATTTGATCATAAGTCATAAAGTATGTATTTGCTTTTTCATATGACTGAATGATCTTTCGGATATACAAATCAATATCATATTCGATCATGTATGGATCATTGACCTCACCCCATTCCTTCTCAATAATTGGTTTACAGTCATATTCACAATTGCTAAAGTCGCAAATTCGACTATTGTCTTCATCACCTAATAGGAAATCCTTGACTTGGGTCCCTTGTGAAGTTTTCAAATCTTTCTTTGCAAAACCCTTCTTATAATAGTTGATCTCTTTATTCAAGTTACAATCAATCGATGCGTATTTTAACACTCGTTCAATCATTGAAATCTTTCGTTGTTTTTCAAGAGATCTACGATACATTCGGAAATCCACACTTTCCATATCATTATCTTTCATCATAGCAGTATGGAGGTATATCGTGGTGTTTCGTTTATCCTCTGGTAAATGGAAGTGACTGAAATTACGCACACCTCTCCCTGTAACTTGTTCAATCAAACTCATGTTATGCCAAGGCTCTAAAATATGGATTTCACGAACATTTTTAAAGTCAACTCCTTCTGTCGCAACGGACGACATTAAAATCACTTTAATCTTATCACCATCCTTGTTTTCTACGCTCTTTGTGATATTGATATATTTATCTTTGTTTGTGCTTTCACCAGAAAGAATGATATAGTTACCTTTGTTTGATTTATTGGTTTTCCACAAATTATCCTCTTCGAAACGATTATACCCATTATTCTCTAATGCTAACGCTAATGGTGTTATACCAGAATCAATATACCTTGAATATATGATCACAATACCTTCTGATTTATTAACATACTTCATGATTGTGTTCATTTTAGGGCTGTATTTACTCAACTTGTCAAATATGTTTACTTTGTCTTCTTTCAATTCATACCTCGTTCTTGTTTTCGTTTGTGTGATTTTAAAGAATTGCTTCAATCCATTCTTACCCACTTCAATGGGAGAAGTTGGATAGTAAATATTCGTTAATTGAATTCGTTTCTGAATATCATTCCCTAGATCTCCTTCGATCATTTGTTCTTCTTTGCCAGTTGCTGTTTTATAGGGAAGTGATTTATACGCTGATTGATGCTCTTTTTCGAAATAACTGACCACCAATTCAATCCCATTCATGTTTATTCCTTCGAGATCATCATTATATACATCTTTAGTTGGGAAATCTTTCGTTTGTAATACATTTGGGTCATTGTTTACACTTGGAAACAAACGAATAGGAAATGTATTTGGATTTTCACCACGCATGAAAGATACATGATTCTTCGCAAACTTAATCAACTTTTTCTTGAATTTAGGATTTAACTCCAAACCAGTGTCATCAAACATAGATTTTAATTTCATTTCAGGCATCATGATATTCATTAAAAGGGTAATTTCACTCGCTTCGTTGTACATCGGAGTTGCAGATAAAAACAATAATCTGACATTAGTGGCATGTTTGTAGATTTGTCCCAATATGATTGGGATTTTCTTGAAATCTTTTCCAGTTCCTTCACGAATATTATGAACCTCATCCACGATAATTAAACGATTCGAAAAAGTATCTCTTATGTACTCATGGAAATCATGGGAGTCATTGGAATCAGTCTTTTTTTGTCTTTCAACTTCATTAGTAAATTCTAAATAACCATAGAAATCATAATCATTCTTGATCAAAGATCGAACTTGTTTTTCTAACTCCTTCTTTGGTAATTTAGAGTAATTTGGAATGTTTCTAATGTATTGGTCTCCAAGACATGTGTTATCGATATCATTTAGCTTACTTACATCAAATAGCTCTTTCTTAAAATTTTGAACTAGAAGAGATGATGTTATCACAATCGTCTTCCCCACATTGGATCTCTTCTTATGAAAGTTCTGAGCGATGTGAATACTCGAACATGTTTTTCCGACACCAACACCATGAAATAATAGCAAAGCAGTATTCTTTGTACTCAATGACATAAACTGCTTTAAAAACTTTTGGTTTTTTGAAAGTACAAAACCATCAAATTCCTCATTCATTTTTGAATCATATTTGTTATAGAAATATTCATCATGTTCTAACAACCGATGAGATGAGTTCACTGATTTCATATCTTCAAGTTGAATCTTTAAATCTGTCTTTGTTTTACTGGAAGTAGCATGTAAATACTTTCGTAATAGATCATATACATCTTCTCTGGTTTTAGACATGATTACTACAATTACTATCTTTTATATCAAGGATCATTTTTTTTGAGGCTTTTCTTGACAGCTTCATGAACTATTTTGAAAGTTTCATACTTTTCTTTGTTCCTTTGAAATAGTTTCTCACAAATCTCATCATATGAAAGCCATTGTACATCACGAACCTCTTTACTTTGATGTATATTGTTTTTATCATAATGATGTACATTCTCTGTTGGATTTACATACTTACCCAAAAAGAAAATGTTTCGATATCTTGTTTTGTTGATACTTAGGTAAATTTCTTCATAGTACTTACTTGGATCTAACAACGACACTTCATGCTCTTCAATGTTGCTTTCTTCACAGAATTCACGCAAAGCACATTGATGGTCTTTCTCTCCAAGCTTCCTTCTTCCTTTCGGAAATTCCCATTCTTGTTCCTGCAAACAATGCTTCGATTTTTTCACAATGTTATCAAGTGTTACAGTACAAGTGGTATTATCCTTTTGCAATAAATCATAACCTTGCGATAGTTGGATGAACTTTGATTTTGTATTTTTCATCATATTATTGTTTTTTTTGTTATCTGTCCATAAATTCCGCCAAATAGTATCAAAATCATTCGTATTTAAAAACTCTTTCTCCTCAAAAGTCATTCTCTCAAACATTTTTGTAATATAATTCTTATTTCCAAGCTGATAATTCCCCCGAACGAACTCTACATAACAAAGAGAGTCCTTACGCTGAATCATCAAATACTTAATCTCTCCCCCCACAAAACGAAAACAAATCACTCCATAGCTTGTCGTTGGTGAATTACACAAACGAGAAGTATGCCCAAACAAACCGCAATTCAAACATTGAATATCTCTTTTTTTATGTCTATTCATTATATTTACACAAACCTTATTTACAGTTCATGAAAAAAATTATAATATATTGTTTAAATAATAAATATGCAACCATACATATGGGGAAAGTATCTTTGGACATCTATTCATTATATTAGTTTGGGATATCCTGAAAATCCATCCAAAGAAGAACAAAATGATTATAAGGAATTTTTCGAGAATTTATTCAGAGTAATACCCTGCTACACTTGTAGTGAAAATTACAAAGATCATCTTCAGAAATTACCAATCACTCCTCAAGTCTTGCAAAATACAAAATCGTTGTTCAAGTGGACTGTAGAAGTCCATAATCTCGTAAATAAAAGCTTGAACAAACGATTACTCAGTTATGAAGAGGCGTATCAACTATACACCAAAGTCCATGAAAAAAATAATCAATTTATGATTGATTGCTTCTCGAATTTATCGAATAAAAACACCAGCAAATTAATGATTTCCAATACATGGATGATCTTCCTTAATTTCATACTGATTATTATTGTCGTAGTACTACTCTTTATGCGAAAATCTTTTCGAAGGCTTTTCTGAACTTAACTAGATTCTTCTCAAACTTAGATCCTTCAATAACAAACTTAACTACTAAATTACCACGATAAGTACCATGTTGTATACCTCTATTTTTTATTACCCACGGTTCCTTCGTATCGAAGTATTTCTCACTCTTTAATGTTACTGTACTGTCTCTGTCAGATAGTTTTATTGTTTTTTTGAAACCTAAGATCGACTCTTCGATCGTGATCTTAATTTGTGCATATATATCTTTATTCTTTATTTTCAGAGTATACCCTTCATTTTCATTGATTTGATGTTTGAATATAATCATCAATTCTTGGTTAACTTGTAGTTTTTGATTATGCGTTGTACCACTTTCTAATTTTATCTCGACTTCAATCGGCTCCTTCAAATAACCATCAATACACTCTTTACATTTATGAAGATTCTGACGAATTACAGATTCACCATTACAACTTGGACATACCGTCGGAAAAGGAAAACTGGGAATATATCCTTGACCATTACATCCCATACAATGCATTAGACCTGTATGTGCGGTTCCATTCATATCACATCGTTTACATTTTCTACTACTATCATATCGAACTTGTTTCACACATCCAAACACAATATCATCCAAATTCAATGTCACTATTTTAGTTATACATTGTGTTGGTTTATGTAATTCTTCCTGGGACTGAAACACATTTTTCAATATATCACCTAAATCGAACACGCTCATATGAACTTCAGATGCGAATGAGTCTGTAAGACCTTCACTATCAATGTTTTGATCATACAATTGTTTTTTATGTTCATCTGACAAAGTGTCATATGCTTCTTGTATTTTTTTGAAGGCATCTTCATCCCCATCTTGTCTATCTGGATGATACTTTTTGGCTAGATTGCGATAACTCTTCTTGATTTCATCGGCGCTTGCATTTGTTTCCAATTCTAGATCTGAATAGAAACCCTTGATATCTTTTATCATTCATTCAGTTACTTAAAATTTAAATAAATTATTTAAATAAGTTTGATATGGATGCTTATGAAATACTCGGTGTAACACGATCCACTTCTTTGGAGAAAGTCAGAAAGCAATTCAAAAAGCTTGCGATGGATGTTCATCCAGACAAAGGAGGTAGTGATCATTTATTCCAAATTCTTAAGAAGAGTTATGTTCAAGTATTACAAGATATAAAGAATCGAGAAAGTGATAAACAGTTTCATGAATTAAAAAATGAACATGAACAATACAAACACGAAAACTCTTCTAGAGTAAATGTTAAATTGGCAAATGTTGATGAAACAGAGATGATGAAACGATTCCATAAGGTATTCGAGGAAAATAAGATGAAAGATGAAGACTCTAAGGGTTATGGTAAAAAGATGGTACACCAAGGAGGTCCAAGGGAAGAGATTAATGTTCAAAAAACAATGAAAAAGTTTTCTCTTAACAAGTTCAATCAGGAGTTTAATAAAAAAGAACCAACAAACACCAAACATCTGGTGAAAAAATATAATCCAGAGCCTTTTGTTCTATCAAAAACATTGCCTTACACCGAACTAGGTATTGACAAAGTGAGTGATTTTTCAAATCATACAGAAAGTAAAAATGGATTACAATACACAGACTATATGAAAGCTCACACTACCAATCGATTGTCAGAAGGATCTTCCAAACATATTCCAAAATACAAAACGATCGATGATGTGGAAAGAGATCGATCAAATATTTCTTTTCAGATGGATGAAGAGGAACTCAAGAAATATACTGCTTTCAAAATGAAACAAGAAAGAAAAGAGAAGAATAGAATGAAAATATTAGAATCAAAAGATCAACAGATATCTAATCTATATGAAAAAGTGAACAAATCAATGTTACAATACAAACAATAAACCCATCAAGATTCATTACAAATATACCATACCTTTTTCGGTTTATAGATATTTATCAATTTGGTTTTATCTAATTGTTGTTGGTCTAAAACCAAAATCAAATGATCAAATTTATATTCCATACCACATCCAATGATTGGATTTGTTACAACAGATATCTTTTCAGTATTTGATTCATGTTGGTAATTTTTTATTGTTTGATAGTAAATTTGATGTGCTTTTAACAAGTTTAAGATGAATTTAGATGTGTAGTAGATGAGTATCGATTGAGTTTCCACTTGAAGTTCTTTTAAGAGAATAATAAAATTTTGGTAAATGCTATTTTCAGGACAAATCTGTTTACCGATGTTCATATTGATTTCTGGAATGAGAATTTGATCACTGGTATGATTAAGCTTCGTTTTACATATAGGGCATCGATTGTTCATTTGTAACCATGTATTGATACAACGAAAACAAAAGGATGTTTTACAACACTTTAATATCGTCTTATGTTCGATATCATCGATACATATATTACATGTTTTACTATTTTCCAATCGATGAATACATGAATTGTACATATCTCTATAATGGTGTTTCTTTTGTGTAAGACCAATAATTCTTTCTGTATTATTTTCATCAATCACATTCATATGTGTATCAATGTGATTGATAGTGCTTTTTACATTTGTTAATAGGTGATTGTATGCTGATTCATTTGTGTAAAAGATGATGGGATTGATAAGACAAACAGCATGTGAAATATCATCATCTTTCAACGCATCCATAATATTCGTATATGAATTGAATTTGGATTGAACTAGGGATTCAGTATGTACTATCGTTTTATCTTCAATATTGATTGTGATTTTATTACATATTTCTTTTGTGTATTCTCCATATAGATCTTTGACAACATTTTTAAGGAAACCAACCTTTCTGCTCTTCGAAAAACTTTCATATTCATCTAAGAATCCAAAAGAAACTATCCACATAAATTGGTATGTAATATGTAATTCTTTTGGCAATGTTAAGTCATCACATGCGTCTAATATTAGCTTTCTTATGTTGTACCGATTCGCAATCAATGAAATGGATGCTTTATCAATGATATGATCATTTAAAAGTACAATCTTTATCTTTCGATTTATCTCATGTAAGTTAATGATATCTTGAATGGATTTCATAATGTATATATGTGAAGAATTGATGTAAGTTAATATGAATTCATCCCAAATGCTTTGTAAATGATTTGGTATAATTATTACATCAATATCATTCATTTCAGAAGAAATATACAGAAGTGAGACTTTGTTATCACACATAGTCATTGTTTTTGAGTTGTTTGTCGTTGGCAATTGGAGAATATCGAGTAATAGTTGTATTCTTGGATCACTGAATGTTTTCAAACACTTAATGATACCAATTTGTGTTTTCATAAAAAGATGTGGTTTGAGCTGTATGTTTTCATTTTCTATGGTTTTACAACTTGATAGAGAACTCAATGAATACTGATTAGGTTGTACCATTTAAAATAGGACATTATTTTTGCAGAAATCATACTATTTAAAATTTTAGTAATAAGTCAAAATTAACAGAATTCATGCCAATTGAAGACTTAGATTATTTATACAAGAATAGTGTTAAGGAGAACATAATCATTTTAGTGGATAGTGCGAAACGAGACAAGCACATTTGGGCATCTCCAAATACTTTTCAAATCAGTTTCAATGAACCATTTAAGTATGTGTATGGTTTAGATGTTCTTGACATTTCAATTCCTAGAACAATGTATAGTATTGATTATAACAAAAACAAATTATTTTTTAAAATAGGTCATAATATTAATGAAACTAATGTATTATCAGAAACAGATGAAAAACTACTTGAGTTTATACCAAGAGATTATACAGTTCGTGAGTTAATTGAAGAAATGGGTACAGAAGGAAATGTTGTGTTCGATAATAATATCAATGTTCGTGTGGATGCGAATGTAAGTGAAAGGAAGTCAGTCATTGAGTATCGAAATGAAGATCAACCACCTAAACCATTCTTTTTCAACTTTGAAAAATCAACCACCAATGAAGTTTTGGGATTCAATGAACATGCTCAAAAAAACGATGAAGATAAGTATACAAAAATTCCACACCCAACAAACCCTCAGTTATTCGCAAGCACACCTACCTATACGGATATAGTTGTTCGTACTCCTGAATGGAATATCGTTGATAATGTATTTGAATTGAACAAGATGGATGAGACATCCTCCCTTCCTGTCACAGATGAGTTTAATCAAGGTGAAATATACACCAATCTAGATCAAGAAGATTACAAATATACAGGATATTTCATAACTAATATATCCTTAATGAATTTATCTCTCAACCATTCTCTTGAGTTTTTTATCTATAAATTGGACTATTCAGATGGTTTTCCGAATGGGATAGTCAAACAAGACATCATTCATGCTTTCCATTCGACATCAGACAAGACAAACATTCAAACTATTATTGATTCTTCGCCATATATTGAAACATCGAACATTGAATTGATTCGTAATGATATGTTTATACCAATGGGAAATAACATGATGTATGATATCAATAAGTACCAAGAGTTTCCTTATTATTTTAAAAGTATTCCTATTCAATCTTTTGGTAATATATTTTACTTAGTTTACCTCCATCATTCGAATAACCCAATTACAATGGATATATCCACTAGAGTAAATGTAGATATCATTCAAAATTTTAAGATTGTGTCGCCAGGATTGATTCAATTATCTGGTGAACGATACATTACTGTACATAGTGATGAGATAGAAAATCATTTGAGAGGGAGCATGATGTTTAATGATTACTCGCCTGGACTCGCAATGGTCAATCTTGGTGTTCAGGGGTTTTCTGAAAATAGAATTGATTTTGTTAGTGTAAAATACAAAGAGTTCCACCCAATTGGTAAATTAACTGGATTGAAGTTTTCGTTGAAAATGCAAAATGGAGAACTTTATGATTTGAAAGGTGTAAACTGGCATATGTTAATCTCTATCAAATACTATGTTCCTAAGAAACTAACCTCTTTCGAAACAAGCATATTAAATCCAAACTATAACTATAACTTTATTCAATATCAAATTGACAAGAAAGAACTTCATGAGTCGTCTTCTTCGGAAGATGATATTAGTGAGGATGAGTTTAATAGAATGAAACGAAATGAGATCGCTTTTCAAGAAAAGTTGTATGATGAAGAAGATGATAGTAGTACATATGATGAGAGTGATTAGCTTTAATGATTTAAACAATATGTATGCATTTGTATTTATACCAAATAATGTCTAAAACGCTACTACTTGATTTCGATGGGGTGCTCTTCAATAATCCAAGAATGAATCGAATGATACAACATCGGGCAACCATTTATTTTCAACACTATACACAAGTACCTTATAAAGTTGCTTCAAAACTAAATGCGAAGTTTTATAAGAATTATGGACATACGGTAACATTTATGAAAGACATTATTGAATACCCAAATGAAGTTAACATTCAAGATTTCAATGAATTCGTTTACTCGACCAAAACGCTAGATACAATTTCCAAAGAGATGAGACAATCAGACATTCACTTAGCTTCTCTATGGTGTGATACCATTGCTGAATTCAGAGAACGTGACTATGCGATCAAGATATTCAGTAATGCGCCACACAATTGGATCCATCGTTGTTTGGAAGATTTTCCAGATTATGATCTAAAATACATGTTTGATGACTGTTTTTGTTTTGATAATTTGAATTCAATGAAAACAAAGAAAGAATCATATATGGAAGTATATGATCATGAAGAAAAAATTGTGTTTGTAGATGATAGCGTTGATAATTTGAAACCTCTTTTTAGCAATGAAGATCATGGTGATCAAGCTTGTTTTAGTGAATGTGTATGGTATCCAATACATTTCGGTAAATCAAATACTGATTCGTTGTTTTCAACAACAAACCCATTGACTATTCAACAGTTTATTTAATATTTTTAATTTAGAAAGTGGCATATACATTGCCATTGAAAGGTTCGATCACTTTGTAGCCGTTGGAAAGATCAGATTGTACTCCTTTTACGGTAGGGGGAGTAGGTGGAGTGGGTACAACAGGTTTGGGTGTTGGGGTTGGAGTGGGTATGACTGGAGGAGTGGTTTTAACAACAGCTTCCTCTTCTACAACGTCAGTATTTGTGAGAGTTCTTAAAATGTTGCTGTCAATTTCCTTTACATCTTCATACATATCGTCTAATACTTCATCCATGAAATTTTCACGGTAGCGAATTCCGCCAGCGATAGTTGAAATCAAAGTTAAGATGATCAAAAAGGAACAGAAGATCCAAAATAATCTATGCATTTGTTATAAAAAGAGAAAATTTTTCATTGTCTTTTAGGTCTGTATAACACTATTTTTTTGTTCTTGTCCCAAATCGACTTTTTGATCGAGTTCATCGATTTGGAATATCCATAACAGTGTTCTGTAAAGCCATTTTTAAAATCGATGCTTGATGAAACATGAACTAAATATTGAATCAATAGATCTAGTTTGTCATCTTGTGTATCATTCATAAATCGTTTCATGTACAATTTGTACAATTCAAAGAAGATGGATGTCACAAGCTTATTGTTGTCTTTGAGATACGCGAAACATTGATTACTTGTGTCATAGATGGTTAATACTTTTACATATTTTTTAGATGATCCATCATTCACATAAATATCTACATGTACTGGTATAAGATGATCATATTTCTTATTTGTTACCACTTTGACATCCGTAAAACCTTTTTCATGAGCGATCTTAATAATATTGTCTAAATCTTTCTCTGGTTTGTAAGATAATACTTCCATATACTTGGCACCTTTGTCATAATTTTTGTTCAAATGTTTTTGTAAAGAGTAAAACCCTGAAAATACAACTCCTTGTTTCACAAGATATTTTTTCATTTGTGAGTATAAATCATAGTACTTCTCATCTAATTTGGTTTGTTCTTGAATGACTTCGTCAATAGAATCTGTAGATGAACTCTGTAATTCAAAGGTGTTTTCAAAAAGCAAGAGTCTTTTGTACACTTTGATCCACCGATAAGAAGCACTCATTGGAGAACATAATTCAATGTAAGCAAATGCCTTCAATAGATCCTTTGAACAAACTTTAATCTTTCGATTGCCATCATAGTTCAATGGAACTGCTTTCTTCAATATCAAATCCAATTCATCTTTGTTCAATTGAGTGAAATCAGCTACCGATTCAAAGTTTGTAAATATTTTGAAGGTGTTTTCATGAATTGCATTCTTTACTTCAGTATATTTATGGTTTTTGTCTATCAATATATCCGCTAATTCAATCGCTTTCTTGGAGGCATCCTTCAAGAAACAATCATAATCAGGTAATGTGAATTTGTCATAAAACTTGAGTTCATTAGGCAATAGTTCATTCAATGCAAATCCACCATAAAGTACACCATCTTTTGCAATAATATAATCAATAACAATATCATAAATAGGTTTCATTTCAATGAATTTCTCTTTCATAAATTTCTCTTCAATACCAGTCGCAGTCCTATCTGGAGACACTAACTTTCTATCAATGAATTGAAATAATTCACCAAAAGGGTCTCCGAACATTTACTTTTTTTACATAAAATAAATAAACTTATGTTA
>ERZ802830.1541-NODE-1541-length-21826-cov-31.6068_pt1 | contig 21826 bp, 16 predicted proteins | sample MGYA00345654_ERZ802830 | MGnify/ENA primary metagenome ERZ802830 (study PRJEB30503, sample SAMEA104212375) | marine metagenome | biome: Westerlies Biome; feature: [SRF] surface water layer (ENVO:00010504) within the epipelagic zone...; material: water...
TCGTCGAGTCCAGCCGCTCTGCCAAGGCGGCCCCGCCCAGTTGATCCAGCCAACGTCTCTGCTGACCAGGACGGGAGAGCTGCTGCGTTTGTCCTTGGACCGTGAGATCGATCAGCAGGGGCCGCAACTCCAGAAGCTGCTGGCGATTCACTGAAATTCCATTGAGACGAGAACGGCTGGAAAATCGGGTTTCGTCCTGACGCTTCCATTCACGGCTCAGGAGCAACTCCTCCTCCTCGCAGTCAAAATCCGCATCCAAAAGCCACTGCCGAACTTGCTCGGACGGATTGAAGCTGGCCTCAATCTGTGCACGATCGCAACCACTACGGAGTAATCGAAGCCCATTCGCTCCCTGAGCCCCACCTAAAACCGCATCAAGGGCATCCAAAAGAATGGATTTTCCGGCTCCGGTTTCACCCGTCAGCACTGTGAATCCGCCGCAAAAATCCAGCTCCAGGCTGTCGATTAGGGCAATGTTGTTGAGTTGAAGACCGGTCAGCACAACCAGCACCGGTGGTGAATTCGAACGTAGCGGCGATGCAGTTCGTTTAGAAGGGGAGCATTACAAGCCCAAAACAATGGCGGCGGAACTTGGGGATTTCATCGAGGCAGCTGGTCTGCTCGAGTACGACCCTGCCGCCATTACGCGGATCTACGCAGGCCATCCTCAACGCCTCATCAGGCGGCTTTGGCAAACGTTGGTCCCGATCGGCCTCTTGCTCTTTGGCGTGGCCTTCGACTGGCTATTCCAGCTGCTGAAGGATGAGACGCGGGCAAGATCGCGCGCCAAAGAATGTGCCGAACTGTTGGTAGACCTTGGCCCAGCCTTTATCAAAGCCGGGCAAGCCTTATCAACCCGACCGGACATCGTTCCTCCTCTTCTTTTGGAAGAGCTAGCCCAACTTCAAGATCAACTGCCGGGCTTCGACAGTGAACTGGCGATGGCTTGCATCGAAGAAGACCTAGGCGGGCCAGTAGAAGATTTTTATGAGCAATTGGATCGTGATCCAATCTCAGCAGCATCCCTCGGCCAAGTGCACAAGGGGATCCTGAAAAATGGTCAAAAGGTAGCGGTCAAAGTTCAACGCCCTGGGCTGCGCGAGCAGATCACGCTTGATCTTTACATTGTTAGAAATATTGCCTCATGGCTTAACACAAACATCGGCCTAATCCGTAGCGATCTTGTTGCCTTGATCGATGAGCTCGGAAAACGCGTGTTTGAAGAGATGGATTACATCAATGAAGCTGATAATGCTGAAAAATTTGGGGTCTTACATCAACACAATGCTCGTATAGCGGTTCCCGCGATTTATCACGAAGCCACCAGTCGCCGTGTCCTAACGATGGAGTGGATCGATGGCGTCAAACTCACCAACCTTGAAGGGGTTCGTGAGATGGGAATCGATCCGGACGACATGGTTGAAGTTGGTGTGAATTGCAGCCTTCAGCAACTTCTAGAACATGGATTCTTCCATGCTGATCCGCACCCAGGCAATCTTCTTGCGATGGAAGATGGAAGGCTTTGCTACCTCGATTTCGGAATGATGAGTGAAGTCAGTCGAGAGTCGCGCACGGGCTTAATTCAAGCTGTTGTTCATTTGGTGAATCGAAATTTTGGTCGCCTATCAAAAGACTTTGTCACCCTTGGATTTTTAGCAGAAGATGTCAATCTTGAGCCGATTGTTCCAGCCTTCGAAAAAGTCTTTAGTCAGGCACTTCAAGCTGGTGTGAACCGCATGGACTTCAAAGCAGTGACAGACGATATGTCTGGTGTGATGTACAAATTTCCGTTCAGAGTTCCTCCTTATTACGCCCTGATCATTCGCTCACTGGTAACCCTGGAGGGAATTGCTCTGAGTGTGGACCCCGAGTTCAAAATTTTGGGCGCCGCCTACCCATACTTCGCACGACGGCTCATGGAAGATCCAGATCCACAGCTGCGTCAAAGCCTCAAAGAAATGCTCTTTGACGGTGATGCATTCCGTTGGAGCCGACTTGAAAATTTGGTGTCCAGCGCTGCAAGTCAAGCTCAGCTCGACCTCGACACATTGCTGGATCAACTACTTGATTTCCTATTTTCACCAAAGGCCGGTTTGCTACGCAATCAATTAGTAGAGGCAACGGTTGATCGCCTCGATGCGTTGGGCTGGTCGACCATGCAACGTCTTGGACGCCGACTGCCAAGGGGGCTTCAACCTGCTGGCATGACACCGATGAACCATGGGGGTTCAATCGATCCATTCATGCAAATGGAACCGGTTCGTGAACTCATTGCTGTTTTGCAATCCTTACCCGGATTCACACCCGATCTCGTTCTCAAACGCATGCCAAGGGTGCTCAAAGAACCCGATGCACGACGGATGGGTTTCCAAGTCGCCCAAGGTTTGGCCGAACGGGGAGTTGTCCGCTTGGTCCGCGTCGCAGCGGGAGTAGCCACCTAAGTTCCAAAGAATTCCTAAGACCGGATGTCCTCAACCCAAACGCTGCGACGCACATTGCTCGCATGGTCAACTGGGCTGAGCCTCAGCCTTTTCACTGTTGGGACACCGAGTCTTGCTGCTACGGATGTTGCTCTTGTAAGTGGTGGCTTTCGTCGTTCGATCCCTGTGAAGGAGTTCGAGCATTTGGCCGATACGGGGGAAGCCATCGGACTCCTAGGCAATCTCCTCGAATTCTCCAAACAGGATCCAGAAGAGATTTCGAAGTTGCTGAATCAAGAATTGTCCATCCCTCTCGTGCTCACCAGCCGTCTCATCAACACACGAATTGGTGAAGCCATCATTCGCCGTGTCGCTCGGATCATCTATCCGATTTACACCCCACAAGCGGAGGTGAGTGTTCCGGCTATTCGTGCAGGCATCGTCAATGGCCTTGATCAATCGGACGGCCTAACCGCCGTTGGATTTCTCAAGGCCTATCCAAATCAAGTGATGGCCGTCAATCTTCCTGCGCTGTTTGCAGTAATTGAAAAAACAGAATCCATTGCCAGCTTGGTGAAATTCTTCGCCGATTCACCGCTCGACGGACTGAAAGACCCCAACTCATAACCCCGTGATGACGAGCGCCTCGTAGATTTCGAGTCACCTGTCCAACCGTTGGTGTCCTTGTTCCAGAACCTTCGTCGGCGTTTCACAGCCAATCCTGTGATGCAGGACTGGCCTGGTTTGATCGAGGCCTACAGAGAATGGCTCCCCGTCAGCGCCAAAACTCCAGTTATCACGCTGCATGAAGGGGCAACCCCCTTAATTCCTGTTCCCACCATTGCCGAGCGCATTGGAAAGGGCGTGCGGGTCTTCGTGAAGTACGACGGCCTCAACCCCACCGGATCGTTCAAAGATCGCGGAATGACGATGGCCATCAGCAAAGCCAAAGAGGCTGGCTGTGAAGCGGTCATTTGCGCCAGTACAGGGAATACCAGTGCAGCTGCCGCTGCCTACGCCCGACGGGCGGGGATGAGGGCCTTCGTGTTGATCCCTGATGGGTACGTTGCCCAAGGGAAGCTGGCACAGGCCCTGGTGTACGGAGCCGAAGTGCTCGCCATCCGAGGCAATTTTGACCGTGCCCTCGACATCGTTCGTGAAGCAGCAGATCAGTTTCCAGTCACCTTGGTGAACTCGGTGAATCCCTACCGACTGCAAGGACAAAAAACCGCTGCATTCGAAATTGTTGATGTCCTCGGGGAGGCCCCGGACTGGCTCTGCATTCCGATGGGCAATGCCGGCAACATCACCGCCTATTGGATGGGCTTCCAGGAGTACCACCAGGCGGGTCACAGCCGCAGCTTGCCTCGAATGATGGGCTTCCAGGCCAGTGGCTCAGCGCCCCTGGTTTACGACACCACCGTGAGTGATCCAAACACCATCGCCACCGCCATTCGGATTGGTAACCCCGTCAATCGCGCCAAAGCGATGGCTGTACGTGAAGCCAGTGATGGGGCCTTTCTCGACGTGACGGATGAGGAAATCATCAATGCCTACAAGCTTCTTGGTGGTGGAGAAGGAATCTTCTGCGAACCGGCCAGTGCAGCATCTGTGGCCGGCCTGCTCAAGCGCAAAGACGAAGTTCCTGCTGGAGCAACGGTGGTTTGCGTGCTCACAGGTAATGGCCTGAAAGACCCTGATTGCGCGATCAACAACAACGACGCTGCCTTCCATACCGATCTCAATCCAGATCTCGAGACGGTGGCCAAGGTGATGGGCTTCTAGCCCCCAACGCCTCAACACCTCCTCAAGAACAGCCCCTATCCAGGGGTTTTTTTGTGGGTTTTCACAAAGACAACCCATAAAGCGGCTGCGGAAAACAAACAAAAAGCCACCCAACAGACTGTGGAAATCACCACCGAAACCGAAGGCTCGGCACAACGCCAACCTTCCACTCCCTGTGCAGAAGTGGAAAACGGTGATCTTCCCCACAACGGGGAATTTTTTATCCCAAGGCAACGACATCTAAAGAGTCAGTGTCTGTCTGAAAAACAGCCTGTTTTCCCCAATTCCCCAGGCCCTACTACGACTGTTGTTAATTTCTTTTTTAAATTCTTTAAAGAACAACAGCCGAAAAGGCGTGAACAAAACAACCCCATTGCGCTTCGAGCACCGCTGTGAAAACTTGGGTCACTCCCCCAGCGCATTCGAGCCCGCAGCACGATGAAAGTGGTCTGTTCCCAATCGGAACTGAATGCAGCCCTTCAGCTGGTCAGTCGAGCCGTGGCTACGCGACCGACGCATCCGGTGCTTGCGAACGTTTTGCTCACCGCTGACGCGGGTACAAATCGTCTGAGCTTGACGGGATTTGATTTGAATTTGGGAATTCAAACGTCCCTTGCGGCCAGTGTTGAGACCAGCGGTGCGATCACACTTCCAGCGCGTTTATTGGGCGAGATCGTTTCGCGTTTGGCCAGCGACTCACCAATCACCCTCGCAACGGAGGAGTCCGGCGAACAAGTACAGCTCACCAGCCTCAGTGGTAGTTATCAAATGCGGGGTCTTCCGGCAGATGACTATCCCGAGCTGCCCATGGTGGAAAGCGGGATGACTTTGAAGCTTCAGCCGGCAGGTTTGGTTCAAGCGCTAAAGGGAACCCTGTTTGCTAGCAGTGCCGACGAAGCGAAACAGCTGCTGACAGGCGTGCATTTGCGCTTCAACGCCAAGGCTCTCGAGGCCGCTGCAACGGATGGTCATCGCCTTGCGGTTCTCCAGGTTGAGGACGCTTTGGAGGATGCCGCCGCCAGCAGCGACGATGCAGCTGAAGGTTTTGCCGTGACCTTGCCGGCCCGATCATTGCGGGAAGTGGAGCGGTTGATGGCCGGATGGCGTTCCGACGATCCGGTGAGCTTGTTTTGTGATCGGGGACAGGTGGTGTTTCTCGCCGCAGATCAAATGGTCACCAGTCGCACGTTGGAGGGCACGTATCCCAATTACGGGCAGCTCATTCCCGATGGTTTTAATCGCACCTTGGCTTTAGACCGTCGGGGGTTAATCGCTGCACTGGAACGCATTGCTGTCTTGGCCGATCAGCACAACAACGTGGTGAAATTCACCAGTCAGCCTGACGAAGGTGTTGTACAGATCAGTGCTGATGCGCAAGATGTGGGAAGCGGATCTGAGTCGCTTGCTGCCAGCTTGACGGGTGATGCCATTCAAATCGCCTTCAATGTGCGTTATCTGCTCGATGGCTTAAAGGCGATGGGATCCGATCGCGTTGTTCTTCATTGCAATGCACCAACGACGCCTGCAGTTCTGAAACCAGAAGGCGATGCAGAAGCATTTACGTATCTCGTGATGCCGGTTCAGATCCGTTCCTGAGGTGGTTCTACCCAACCCGCTGTTGCTCAGCGATTTGTTGAATCACACGGTTCGTTGTGAGCTTGGTTTAGACCACGGTCCTGGATTGATGGCATGGATGCATCCGCCGGTGCATCGCTTGTTGGGCTGGGTGAGTCGACCATCCGCCCTACGCATGTCTAGGGATGTTTGGCGATTGGATCAGTGCTGTGGAATCACCGATCAACAGGTGTTTGTACGAGGTGAGCCCGCCGTTTCAGATCAAGCCACCTTGGATCGTTTGCCAACCCTGATGAATGCAGATTTGGTCGATCGAGAGGGAGAACGAATTGGTTTCTTGGCTGATCTTGCGTTCGATCCCGCTACGGGAACGATTGTTCATTACTTGGTGTCACGCAGTGACCCCCGTCTTCCTGGAAGTTCTCGTTGGCAATTGGTCCCAGATCGGATCACAGACCAACGTCCAGGTCAGGTCATGACGGCCTTACGCAGTTTGGATGACCTTCCATTGATGCGGGCCAGTGTCCGTCAGGACCTCTTGCAGCGGACCCAGCGTTGGCGAGAGCAATTGCGCGATATGGGAGATCGTGCTGGGGATCGCCTCGAGGGTTGGCTGGATGAACCTCCTTGGGATGAACCTGAACCTGAGCAACGGATCGATTCCAATGAGCCGGATGAAGAGGCTCCGGTTAATGAAGTTTGGGATGACGACACTTGGCCCGAGTCGTCGTTTCAGCGTCGCGTCAATCGCGATGAAGATCCCTGGGTGTGACGCTCGGTCGGCAACACTGGGGAAAGGAGTTTTCGGTCCGTGGTGTCTTCCTCTTCGTATGACGTCTCCGCTGCCCTGAAGCAAGAGGGCTTGAAGTCCACGGACTGGGATGAAATTTGCCGACGACTCGGTCGGGAGCCCAATCGAGCCGAGTTGGGCATGTTTGGGGTGATGTGGTCTGAGCACTGCTGTTATCGGAATTCACGCCCATTGCTCAGTGGCTTCCCCACTGAGGGGCCGCGCATTTTGGTGGGTCCGGGGGAGAACGCAGGTGTTGTCGATCTCGGTGACGGCCATCGCCTCGCTTTCAAAATCGAAAGCCATAACCACCCCTCTGCGGTGGAGCCATTTCAGGGCGCTGCTACTGGGGTTGGCGGGATTTTGCGCGATATTTTCACGATGGGTGCCAGGCCGATTGCGTTGCTGAACGCCTTGCGTTTTGGACCATTGGACGACAGCGCCAACGTTGGCTTGATGGAAGGGGTGGTGGCGGGGATTGCCCATTACGGCAATTGCGTGGGTGTTCCCACCGTGGGTGGAGAAGTGGCCTTTGATCCCTCCTATTCCGGAAACCCGTTGGTAAATGCCATGGCCTTGGGCTTGATGGAAACCAAAGACATCGTCAAATCGGGTGCCATTGGTGTGGGCAATCCCGTGGTGTACGTGGGTAGCACCACAGGGCGAGATGGCATGGGCGGCGCCAGTTTTGCGAGTGCTGAATTAAGTGCTGATTCGCTTGATGATCGACCGGCCGTTCAGGTGGGTGATCCTTTCTTAGAGAAGGGTTTGATCGAGGCTTGCTTAGAAGCTTTTGATAGTGGTGATGTGGTGGCTGCCCAAGATATGGGTGCTGCAGGGTTGACGTGCAGTTGCTCTGAAATGGCTGCAAAGGGTGGCTTGGGAGTTGAACTGGATCTCGATCGGGTTCCTGCCCGTGAATCAGGTATGACCGCTTACGAGTTCTTGTTGTCTGAATCGCAGGAACGGATGTTGTTTGTGGTGAAAGCTGGTCGGGAAGAACCCTTGATGAAGCGGTTCCGTCGCTGGGGTTTGCAAGCGGCCGTTGTGGGACAGGTGTTGGAAGAGCCCATCGTTCGTGTTCTCCATCACGGAGAGGTGGCCGCGGAGGTGCCTGCTACGGCCCTAGCCGACGACACACCCATCGAGAAGCACGCTTTGCTTCCAGAGCCGCCAGTCGATCTTCAGGAGCACTGGCGATGGACGGAAGCTCAGTTGCCTGATCTAGAGGATCCTGCAGCAGCTTTGCTGGGGCTCTTAGACGATCCCACCATTGCCAGCAAGCGTTGGGTTCATCGCCAGTACGACCAGCAAGTGTTGGCCAACACTGTGGTGTCGTCTGGTGCTGCCGATGCCGCTGTGATTCGGCTTCGGCCTCAGCAAGGCGATGGTTCGTTGAACACCACGACGCGTGGTGTGGCTGCCACAGTTGATTGCCCCAATCGTTGGGTGGCACTCGATCCTGAACGGGGTGCCATGGCGGCTGTCGCTGAGGCTGCCCGCAATTTGAGCTGTGTGGGTTCTGAGCCCCTTGCGATTACCGACAACCTCAATTTCCCGTCGCCTGAAACTCCGAAGGGTTTTTGGCAACTTGCCATGGCTTGTCGAGGGATTTCTGAGGCCTGCAAGGCTTTTCAGACTCCCGTGACGGGTGGGAACGTCTCGCTGTACAACGAAACTCGCCGCGATGATGGTTCTCTTCAACCGATTCATCCCACGCCAGTGATCGGCATGGTGGGCGTGGTGGACGACATCACCAAGGTGACTGGGCTTGGTTGGTGCCAACCCGGAGATGCGGTGGTTTTACTTGGTGTAAAACCGGACGCTGATCAGGATGATCGGGTTGGATTGGCTGGAAGCAGTTATCAGCAATTCACCCTGGGAACAATCACCGGCCGGCCACCTCGGATTGATTTCGATTTGGAGAAACGGGTGCAGGGGTTGGTTCGTCAGGCCATTGCCGATGGGTTGATTGCTTCAGCCCACGACAGCAGTGATGGCGGGTTGGCTGTGGCGCTTGCGGAGTGCTCCATAGCATCTGGTTTTGGAGTTGAGCTCACCCTGTCAGCCGCAACAATGAGCCCAGCTCGGTTGTTGTTTGCTGAAGGGGGCGCCCGTGTTGTGGTGTCGGTGAAAGCGGATCAGTTGACGCGTTGGCAAACGATGTTGACGTCTAACCCGGACGTTTCAACAACGGTTCTGGGAACTGTCGCCTCCCACGGTCGGTTCCAGCTGTCCTTTGGTGTGGGCAGCACCATTGATCTATCCGTTGACCAGCTGCAGCAGGTGTACGCCGATGCTCTGCCCCGTCGCCTGGCGTGATGCAGACTTCTGATGGATTTCTGAACAGGCGCCCTGTGCAGCAGCAGCAGCTCGTGGCTGAGCGTCCCGATCGGATGGAAGAAGCTTGTGGGGTGTTTGCCGTTTTAGCGGCCGAGCAACCGGTTGCCAATTTGGCGTATTTCGGTCTTTACGCCCTGCAGCACCGCGGCCAGGAATCCGCTGGTATCGCTGTCTTTAACCAGGACAAAGTGCTCCTGCACAAAGATATGGGCCTGGTGAGCCAGGTGTTTGATCAGGACGTTCTGGCTCGGATGTCTGGTGATTTGTCGATCGGCCACAACCGCTATTCGACGACGGGTAGTAGTCGTGTTTGCAATGCCCAGCCGGTGGTGTTGATGACCCGTCTTGGCGCTTTTGCTCTGGCCCACAACGGCAATTTGGTGAATGCCAAAGAGTTGCGTGTGCTGGTGGATGACGGGAAAACAGAATTCACCTCCACAACTGATTCAGAACTGATCGCCTTTGCGGTGCAGCAAGCCGTGAATCGGGGTCTTGACTGGCGTTCAGGTATCGAAGCTGCGCTCAAGCTTTGTCAGGGGGCATTCAGCTTGGTGATCGGTACCCCCGCAGGTCTGTTTGCGATCCGTGATGGCTATGGCATTCGCCCTTTGGTGTTTGGGTTTCTCGGAGAGCAAAGCCTTGGCCATTGGGTGGTGAGCAGTGAAACCTGTGGTTTGGAGATTATTGGAGCCCGATATGTGGATGATGTGCAACCCGGCGAATTAGTTCACTTTGAATTGGGTTCAGCTGAGCCATTTCGGAAGCGCTGGAGTGATGAACCGAACCGGCTTTGTGTGTTCGAAATGATCTATTTTGCGCGCCCGGATAGTCGTTTCTTTGGTGAATCGTTATACAGCTATCGGCAACGTATTGGTCGCACACTTGCGAAAGAATCTGCTGTAGATGCTGATTTAGTGATTGGCGTTCCTGATTCAGGTATTCCTGCTGCTATTGGTTTTTCTCAGGAGAGCGGAATTCCTTATGCCGACGGTCTAATTAAAAACCGGTACGTCGGACGCACATTTATTCAGCCAACACAAGCGATGCGTGAAGCAGGTATCCGCGTCAAGCTCAATCCCCTGCCTGATGTTCTCTCTGGTAAGCGAATCATCGTGATTGATGATTCGATCGTGCGGGGAACTACTAGTGGAAAACTTGTCGTCGCGTTGCGTGATGCAGGTGCAACCGAGGTGCACATGCGGATCAGTTCACCACCGGTGACCCACCCATGTTTTTACGGGATTGATACGGATACTCAGGATCAATTAATCGCCTCGCGACTCACTTTGGAGGAAATCAAGAACCATCTCAAAGTGGATTCTTTGGCATACCTCAGCAAAGAGGGAATGGTCGAAGCAGCAAAGGCAGAGTCAGGAAATTTCTGCAGTGCTTGTTTCGATGGGAACTATCCCATTCCGATGGATCAGGAGTTGCTGTCCAGCAAGTTGACACTTGAACCGTCGGCTGGATCGACTAATCGCTGATTTGAGGAATCAAATTGGTAATGGTTTCACCTTGGTGGAGTTCGATTTGATTGGAAAATGCTTCCCCTGGATTCGTGATTTCAAGAGTGGTGGGATCAATCCGGCCGTGACGTTGTTCTGTTGACACCATGCCGATCAGGCCACTGGCTTCGGTTAATCCGGTGATTCGATCGGTATCGCCAACTAGCTGGATGGCCATCGAACCGAGATCACCCCGTTGTGATGAACGGATCGAGGTGAGATCGATGCGCGCTAAGTGACCCTGTTCACTCACTAACAGCGCAGTTGGTTTCGTTGGACATAGGGCACCGATGAGATGTTCCCCAGGAAGCAACCGCATGGTCATCGGCCCTTGGGCAAGTCGTCCCATTCGTGGAAGCACGTCTTCATTGATCGGAAGACGCAGCATTCGACCGATGTCGCTCACCAAAATCAGATCGTGGTGCTCATGGCAAATCACAGCGGCTTTGAGTTGAACGCCGTCTTTCAGCTTCACAACGCTGGTGGCGCGTCCAGATAATTCCAAGACTTCTGCGAGTGGCAGTCGTTTGAAGCGTCCATCGCTGCTCAGCAAGCCAAGGCTGAGGTCACTGCTCTCTTGCATTGGAAGGGGTGCGATCGCCACGATCGGGTCACCTTCCAACCCGCTAGGTAGGAATCGTTCCAATGCTCCTGGTTGTTGTCCGGCAAACTCCCAACGCACGAGGGCAACACGACCATTGGCACTAATGGCGAGAAGTCGCGGTGGCGGTTCGATCGGAAGGATGACCCGAGCAGGTGAAGGGGCATCGCTTACTGGACAAGGATCACCAAAATGGAGACGACCCAGCACCTGTGGGGTCACGATCTTCACTTGTCCGTCGGCTTGGATGAGCAGTCGACCATCACCGGGGAGAGCCGCTAGGGCTTGCTGACGGAGCAGCTCCGTATTGGGTCTTTGGCTGGCAGCTCGTTCTGCGATCAAGGCATCACCGCCTTCCACTAGCCGAGTGCGACGTGGAGTGGAGAAGCGTTTTTTTAGTGTTTTTAGTTCTCCAACCATGGCGTCTAGCAACTGATCTCGGTTTTCGAGCAGCAATTTCAATCGCTCTTTCTCGTTTCGTAGGTTGTCGACCTCTTGGCGCAAGCTTTCCTGTTCCAGTCCTGTTAGGCGACGGAGCGGCATCGCCAACACGGCATCAGCCTGGCGTTCGTTGAGGTCCAATCGCACCATCAAGCTGGCGCGAGCGGAGGCAGCATCTTTGGCTTCTTGGATCATCGCGATCACGGCTTGAAGGTTATTCAGAGCCGTGATCAGGCCCTCCACCACTTCCAGGCGATCTTCTGTTTTGCGGAGAGCGTGGCTTGTGCGTCGAATCAGGGTGAGTTCCCTGTAATCGAGAAAGGTTTGGAGGAGCTGCCGCAGTGAGAGCTGCTGGGGCTGACCGTTGACCAGGGCGAGCAGGATTGCGCCGAAATTGCTCTGCAATGCGGTCCGGCGTTGGAGGTCCTTGAGAACTTTTTCGGGTTCAGCATCGCGGCGAAGTTCCACCACCACCCGCATGCCATCTCGATCGCTTTCATCGCGGATGTCAGCGATGCCGCCAATTTTTCCGTCGTTCACCGATTCAGCCAGTTTTTCAATCCAGCCCGCTTTGCTGAGTTGATAGGGCAGTTCGGTTACGACTACGGCGTTCCGTTTGTGGCGTCCCTTACCCAGCTGCACTTCTTCTGTGTGCGCTACACCCCGCATTGGGATGCTGCCGCGGCCCTGGAGGTAGGTGTCTTGGAGGCCTGAACTGAGTAAAACTTCCCCACCGGTTGGAAAATCAGGGCCGGGAATGAGTTCTAAAAGACGCTCGTCGCTCAGTCCTGGTTGTCGAATCAGAGCAATGAGGCCGTCCACCACCTCACCCAAGTTGTGGGGAGGAATGCTCGTGGCCATGCCAACGGCGATGCCAGAACACCCATTGAGGAGAAGGAAGGGGAGTTGTGCGGGGAGGACCGTTGGTTCTTGTTGAGACCCATCGAAGTTCGATGCAAAGTCGACGGTGTCATCACCGATTTCTTCCAGCAGAGCTTGATGGGCAATCGGGGCCAGACGCGTTTCGGTGTAACGCATCGCGGCTGGCGGATCGTCATCAACCGATCCGAAATTGCCATGTCCATCCAAAAGAGGATGTCGGCTAGCAAAGGTTTGAACCAGTCTTACGAGTGCGTCGTAGACCGCCTGATCTCCGTGGGGATGGTATTTCCCGAGAACATCACCAACGACACGGGCGCATTTTCTGTAGGGACGATCTGGGGTTAACCCCAGTTCTTGCATCGCATACAGGATTCGACGCTGCACCGGCTTGAGACCGTCGCGGGCATCGGGCAAGGCCCGACCCACGATCACGCTCATGGCGTATTCCAGGTAGGAGCGCTGCATCTCCTGATGCAGGGCGATCGGTTGAACGCGCTCCTCAGCCATCCTGTCCGCGGATATTGGGGCAGAAGTCGCTCAGCTTACAGACGTTCACTGGCGTTTTTTCCAGGTGGCATTGGCCTGGGCCCGTTCAACGCTGCTGGCAAGTGCTGCTTCACGCAACAAGTTTGCTGTGGCTTGCCTCACATGGGAACCCCATAGCTGCTCTTTTTGATGCATCGGCAAAACGTAATTGGGATTTTTGGACAGGGCTTCTTTTGCCAGCGATAGAGCTTCGATCTGTTCGCCCTTTTGGTGTAGCGCTGCGGCTAAAGCCAGCATTGGTTCTGCGTTCTGATCCAGCTTGAGCACCCGTCGCCAACGTCGAATGGCTTCGTCATGTTCTCCTAGTTCAAAAAGAACAAGGGCTTGGTTGTTGAGGGCTTCCCAAAACTCCGGCTTGATTTCAGTTGCTTTTTCAAAGGATTGCAGAGCGATTGCAAGCTTGTTTTGCATGATCCGTGCATTCCCGAGATCGAAGTATGCAGCTGCATTATTTGCGTCTATTTGCAAGCCGCGTTGAATGAGCGGAATCGCTTCCTCCGGTCGTTGAGCCCGCAGTGCAATCGCTGCCTCTGCAAACCAGAGCCCAGCATTGTTGGGGTTGATTTTTTTGGCTTTTGCAAGGGACTGACTGGCGTCTTCCAGTTGATTGCTTCGAAGCTGTGCTTCAGCCAACACAGTCCATAAACGTTCATCGTTTGGGTTGAGCCGAACAGCTAAAGCAGCAAGTTGTGCGGCCTCCTTGGGTTGACCCATTTGTAGGAGTTGAGCTGCGGTTCGCCCGATTCCAAGGGAGGATCCCGAGAGTTCCACTTCTGTTGGTAAGTAGACGTAGGGCACCAAGGCTTGGGCTGGAGCGATCAGGAAAAAATTGCTGATGCTGATCAGTGCTGCAGTCAGGCTTCGTTTGAATTTGATTCCTCGAAGCACGTCTACTGATTTCTATTTATTAGAGGTTAGGAGGCAGGTCCGGTTGTGCTGCAGCCGCATTTCTTCGCCACATCCACGGTTTGATTCGTCGTAAAGCCGACCCCCGTAACTGTTGATCCCACGTGGCATCGTCCCAGTTCTGAAGGTCTTGGGCATTCACATTGAGAAGCCATGGTCGAGGTTGCATGTCTGGATCTTCACTGCTCGGTAGATCCCGATGGTTCCAGGGACAAACGTCTTGGCAGATATCACAACCGGCGATCCATGGTCCCAGGGACGTTTTGATCGAATCTGGAAGATCGGGATCTCGGTTTTCGATGGTGTGAAACGCCAGGCATCGTTGGGCGTCAACAACAAATGGTTCGCGGATCGCATCGGTGGGGCAGGCCTCGATGCAAGCGACGCATCGTCCACAAAGGCTTGCGGCTGGAGTATCGGCTTGAAGAGGTTCCGTTGTGAGGAGATGGCCAATCACCATCCATGAGCCCCGATGGGGATGAATCACATTGCTGTGTTTTCCAATCCAACCCAGCCCAGCTTCTTCCGCCCAAACTTTGTCCAACAGGGGTGATGCGTCCACACAAACGCGCCATTGACAGTTGGGCTTTTGATCAGACAACCAACGCCCCACGCGTCGTAAACGTTGCTCGACAACGCGGTGATAATCGCGACCCCAGCCATAGCGCGCCACCTTTAAGGATCCTGGGGCTGATTCCTCAGAAACGTAGTAATTCAATCCCACGGCCAACAGGCTTTGTACCCCCTCTAAAAGTTGGGATGCATCGCGTCGGCGGGGCGCAGCCATCCAAGCCATATCCGCTTGGTAGCCATGATCGAGCCAACGTTGTAAGGCTTCCGTCCGCAGCTGTAAGCGGGGACTTCCAGGCAGACGTGCGATTCCAACCGGATCAAATCCTTCTTCCTTGGCCCGCTGTTTCAAAGCTCGGCTCAAGGGTTTGAGTTGATCTGGGTGTTGCCCTGACATCGACCGTATGGTGAGGACCTGTTTTTTCATCTTCACGTGACGGGAACCGAAACGGGACGCCTGGCATCCCTGCTTCGTTGGCTTGGCCTCACGATGGTTCTCGTTCTCGTCCTGCAGATGGCTGCGGTCTTGGTGGGATCCGACTGGTCGGTGGAGGCGACTCCTCCTCCGATCACTGGACCTTTGGTGGCGCTGGCCCCACTGGGGTTTATTGGACTGTTGACCTGTCTGATTGGATCACGCCTTGAGAACCCGCAACAGCAAGTCACCCCACTGCGGGTTGTGGTTTGTGCTTTTTCGGCTCTTTTAGCGATTGGCATGGTGGTGGCCGTTCCCATGTCTTTAAGCAGTGGGGCTGGTGATCTCTCGAAGACTCAGAATCTCGAGCAAGGTCGGGCAGCGATGAAGGAAGCCCGGGCGTTTCGCGACGATCCCGAGCAGGTGGCTTCCTTGGGCGAACAGTTAGCCCAAGCAGGACAGTTGGCTGCTGACGCCACCGACGAGGACAAGCAGCGTGCTGCAAAAACGATGATTGATGAGCAGATCAACCAAATGGACACGCAGCTCAAACGGGTGGAGTCGCAGCAGACCCGCGAATCTCGGCAACGATTGATTGGCGGTACGGCCACCGCTGTTGTTCTGGCAGTTGCATTTGTGCTGCTTGCACTCACTGCAGTGATCTGATTGCTGGTTAGGTTGGTTGAACTCCCTGACTCTGGGCGCAGAGGCTTTGGTTCAGTCCAATCCCAGACCTGATCTACCGCTGGGCGAAAGGCTTCAGCAAGATCTCAAAAATGACCTGATTGCAGGGTTGCTGGTGGTAATTCCACTGGCAACCACAATTTGGCTATCCACGATTGTTAGCCGGTTTGTACTGGCTTTCCTGACGTCGATTCCGAAGCAGTTCAATCCCTTTATCACCCTGAATCCGCTTCTTCAGGATCTGATCAACTTGGCCCTCGGACTCACGGTCCCTCTAATGGGGATCCTGTTGATTGGCCTTATGGCTCGCAACATTGTGGGCCGATGGTTGCTCGAATTCGGAGAGGGCACACTCACCCGGATTCCTCTTGCCGGCTCCGTTTACAAAACTCTCAAGCAGCTGCTTGAAACTGTGTTGGGCGGAAATTCGGCCCGCTTCCGTCGAGTCGTTCTGGTCGAATATCCAAGGGAAGGTTTGTTCAGTGTTGGCTTTGTCACCGGCGAGGTGGGCCCTTCACTGCAATCCGATCTTGAAACACCACTTTTAAGTGTGTTTATCCCCACAGCCCCTAATCCCACCACCGGTTGGTACACGCTTGTGCCAGAGGGTTCAGTACGAGAACTGAATATTTCCGTTGAGGAAGCGTTCCGCACGATCATTTCCGCTGGCATCGTGAACCCAGATGAGCAAGAAGCTCCTGTGAATCGCAGCTTCTCCAGCCTCATCGCTCAGTTGCGGGCCTCCGCATCCCCTTCCAGCTAATTCATGGCCTCACGATCCCTTTCCCGCGAGTTGGCCTTGCTGGTGCTCGGCCAAGTGTCGGAACAGAAAAAGCTATCGACAGCTGATTTAGGGATCGAGTCCCTGCTTGAAAAAGCCCTCGAAAGCCTCACCCAACATTGGAGGGAAGCGCTCGATTCATCCGCATCGGAACTGGATCATGCGCAGCAACGTCTCCTCGATAGTGAGCTTCAACAGGGTCAGGCCTCCACGTTGGATGTTGTGCGTGATCATTTGCGTTCATCGTTAGGCACTGCTGAACAGGTTTTAAATGGCCTTTCAGCCACGCTTGAACTTCCGAGGCTGTTGCTCCTTTCAGATCAAGAGAAAGTTCGTTCTGCTGCGATGGAACGCATTGCTCAGGTGATCCGACAACGCGAAAGCATCGACGCGAGATTGGATCAAGTGATGGAAGGTTGGCGGCTGGGTCGACTACCGCGCATCGATCGCGACATCCTTCGTCTGGCGGTTGTCGACCTTCAAACCATGGGAACACCAGCTCCTGTGGCGTTCAATGAAGCCGTTGAATTGGCGAATCGATACAGCGATGAACAGGGTCGTCGGATGATTAACGGTGTGTTGCGTCGCTTCCACGATGCTCAATCCACTGCAGCGGACTGATGGTGTTCAACTGGTTCGAGCGTGAGGCCTCTTCCTCTGGGGAAACCCCTTCAACGCCAGATTCACCAGCGGTTGAACAACAACCGCTTGAAGATGCCGTTCAGGTGAATCCTGAGCCAGATCCTTCAGCTCTTCAAGACGCTGGCGATCAAAACGGTGAAGGGCAAGACGACGAAGTGCAAGAAGAAGACGAAGCGTTGGTGTGGGCCCGTGAGGCCTACGCGCGGTTGAAGGCACAGCAACAAGCTGCTGCTACGGCGCCAAAAACCCCAGTTTCGACAACTCCTGAGCCAGAGCCAGAAGCCACTTCCGAGCCAACTGCGGCCGTAGATCCAGAGATTGCAGCGGAACCGAGTTCACCCGTTCCGCTAATGCCAGAGGTCGGTCCAGAACCCACCCCAGCGCCAACGGTTGGTGGTTCCTTGCTTGAGCAGGCCGCGGCCCAACGTCAACAGCGCCAACAAGAGCAGGAGGTTCGTGCACTTGAGGTGGCGCCGGTAGCGACGCCTGAACCGACGATCAGCACCCCACCGCTTCCAGCCGCAGACGCTGTGGAGCCGACCCTTGGTGAATTTGATGAAGACTTCACCTGGTCTGCTCAGGTTTTGGCAGCTCAGGGCCGACGTGCTGATCAGATGTCGCTTGAGGAAATCGACTGGCTTGGACGGCTCCGTCGTGGTCTTGAGAAGACACGGCAAGGCTTTGTCACCGGCCTGTTGGAAAACCTCGGTGATGATCCCCTCACGCCAGAGGTGCTTGACGAACTCGAGACCCTGTTGCTGCGTGCCGATGCCGGTGTTCAGGCCACCGATCAGGTGTTGGAAGCGTTGCGACAGCGGATGAATGAAGAGGTTGTGGATCCCGTTGAGGGAATTCGTTTTCTCAAGGATCAACTGCGCGGTTTGCTGGATGCCCCGATCAAGGCCAGTGGCGTTCCACTTCTTGCGCCAGAGCGCGGTCGTCTCAACATTTGGTTGATGGTGGGAGTGAACGGTGTGGGTAAAACCACAACCCTCGGGAAATTGGCAAATCTTGCTGTTCGGAGTGGCTATTCAGCCCTCATCGCAGCCGCAGACACCTTTCGGGCCGCAGCCGTTCAACAGGTTGAGGTTTGGGGTGAACGCAGCGATGTTCCGGTGGTTTCCAATCCCAGCAGCAATGCAGATCCAGCGGCGGTGGTGTTCGATGCCATCGGTGCTGCTCGATCCCGTGAAACCGACCTGCTGTTGGTGGATACGGCAGGGCGATTGCAGACCAAGCACAACTTGATGGAAGAACTGCAGAAAGTTCGGAAAATCATTGATCGTCTCGCCCCAGAGGCGAATGTTGAGTCGTTGTTGGTGCTCGATGCCAGCCAAGGTCAGAACGGCTTGAGGCAAGCGATGGCTTTTGCGAAAGCAGCTGGTTTGACGGGAGTTGTTGTGACCAAACTCGATGGCACGGCCCGAGGTGGTGTCGCTTTGGCGGTGTCGTCGGAAGCGGGCTTACCCATCCGTTTTATTGGTGCTGGGGAGGGGATCCGTGACCTCAGGCCGTTCAACAGTTTTGAATTCGTTGAGGCTCTACTGGCCGGACGATGAACCGTTGCTACGTTGCGCGTCATAAGGGGTCGCAGCGTTGAGCAGCAAGCCACCCCGTCGTCATTCCACCCCGGTCCAGCGGACCGTGGCTCCTTCGCCGCAGGCGATGGCGTCGTTGCGCCAATTGTTCGACAGCTTGAGCAACGAACAGCGACGCAACCAGGATCTGCTGGTGTCGCTGGCTTTTGCCCTTCGTAGTTTTACCAACCTGCATCGCTTTTTAGAGCTGGTGCCTGTTGTGGTGTCTCGACTTGTGGGAGTCGATGGTGCTCTCATCGTGCCGTTTCAATCCGATGGTCGTTTGTGGCGCGATCAACTTCAGGCTGTCCCCGTTGAGCAGTCTCAGGACCTTTTTCGCCGCTTAGCGAGCTTTCAGCCAGGGGAATCGGCTGGTTTTGGCAGCGATGACGCCCAGGTGTTGGCCTTGGATCGATTGGTCCAACGCTGTCTTCCGAAGGCGGGCTTATTCGCTACATCCGTGATGGTTCGTGGTCGATGTCGCGGTCGTTTGTACGTGTTTGATCCCACGTCCGAATTGGTTTGGACCGAGGTGCATCGCCGGCATGCCCAATTGGTGGCCGATTTGGCGGGTGTGGCGATTGAAAATGATTTGATGCTGCAAGATGCCCGTCGCCATGAACGGGTTGATCGTCAGCTGAGCATTGGGGCGGAAATTCAGGCTCAATTGCTGCCCGACCACTGTCCCGTGATTGAGGGTGTGGAGCTTGCCGCTCGATGCCGTCCAGCGTTTCAAGTCGGTGGTGACTACTACGACTTCATTCCCACGCGTCCTGAACTCATTGGTCGGCGACGGGAACGTGGTCGCTGGGCATTGGTCATGGGTGATGTGATGGGAAAGGGTGTTCCCGCTGGTCTGCTGATGACCATGTTGCGCGGGATGCTCCGTGCAGAAGTTCTTAGTGGATTGCCACCTGATCGCATCCTGCATGACCTCAACCAACTCGCCCAAGAGGACCTCGCGCAATCCCACCGATTCGTGACGTTGTTTTATTCGGATTTCGATCCACGAACCCGTCGTTTGCGATACGCCAATGCAGCCCATAACCCCCCCTTGCTGTGGCGCTCGGAGCAGAGAAGTATCAGCAGGTTGGATGCTGCTGGCTTGCTGATCGGATTACAGCCGGAGGCGGACTATGGGCTCGGTGAAGTGCGTCTGGATCCGGGTGACGTTCTTCTGTACTACACGGATGGTGTGACCGAAGCACCCGGATTAACGGGAGATCGCTTTGATGAAGCTCGGTTGATTCGTGCCTTAGAGAGTGCCTGCCGCAGCGGCCAAGGGTCCCAGGGAATTCTCGACACCTTGTTTGAGCGTCTCGATCGATTTGTGGGGGCGAACCGACAGCTCGAAGACGACGCCTCCATGGTGGTGTTGAAAGTGCCTGAAGCGGTCACACTGCCAAACATGGTTGTTCCATTGCCTTAGGGCAATCACCCTTCCGCCTGACAAGCTGTGGTTATTGATGAATAAATCGATGGCTGGTGGGGTGACAGGCGGCGCCGACGGCACCTGGAGTGATCGCTTCGAGCAAGGCTTGCATCCCTTTATTGAAGTGTTCAACGCTTCGATTGGGTTTGATCTCACGTTGCTTCAGGAGGATTTGGATGGGTCGATTGCCCATGCACGGATGCTCGGTTCCTGCGGGGTGATCAGCGTTGGGGAAGCAGAGCAGTTGGTGCAGGGTTTGGAGACGATTCGGAGCGAAGCTCATGCGGGAACGTTTCAGCCCGGACTCGCCGATGAAGATGTTCATTTCGCCGTAGAGCGGCGATTGATTGCGCTGTTGGGGCCAGTTGGCAAGAAATTGCACACCGGCCGCAGTCGCAATGATCAAGTTGGAACGGATTTGCGCTTGTGGTTACGGCGCCGCTTGGATGAATTGGAGGGCGATCTTCAACGCTTGCAGCGGGCTCTTGTGGCGCAGGCTGATCTGCATCGCCGCACGATGATTCCCGGCTACACCCACCTTCAACGGGCTCAGCCGCTTTGTTTGGCGCATCACCTTCTTGCTTACGTCGAGATGTTGGAGCGGGATCGGTTGCGTCTTCACGATGTGCGCAGCCGGGTGAACATTTGCCCACTTGGTGCGGCGGCGTTGGCTGGAACCCCGGTTCCCATTGATCGTCAGCAGACGGCGAAGGCTTTGGGATTTGATGCGATCTATGCCAACAGCCTTGATGCGGTAAGTGATCGTGATTTTTGTGTGGAGTTTTCGGCGGCGGCTTCCTTGGTGATGGCCCATCTCAGCCGTTTGGCTGAGGAGGTGATTGCTTGGGCATCAGAGGAGTTCAGATTCGTTCGCCTCAGTGATCGGTGTGCGACCGGTAGCAGTTTGATGCCGCAGAAAAAAAATCCTGATGTGCCCGAATTGGTGCGTGGCAAATGCGGACGGGTGTTCGGCCACTTGCAGGGGCTGCTCACCATGATCAAGGGCCTTCCGTTGGCCTACAACAAAGATTTTCAAGAAGATAAAGAGGCTCTCTTCGATGCGTTTCGCACCACCCGCGATTGCATTGAGGCCATGGCGATTCTGTTTGAAGAAGGTCTTGAGTTCCGTACGGAACGTTTGAACACGGCCGTGGAACAAGATTTCTCTAATGCCACCGATGTGGCTGATTACCTCGTTGCCAAGGGAGTGCCCTTCCGGGAGGCGTATCAGCTTGTTGGTGCTGTTGTTCGCCGATGCCTTGATGAAGGTTGTTTGCTAAGAGATTTAAGCCTTTCGGCATGGCAGGAGTTGCATCCAGCATTTGAGGCTGATCTGCACGATGCGCTTGCCCCGCAGGCAGTTGTGGCCGCTCGCCGTAGTGAAGGTGGAACAGGATTTGACCGGGTGGATGAACAATTAGGCCGCTGGTTGCAGCATTTGAACGGAACGCAACCTGTGGGATGACTCCTTTGCGCAGCCGGGTCTACGCTTAAGAAGCCAGTGGAACATCACTTCGTTTCGGAGTTATGGCCCGATGGCAATGTTCCAGGCCCCTTTGGTCCATTTTTTCGTACCCGGTCCACGCAGAACGTGAGCATTTTTGTTGGCAACCTTCCCTTCCGCGCTGAGCAGGAGGACGTGACTGAGCTGTTTGCTCAGTTCGGTGAAGTCGTGAATTGTGCCCTTCCCCTCGAGCGGGATACCGGCCGAAAGCGCGGATTTGCTTTTGTCGAAATGTCCGACGATGCAGCCGAAGAAGCTGCTATCGAAGGTCTCCAGGGCGCTGAACTCATGGGCCGCCCGCTTCGTATCAATAAGGCTGAGCCTCGCGGAAGCGCCCCACGTCGTGGCGGCGGCGGTGGTGGCGGTGGCTACGGCGGCGGCGGTGGTGGCGGTGGCTACGGCGGCGGCGGTGGTGGCGGTGGCTACG
>ERZ802830.1542-NODE-1542-length-21823-cov-11.8101_pt1 | contig 21823 bp, 14 predicted proteins | sample MGYA00345654_ERZ802830 | MGnify/ENA primary metagenome ERZ802830 (study PRJEB30503, sample SAMEA104212375) | marine metagenome | biome: Westerlies Biome; feature: [SRF] surface water layer (ENVO:00010504) within the epipelagic zone...; material: water...
ACACCTCAAACAAGTCCAAGAGCCCAATTCACTCAGAAGGTTGGATTAACGACAGTTGAGATTGATTATTCTCGCCCTGCTGTACGTGGAAGAAAAATTATGGGAAATTTAGTTCGTTATGATGAAATCTGGAGAACTGGCGCCAATAAAAACACGATTATTTCTTTTTCAGACCCAGTACAAATTGAGGGTAATACACTTCCTGCGGGTCAATATGGTTTATATACACGACCTAGTTCCAATCAATGGAAAGTATATTTCTACAAGTCAACCAATAACTGGGGACTGCCAAATCCTTGGGATGATTCTGAAGTTGCTCTTTCGTTAATTATAACTCCTTCTTTTTTTGAGTACAAAATTGAAAATTTTACCATCACTATATCAGATATTAATAGTGATGCTGCCCAACTTAATTTAATCTGGGAAAATACTCTATTAAGTATTCCTTTTGAAGTACCAACCAAAGCAAAAGCAATGGAAAGTATAAATGAAACTATGGCTGGAAATCCAAAACCCAATGACTATTACAATGCTGCATTGTATTTTCTTCAGGAAAATATGGATTTAAATCAAGCTAAAAATTGGATGGAAATTGCTATTGCTAAAAGAGATACACCTGCTTTTTGGATGCACTACCGCTACGCTCTGATTTTATTAGAATTAAATGATAATAAAGGCGCATTAACAGCGTCGAAAAAATCTTTAGCTCTTGCTGAGAAAGCTGAAAATAAGGATTATGTGATTTTGAATAAAGAACTTATCGAAAAGTGGAGTAGGTAGTATTTCTATGCTTTATTTTTTATGATCTGCTGAATTATAAATGCATTAAATACGTTCAATAATGCCCCAATCACATTAAGCCAAAGAAAGCTAACCCAGTCGTTATAGAATACGAATAATACGATAATCTCAGTTATAATAGTAGCTACGAAAATTGCATTTGCCTTTATAGATTTATTAAAGATGGCAATAAGAAAAATCCCTAAAATTGTTCCATAAAAAAGCGAACCAATGATGTTGATCAATTGAATAAGATTTTCGAATAAGTTCCCTACTAAGGCAAAACCTATTGATATTATACCCCAAACTAGAGTAAATGCTCTTCCAGCCCATACATAGTGCTTTTGATTGTTATTGGATTTATAACGTTTATAGAGATCAATTACGGTTGTGGCTGATAGTGCGTTAATTTCTGATGCTGAAGAGCTCATTGCTGCAGATAAAATTACCGCTATTAAAAGACCGATTAAACCCTGTGGCAGATAGTTTAAAATGAAATAGATAAAGATATAGTCCTTATCGTTAGCATCTACTTTAGGTTCAATTTTTTCGATTAATTTTTTTGCTTCCGCTCTATTTTCCTCCGCTTTTTTTTCCATCAGAAGGTATTGTCCCTGCAATTGGCTGTTAAAAAAGAAATCCTCTTGATTGAGATGTTTTTGCTTCTCCAAATGAATAATTTCGTTGGCAGTTACTAGCGCATTGAAAGCCTCACGTTTGTCAGTTTCTTTGACTTTTTCTATTACATTGGCATTAAAATGTATAGGGGTTTTTTCATATTGAAAAAAGACAAATACCAAAACTCCAATTATAAGGATAAAGAACTGCATTGGGATTTTTAGAAAGCCATTCATAATCAAGCCCCTTTGACTTTCGATAAGTGATTTCCCAGAGAGGTACCGTTGCACTTGACTTTGGTCCGTTCCAAAGTAAGATAATGACAAAAAGAGACCACCCGTTATGCCGCTCCAAAATGTATATCGGTTGTCAAGATCAAAGCTAAAATCCAAGACATCGAGTTTGTCGTTCATTCCTGCCAATTGAAGAGCATTAGAAAATGTAATATTCTCAGGTAGAGATCTCACAATAAAAATAAATGCAGCTATCATCCCTGAAAAAATGATAAACATTTGTTGCTTTTGAGTCACATTGACAGCCTGTGTCCCTCCAATCAACGTATAAAGTATTACCAATAGACCAATGATTACAACTAAAACTTTCATATTCCAACCTAAAACAGCACTAAGAATTATTGCTGGAGCATATATGGTAATTCCCGCGGCCAAACCACGCTGAATCAAAAACAGAATAGCGGTTAGCGTTCGGGTTTTTAAATCAAACCTCTTCTCTAAAAACTCATAGGCAGTGAAGACCTTTAGTTTGTGATAGACCGGGAGAAAGAATAGGCAGATAATAATCATAGCAAAAGGCAGTCCAAAATAAAACTGCACAAATCCCATTCCATCGTTGAACGCTTGCCCTGGAGTAGATAAAAAAGTAATAGCGCTCGCCTGAGTAGCCATGACAGATAACCCTACGGTAAACCAAGATGCCTGATTACCTCCCTTGATGTAATCTTTTATGTTTTTATGAGAATTGTTTTTCCATATCCCATATGCTATAATGAAAATTAATGTGAAGGACAAAACTGTCCAATCAATCAGCGCCATTAGTTAAAGCTTTTCATGAATAAATAAAAGAAGGTCCAAAACCCAAATTGGGTTAACAATAATAACCAGTAAGTCTGATTTAACCCATTCATTTATTTGCTATTAGATTAAAAAATAAGCGATAGGCTCCAGGGACACCTGCAGGAAGTTGCCTAAAGAAACTCAATCCTGTATACACTATTTTCCCTTTCCCATAATTGGCCACCAATAAAGCTCCCCTTTTGGGTTGTTCTCCAGGATCATTCATTTCAAACAAAGGAGTGAAGTTTTTATCCCATTGATTTGGGAAATATAGACCTCTTTCTTGAACCCATCCCTCAAAATCTTTTAAACTTATTTTGTTGGGATAATTAAGTAAAGGGTGTTTGCTATCTAACATCTTTATTTTTGAATTTTCGTCAGTAATACGATCTCTTGATAATTTAATGCTAAAAGGTGTTAGAGTTTTAGTTTTTAAACCCCTACTTGTGTTATATTGAATTAATAAGTTTCCACCTTGTTGAGCATAGGTCCAGAGTACATTTTTTTTATAGGAAAGAGATTCGTTAACATTGAAGGCACGAATTCCTAATATTACAGCATCGAAAGATTTTAATTTTTCAAGTGTTATTTCTTCAGCATCATATTTTTCTACAATAACTCCTACCGACTCTAAGCTCTCAGCTACATTATCACCAGCACCATTAATGTAAGCAACCCTTTCGACACCTGTTTTTAAATTCAAAGCTACAGCTCGAGTGAATGAGGGTTGGACCATATATTGTTTTGGAATATGATCGTAAGAAATCTCTTGGATTGCTGCTTGAATTTTTTCTTTATCGTTAGTTAATTCGGGTTTTAAAAGCGCTACTTCTCCATTTTTTGGTGCAGTTACTTTAAAAGTAAAGTCTTTTTCAATTCCTTTTCCATAGATCTTTACTTCTTGTTGAGTCGGAGTAATAACCCAAGATTTAGTGGATTTTAGAATTAATTTACCTTCGTAAGTTTTTCCTAAATTCTTTACTTGAACTACTACCTTTTTGGTCTGATTTGTAGCAAACAATTGAACCGGGGTATTTAAATTAGCAGTTGCAGCAGGAAGTATCTGGAAGGGAGTTACAACTTCTCCTTTCACAGGATCATTTCTCCGGTACATAAGTGGTTCTTGAATCTCTAAACTTTTCCCTTCAATAAGCAGAGACAATTTTAAAATGAAAGGGGGAGGAGTATTTGGTAACCCTATGATTTCTTTACGCTTGGTTTTATACATTCCCTTTTGTCCTTTTTCAATCAACCAATATGGGCTACTTATAGATTCTTTGATAGTGAGATTAATTTTTTTTGTGAACACCTTATTGGTTCTTAATTCTTCATTGACTTTATATATTTTGTTTTTTAAAACTACTTTATTGAGTATTACTTTGACTGTGCTAGGGTTATTAATTACGAGATTTAGGTCTAATGATTCGCCTCTGACGCCATATGGAATAATTGCATTTGCTTGAATTTCAAAACCTAAGCAGTTTAAGATAATCGATTTAATTTCATTTAACTTAATTGTCCGCCAGTGTGAATCTTCTATTTTATCAACAAGATCTTTCGCTTCGAGTAGTTTTGGAATACTTTTTAATGGGGTGGTTAAATCAAAATTAGTGGTGATTTCATTGATTATTTTTTCTATGGGTTCTCCGCCCTTTACCCTGGTCCAACGGGTATTAATTCCCTCAAAAGGGTCGTTTCCGATAATAGGCTTGCCTAATACTAGGGATAAATATTCAGTCCTACTTCCCAATGCAGCTGAACTACCAAAGCCCTGGGACTTGTGTTGACTTCTACTCAAAGCAGCAATTTCAGAATTACTTTTACCAGTGAGTGGGTCATAAACCCCCATATCGATTGAAATTAATTTAGTTTTATCAGCGTTATTAAAATTTTCTCTTCCTCCATAGAAATACCATGAGGTGTTGAAGAATAGTCGCTTAGGCTTCCAATTCCCAGCAGAAGGTTTTTCGGAGAGTTTCTTAAATGCTAGATTGCTTATTATGGCCGAAGCAGTATGGTGTCCGTGAGTTCGACCCGAACTTGCCATATTGAATCGGTTAATTATAATATCGGGCTTGAACTTATTTATTCTATCAATGGTTTGATTTAGAACTTTATCTTTATTCCAAAAGCTAAAAGTCTCCTCAGGATTTTTTGAATATCCAAAATCGTTTGCCATGGTGAAAAACTGTTTCCCTCCATCAATTTCTCGAGCTGTTATAAGCTCTTGGGTCCTTATTAATCCTAGCCCCTCTCTCAGTTCTGGCCCAATAAGATTTTGTCCTCCATCGCCTCTAGTAAGAGAAAGATAGGCTGTTCTTGCCAGTATGTGATTAGAAAAATAAGAAATCACCCTTGTGTTTTCATCATCAGGATGAGCTGCAAAATAAAGTACTGTTCCTAAAAAATTTAATTTCTTGATCTGTTTGTAAATTTCAGAAGAGGACTGTGCATTTAAACTAGACAAATTAAAGCTCACAAAAAGACATATTAACAATAAGTTGACTCGGTTGAAAAAAAAGTGGAAGTTAAGCTTCATTTTAAATTTAATTTATACTTGTAAACTGACATTTATTCTCGTCTAGATCTAATATCAAATAGATTAAAACAAAATACAATTTTGCTTTATAATATGATTTATTTTTGGGTTAAAAGTTTAATACGCTCACCAACTTGTGATAGGGGTAAACCGACCACGTTTGTGTAACTCCCCACTATTTTTATTATCCCAATTTCACCAATCCAATCCTGAATCCCATAGGCTCCTGCCTTATCGAGTGGGGGTTGAATACTGATATATTTCTCTATTTCATTAGTGGTTAACTCTCTAAATTGAACATTTGTGACTTCTGATATAATATCAAATTTATTATGGGTTAAAAAACCTACTGAAGTAATGACTTGGTGAGATTTACCTGACAAAAACCTTAGCATTTCTTTTGCCTTTTCAATATCATTTGGTTTACCTAAATATTGGTCTTCACACCATACGATGGTGTCCGCTATCACAAAAATTTGTTTTGCTAAAATTTTTTTTTTGAATGGCTCACTTTTTTTATTAACAATATATTCAGGGATTTCAATCCCCTTGAGTTGAGGTGGGAAAGATTCATCAATTGGGTTTAATTGAATTTTAAAAGGAATTCCCAACTGTTCAAAAAATGCTTTTCTTCTCGGGGATCCAGAAGCTAAAATGACCTCATATCCGTTAAGTTTAAGCATTATTTAGTATTTATTCTTTAAACCAAAGTCCCATTTTCCTTGAACCCGAAGTACTTGTTCGATTATTTCTCTAACACAACCGTCACCACCTTTTTTATGGGAAACGTAGTCAGCAAATTGCTTTACATCTGTTGCTGAGTCACTTGGACATGTTGATACTCCTGCAAGTTCCATTACAGGAAGATCTGGTATATCATCCCCCATGTATAATACTTGATTAGGGTTAATATTAAATTGTCTAAGGAAATCATTAAAAGCAGTTTTTTTTTCATGAATACCCAGATAGACTTTGTCAACTCCAAGTAGCTCTAGCCTGCTTTTAACCCCTTCATTTGTTCCTCCCGATATAATGCCTATTTTAAACCCTTTATTTAGCGCATATTTGAGAGCAAAACCATCTTTTGTATCCATCATGCGGTACATCTCTCCTTCTGTAGTGACCATAACTTTTCCATTGGTTAAAACACCATCTACATCAAAAATGAAGGAAGTAATTTCGTTTAAAAGTACCTTGTAGTTTTTTTTACTCATGTATTTTTTTTATTGACTCGGTTAAGCCCAGATATATTTTTTTAATTCCTTCATCAGATATTAAATCTAGGTGTTTATTAATCGTTTTATTGTCCTTTCTTTTTGCTGGGCCAGTCTGGGAATTCTTTGCCCCAATTTCAATTGCATTTTTATGAGTTTCTCCAATTATTTGGTGAAAAATATCAAAAGGAATATCATGGCTTTGAGCAATTTTTTCTCCAAGTTCTATAAGATGATTACCGAAATTATTAATCATAACTGCAATTAAGTGAATATAAGATCTTTTTTGAGAATTTATTTCAATGGGAGTTCCCCCAATAATATGAACTAAACCTTGAAGTAACTCGAAATCTTTTTTATTTTCTGCTTCAATGAGAAAGGGAATTTTATTAAAACTTTTTAATAGCCTATTTGAAAAGGTTTGGATAGGGTAAAGGACACCTTTTTTAGAATTGCACAATAGTTCATCTATTGCAATTGCACCTGAGCAATGAACAACGAGAGCTGAGGTTTTAATTTTTGCACTCATTTTAGCTATTGCATCATCAGATATGGCAATAATATAAATATCTGCGGGTTTTAATTCTGAAATCTTATCTGTAATCGAAATTTTATTTTCGAAAGATCTTATTTTCTTTAAGCTTCTACTGAACCATTGTATTAAATCAACTCCATTAGAACTAGCAAATATTTTTTGAAAATTCATTGCCAAATTTCCAGCACCAATAAGCACCACCTTAATCATACTCAAAAATACATAAAGATATTATCCTGAAATTTATTAAACTCAAATATTATTGTGTTAAATAATTTAAAAACTTTATTATTAAAGTACTATATCGTATTGTCAATTTAGTTGTTCGAAGTTATAATAATTCGTCTTCATCAGGTATCTTTGCATTGCAAATGAAGCGTGAAGATTGATATGAAAGAAAATTTTTTAAAGTACTTATTTTCTAATCAATTAATGGCTATTTTGTTCGTCGCCTTTTCGACGGCCATGGGCTTTGGTACCTTTATTGAAAGTTGGTATAGTACGGATACTGCCAAAATTTGGGTATATAACGCGTGGTGGTTTGAGCTTATTTTAGGTCTATTCATGATCAATTTTTTTGGTAATATTTTTAAATACCGATTATTGAGAAAAGAGAAATGGGCCATCTTGATGATTCATCTATCTTTTATTTTAATTATTGCAGGAGCATTTATTACACGATATTTTGGATATGAAGGTGTTATGCCGATTCGAGAAGGTATCTCTGAAAATTCTTTTCTTTCTGAAAAAACCTACTTGACTTTATTTGTTGAAGGAACAATTGACGGTGTTGCACAACGAAAAACATTGGAAAAGGATTTTTTGTTTTCGGAGCATGTAAATAATACTTTTTTATGGGAAAATGAATTTAACGGTCAATCCTTTTCAATAGGTTTTCAAGACTTCTCTGAAAATGTAAGCGAACAACTAGTACTTGATGACTCTGGGGATCGTTATATTAAAATAGTCGAATCCGAAGATGGAAGTAGACACGATCATTATCTAAAAGAAGGTGAGGTTACAAATATTCACAACTTACTGTTTACACTAAACAATCCGATATCAGGAGCTATAAATATTAGATCTGCAGGTGGCTTACATTATATAACCACGCCATTTGACGGTAATTATATGAGAATGGCTGATCAGTTAACAGGTGAAGTTTTAAAAGGAAATGAACAAGAATTACAGTTGAGATCACTTTATAATTTAAGTGGTTTTCAGTTTGTGATTCCGGAACCCCCTCTAAGAGGTAAGTTTGACTGGGTAAAATCTAAGGAAGGAGATCCTGGTGTCCAAGATGCACTTAAATTACAGGTCCAAACTAATGGCGTTTCTAAGTCAATAAGTGTATTAGGAGGTAAGGGAATCGTAAATAATATGAAAAAACTCAAGATTAGTGATCTTGAGTTTTATTTTAAGTATGGTTCTAAAAAACTGGAGCTTCCATTTTCAATAAAACTAAATGATTTTATTGCAGAAAAATACCCTGGTACTGAAAAAAGTTATTCTTCTTTTATGAGTAAAGTTTCTGTTAAAGACGTTAAGCCTTTTGATTACGATATTTATATGAATCATGTTTTAGACCACAAGGGTTATAGATTTTTTCAAGCTTCTTTTGATCCTGACGAAAAGGGTACTGTTTTATCAGTTAATCACGATTTTTGGGGGACCTGGGTAACCTATGGTGGATATATTTTATTGTATTTGAGTATGATAGGAATTTTCTTTATTGGAAAAACACGGTTTAAAGACCTCTCTAAATCTCTAGAAAAAATTAAACACAAAAAAAAACAACTACTTTCCCTCATTTCCTTCATCTTTTTAACAAACTTAAGTGCCCAAAATCATAATCATAGCCTTACAAATAATTTTAATTTTGATTCGGTTATTAATGCCAATGCAATTAATGCAGATCATGCACAAAAATTTGGACGATTAGTGATACAAGATTTAGGAGGTCGAATGAAACCTGCTAATACATTTTCCTCTGAGCTACTTAGAAAAGTTAGTAAAAAAGATTCTTATGGAGATCTTAACTCAGACCAGGTGATGATGTCGGTTATTGAAAGTCCTGCTTTGTGGTATAATATTCCTTTAATTTATTTAAAGCGAGGTAATGATAGCATCAGAAATATCGTTGGAGTAAGTGAAAAAGATAAATATGTTTCTTTGGTTTCTTTTTTTGACGATCAGGGTAATTATAAGATTGCCTCTCAACTGGAGAGTGCCTATCGTGCAGCTGTTCCTAATCAGTTTCAGAAAGATTTCATAGAAGTGGATCGAAGAGTTAACTTGTTTTATTCTGCCCTTGAAGGTAAAGTTTTACGAGTATTTCCAATCCCTGGAGATTCTTCAAAAAAATGGGTTTCTTTTCCTGAGTTGAATGAAGTAAACTTCAGAGGTAAGGACTCTCTATATGTACAAAATATTTTACCATTGTACTTTAACTCACTTCGTTTGGCAAAAGAAGATGGGGATTATTCACAGGCTGATAATTTATTAGAAAGCTTAGAGGGTTTTCAAAGAAAGTACGGAGCAGATATCCTACCATCAGAAAATAAAATCAATGCTGAAATTCTATACAACCGTTACGATATTTTTAAAAAATTATTTAGTTGGTACCTCTATTTAGGTTTATTTCTTTTTATAATACTAATCTTTCAAATTTTTAAACCAGTAAAGGTTTTAAAGTATTTTATTACTTTTCTAAAAATCAGTTTGTTATTACTTTTTATTTTACACACCGGAGGTTTAGCTGTACGTTGGTTTATCTCTGGTCATGCCCCTTGGAGTGATGCCTATGAATCTATGATTTATGTAGCTTGGGCAACTATGTTTTTTGGTTTAGTTTTTGGAAGAAAATCAATGTTAACGATGGCTGCCACAGCTTTTGTGTCTTCAATGATATTGATGATTGCTCACTGGAATTGGATGGATCCTTCTATTGCAAATTTACAGCCTGTTTTGGATAGCTATTGGTTAATGATTCATGTTGCGGTTATTGTGGGAAGTTATGGTCCCTTTGCTTTGGGTATGATAATTGGAGTGGTCTCATTATTACTTATTGCGATTTCAGGGAAAAATAATAAAGAAAAAATTAGTTTGAATCTCAAAGAGTTGACAATTATTAATGAATTATCTATTACTGTTGGATTAATTATGTTAACCATCGGTAATTTTCTAGGAGGAATGTGGGCAAATGAGAGCTGGGGGCGCTATTGGGGCTGGGATCCAAAGGAAACCTGGGCCCTTATCAGTATTCTGGTTTATGCATTTGTAATTCATATGCGTTTCGTTCCAGGTTTACGAGGCAGTTGGACTTTTAACTTTATGAGTATTGTCGCCTTTGCTAGTATTATGATGACTTATTTTGGAGTAAATTTTTATTTGGTAGGCCTGCATTCGTATGCTAGTGGAGAAAAGATTATTACCCCAAACTTTGTTTACTACACTGCTGTTTTAGTAGCCATTTTAGGTGGAATCTCATATTGGCGATACCAGAAGGTATTTAAGCCCTAAGTGGCAAAATTGTTGAACTTATAATTAATATGAAACAATACTGTTTTTTTATTTTTTTTATTTTGTTTATAACCTGCTCCGAAGCAGAATCACCTGAGATTATTACACCCTATGAGGCTAATAAAGAAAAATGGGAAAATGCTTCGATTCTGGATTACAGTTTTATCTTCAAAGTTTCATGTTATTGTACTGAAGAATATATACGCCCTAAAACAGTTTTAGTGAGAGATGGAGAAATAATAAAAGTTAACGATATAGCTTACAGTGAGGAAATGCATTGGGGAATCCTTTCGATTAATGATTTATTTAACGAAATTGAAAAAGCTTCAAACCAAAATGTAGCATTACTTGAAACTACTTATGACAGCTATTATGGTTTCCCAACTTACATATATATTGACCGAGATGAAAGAATCTCAGACGAGGAAATGGGTTATTCTGTTACTAATTTTAAGCTTTTATAAAAATTATTTATATAATTTTTAATTAACTATTTACGGAAGCTTTTTTCTGAATTATACTCAAAACATTCTAAGTCAAATGAGGGAATTGCTGCTAAAAGATGGTCAAATATATCAGACATAATTTCCTCATAATTAACCCATACCTTATCTTTTACAAAGACATAAATTTCAAGTGGAACTCCTTCAGGGGTTGGGGCCAGTTGTCTTGCCATAACCGTTAGATCTTGATTTATTTTAGGGTGGTCTTTTAAATATGATAGTGCATATCGTCTAAATAAACCAATATTGGTAATGTTTCGGCCATTTAGTAATAATACCTTATTTACACCTTTTTCAATATTTTCTTTTTTTATCTCCTCTTTTCTGAGACTTATATAGCCAGAAATTCGTTCAATTTTTTCAAGCTTGCTTAGTTGTTCTTCATCAAGAAATTGAATACTTGATACTTTAATTAAAAGACCTCTTTTAATACGTCTGCCACCTGACTCACTCATTCCTCTCCAATTGATAAAAGAGTCCGAAACCAATTTATAAGTAGGAATACTAGTTATGGTTTTATCAAAATTTTGAACTTTTACTGTTGATAGGTTAATTTCAATCACATCTCCGTCAGCACTGTATGTTTTCATTGTAATCCAGTCTCCAATTCTAACGGTATCGTTTACTGTAACCTGGATGCTTGCAACAAAGCCAAGTATGGTGTCTTTAAAAATTAATAATATTACAGCAGATAAGGCACCGAGAGTAGCCAGAAAAGTACTAATATCTTTACCAGATAAAACTGAAAAAATCACCATGATTCCAATAAACCAAACAAAAATCATTATAACCTGGATATAGCTATCTATTGGCTTATCTTTAAAATTGGTTAAAGTTTTTAAATAGTCTTTAATAGAGTTTAATACACGTCTAATGAAAATAATTGCGATGAAAGCACCCAAAACCTCTAAAATAACTTGGATAGAAATTAAGATTACTGGGTAAACTTCTAATATATCAGTAAATGAAAAATATAATAACAGTATAGGAGGAAAGTAGGATAAAGTAGCTGGAATTTTATTTTTAAGTAAAAAATCATCAAATTTAGATTTTGTATTTCTTGAGATTTTATTGAAGAAAGACAGAAGTATTCTTTTGCTAATGAACCAAAGTAGCAATGCTACAGAAGAAATAATTAGCGAATAAGTAGAAACCTCTAGAAGTTCAGAAATCTGCTCGCTTAGACCAATTTTTTTATATAAATCCATCAAATTAAGGTTCATAATGAGAAATTATTTATGGGCTAAATTAACTGAAAAAAGCTAATACTAAATTTTGTTAATAATTAAATAACCCCCCTAATAGTGGGGGGGTAAAAGTTTAACTTAGTAATAATTAGAGAATTGTAATTGGTATTGAGACTCTTATGTTACCCCATCCTCCATGAAGAACTGCATCAGCTCCCTTTCCAGAAAAGATTAATGAAAAGGCTTCAAGATATTCAGATGACTCCAAAACTGGTACTTCAAGTCTTGCAACATCTTTAGTTTGATCGTAATTGTATGCACCCCATACGTATGTTGCTGAGTTAATTATAATTTCTGTAGATTCTTCTTTTGGATAAGAGTAAAGAGTATAGGTTCCAGTTTTAATAGTAGTTTCTCCAAACTTTATAGGTTTAAGAATTCTTATTTCTGTAGCCTCATTTGCTCCAGTTCTCCATACCTTATTAGCAGGGACAAGTTCCTCAAGTTCCCTTCCTTTTAGTTGAGGTCTGCTGTAAGTTATAATAATTGCCTTATCAGACACTCTATTAGACATGGGATAGAAAACTCGGTCCATTGGACTAGCATCTAATTTTTTGAATTTTTGAGCCTGAGTGAGTGTTGAACATGACACTAACAAAACAAAGATTAGTCTTTTCATGATTAAATTTTTTTTGATTAAATTAAGATTGTTAAATAAATTTTATTCAAACAATATAGATTTATTGTTTGAATAAAAATGAAAAAGTATGGATATTTTTAATTTAAATACCTCTATAAATTTTAAAAGATTTCAACTATACCCAGTTTATTTCTTAAAATAAATCATTTTATTTCGATTAAGTGTTTTCCTGCTGAAACTTCTGATAAGTGATACTCATTATTAATGATTTTTAGATCTAAAATACTACCATTATGATAAATTCTTTGAGCACCTTTATTAGCTGGTAAAATAAGATCAGCTATTACACCACCGGGGATTCCAACCTCAAGGGTAAAACTTTTTTGACTTTGCTTACAGCTGACTAACACGTCACCTGAGATGAAACTTGTTTTAAGCCTTACATAACTTAAATCACCAATTTTAGGATGAATTTTAATTTTTTTTGCCCCAGGACTTATCGGTTCTACTCCCATCATTTTTCTAACAATAATATTAGCTGGAGCAGCACCCCAAGCATGATTTAAATCTAAGTTTGGTTTGTATCTTTTGTCCCAGGCCTCCATTGTAATTGTTGACCCACATCTTATCATGTTGTACCAACTCCTTTCAGTTTGTGCCGCCATAAGTTTAATTGCATGGTTAGATCCTCCATGTTCAAACAATCCCTCCAATAGAATCTGAGAGCCGTATACACTACATGACATATTTTTACTACTCACGAAATCAACGACTTGATCTATGTTTTTTTCAGGAATTAACCCAAAAGTCAAAGCGAACATATTAGCATGTTGTGATTTATGATCTGTATCTTGACCATCATTGATTAAACCGCTTGATGGATCTTGAAATGTTTTAAGGAATTGTACCCTAACCTTTTCAGATTGTTTTTTAAAAATTAATACATCTTTTGTTTTATTTAGATCAATTGCTATTTTTTCCATGATTTTTAACGAACCAAAAAAAAGTGAATTGACTACTGCATTATATTTTTGGTAGACATATCCGTCATTTTCTCCAGGGTATTCTTTTTCAGAGCCTATAAAGTGTGCTAAATCATCAAAACCCCCTGGAGGTCTAGCTTGGGGCCAATCGACTATATCTCTCAAATTATTATTTTTACCCCAATGATTTTTATGAAGTTTTTTAAAAAAATCTTCTGTTTGTCTCCCAGTCAAAGTGCTTATTAGCCCTGTTTCATCTGTCAAATCTAAAAGTGTTTTGATTTTTAATTCATCGTAATATTTGACAATAAATCGGTTGTCCCCAGAGTAGAGATAATCATACCAAGCCATTAATATATTATATAGCGTCCACTCGGTGGGCCAAGTGGGGTTAAACAATAAATGCTTCATGCTTCCTCTTGCAATACTGTATTCAGCATCTACTGCATAGTGAGACAATTGATTAATAAAAGCATCTGCCTCATAGGGAATCCTCTCTCGATCACCATCTACATAAAAACCACAAAAACTTGTTGCTTTCATTGAGTACTTGCATAAATCCCATACCTGGTTTAAGATAGAATCACTTGAGACAAATGATGAAGCATTTTCATCAAAAGCGTAATTAATGTTAGTTCTAATAACATCGACTTCTTTTAAATCACCATTATAGTTTTCTATTTCAACATATCTAAAAGGGTAGACCTCTCCAATATAATCAGGCATCTCAATCATAAATCGGTTGCTAGCCCTTTTTGGGTTATTAGGCCACCCAACCTCATACCATTGGGTTCCTTTATTTAATATTAAATGGTTTTGGAAGTATCTTATATTTTTTCCCGGATCACTGTCAATAGAAAAATCATCTTTAATTTTCATTTCTCCAACAGATACTGACACTGAGTCATTTTTTGTTGAGGTTAATCTTATTTTTAATTTGGAAAATGCGGCTTTCCCAAAATCGATGAAATAGGTTTTCTTATTTTTTTTTATGAGTATTGGTTTTTGGTCAGAGGCTAGCAGTGTTTCTTGAGAAAACTTACCCCCTGCATGATCTTGATCTATTACAAATGCTTTTGCTTCGGAAAATGCAGAGACCTGTTGCTCTTCCTCCCAATATCGAACTTTCCAGTAATATACTTTTTCAGTTTTTAATTCACTTCCGGCATATAATTGCGAAAAGACAGTTGAATTTATTTTACCTGAATCCCAGTAGTCACCTTTATTTTTATTTAAAAGCTCAATTGAGCTACTCACCAAAAGTTGATGAGATATTGACTGTTTTGATTTATCATCTAAAACCCAATTGAAAAGAGGGGTCTTGGTTTGGATTTTTGAGATTTCATATTTATTACTAGTTAAAATTTCGTCATTAAGCATTAATTCTTGTGCTTCACCCATTAATCCAACATAATCTGAATTTCTCAACAAATCAGTTCTAAGTTTTTTGGGCTTAATCAGTTTAGATTCGCATCCTACAAATAGTAAAAAACTAACGATACTAATTCCTAAAAAGAATATTTTTTTCATTGAAAAAAATTTATTTTAACAATAATTTCAATTTTTCTGTAAAACGCAGTCGGAGAATTATTAGACTTTTTTTAGAGAAGTATGTTCCCTCATTTGTAGAGAAATTATATTTTTCAATTCGATTTTTTTTTAAAAATAATCATTTCTAAAAATGATTATTTAATTTATTTTGATCACCATCTTTTAATATTTGGAAGCTGTCAAAAAGTCTCCCTGTTGGCGTAAAAGATTTATATTTTAATAAATTACCATCGATTGAGATGTGCTGGAATAATTGTATTTGCTCTCCAGCTTTTTCTCTTTTAGCTCCAAATTCGTCCCACCCTTGTTTACTTAAAGAGTACATTTTTCCTCCACTTACAGATACTACATAGACAGGTCCTTTAACAATTTTAGATTTACCATCCCTTTCTAGTTGGTTAGGATTTTTAAAGACAGCTCCTCTAGCATATGTATGGTCGTGACCTTGAAGGGCTAAATCAACATTATATTCATCGAAAAGGGGTTTCCAATATTTTCTTAATTCAGCATTATCTCTCCCTGTGGAGGCCGAGAAAACAGGATGGTGATATGTTACTACAGTCCATTTTTTGTTATTTGTAGCTAAAACTTTTTTTAACCAATTGGCTTGAAGCTTTATTTTAACATTACTATTAAGAGCTATAACTTTTAAATTGGGATAGTCTATATAGTAACAGGTTTCTTCTAAACCTTTTGGACCATTTTTAGGGAAAGAGAATTGAGACTCCCATTGAATAGAAAGCTCACGTCCAGCTCTTGGTTGATTTTTATCTGCTCCTTGATACTCATGGTTTCCAGGAACGGCAATTGAAGGAATCTGACTATGAATAAAGCTGCCTGCTGCAAACCATTCGTTCCATTCACTTTCATCATGAGCTAAGTTAACTAAATCACCTGCATGTATAAAAAAATCTGCATTGGGGGCTTCCTTAAAAGCATTTCTAATTACTCTGGACCAAAGTTCAAGTATATAGTTTTGAGCATCACCTACATACAAAAAGGAAATTGGACTTTCCTTATCACTAGCAGTTGTAAATTGATGCCATTCACTTTTAAATTTTGTATTGCCTACTCGATAAGCATACAGGGTTTTTGGTTTAAGCCCTTGTATTTTTACTTCAAAAAATGATGATTCGAAACCATCGATAGTTGCTTTTTCAGAATTAACTAATGATCTTTTGGCGTATTGACGAATTTTTTTCTTTCTAAAATTAGGACCATCTCCAGCTACTGCAATTTCGACATATCCAACCTTATTTGACGACTTTGTTCTCCAATTAATCCCAATGGAGGTAGAAGGATCCTTTGTTGCACTTAAAATGACATGGTCAGGAAAATCGTCTGGAGAAGCCCATTCCATTATAATTGCGTCGAGTTCATTTTTCTGTTTTTGGGCAAATAATATGTTAAACTGGAATACAGTAAGAGCAATGCAAAAAAATAATTTGATGGAAAATGAAAAAAAGGGGTGTTTTTTTAAGATTATCATATTTTATTTATAAGTAACATTTAGCCAACATAATATGTTTTAAATATTAAAGTCTATTTTTTACAATAGTTATTAAATTCTAGTAACGTGCAATATCGATATCTTTATACAAAATTTCCATATTTCTATTTGAATGAAGCTGGATTCCAACAGGACCCTGGATATTAGCTTCTTCAAGTTTATAATCCATTACGAAAACTCCATTAAACCAAACTCGATATCTATCTCCAAAAGCTTCAGCCTCCATATGATTCCATCCCTCCATCTTAAGTATCTCTGCAACTTTTAAAGCCTCTTTAGGGTATCCTTTTTTAGGAATATATGGAGAACCAGTCATATCCCTTTTTAGTGAACCAGAGACGCCTATTTGAATTTGAGGATTAAATTCATCACTACCTCGCATAAAAATACCAGAATCGATATTTCCATCTACAAACTTGAATTTAAGACGGACTCTAAAATTACTGAATTCATCTTTTGTCCAAAGAGTCGATCCCTCTTTATCGGGTCCACTTTTAACTCTTAAATTTCCGTCTACAATTGACCACCATATATTATCATTGTTATTTACCTCACTAACTATGGTACCTTTCTTTTCACCTCTACGTGTTTTTATTACCCAATTAGACAAATCGCTTCCATCAAAATAGTTTTTGTACATATCTTCTGTGAAAGTGAACTCCTTTATTTTTTCAGGTTCTAGAACTGAGCCACTATGAATCAACATTTTGTGATTAAAAGTTGTAGATTCTCCTTTTTTAAGAAAAAAATTTAAAACTTCCTCACCTTTTGAAAATACTTCTTGACCCAATGGATTTGCTGAAAAAAGACCATAGTCTCTAGCGTGCCAATATGTTGGATATCCTACGTTATTGGGATGATCTATAATAGTAATTGAAACAGGCTCGTCTTCAATAATACTGTACAATTTGACCCATTCTGATCTTGTTCCCCAAACATCATTTCCTTCCAAACCCCTGCTGCTTATATAGTTACCATTAACACCAGTGTTGTCTAATACTTTCACTTCAGTAGGATTACCCTGTGAATCAACAAAGATTGCCGGTTTTTTTGATGGTAGTTCCATCGCACGAGTAACTCTTACACCAAAAACTCCCTCTTTATTGTCTTTGAAAGATACATCAGTAAGTGCTTTTAGAATGGTTTTTCTTTCAATGATTCTTGTATCAGATTTTTGCGAAAAAGTAAACACTGTACTTTCTTCAAGAATAGGATCTCCATTTATTGTTTGCCATTCACTTCTAGTTTCGATACTTCCTTTTTCATGATTTATATTAACTATTTCAGCATGAACAATTTTACCATAATTTTGAATTTTTTCTTTGGGAATAGCGTTTGAATTATTCCAAAAATCAAGACCATTAACATCACCATAGTTGAACCAATGTCCCATGTGGTGTGGATGATCTACTCGCTCTCCTGGTTTTGGATCAATTGGAAAACCTCTTGTAAGAGTTTTTTCACTTGAGGTTATTAACGGGAATAGAACAGGTTTTGGTAAAGACTCGTCATATAGATAACTCGTGAAATGTGCCCCATTAATTTTTACATCAATTTTATTATTAACTGTATCGTTAATAAAGGCTACCGAAGACTCGTCATCTTCGGTAGCTTTTGGTTGTCCCTCACAATAACTCATAGTAATTGAAAGGATTGAAATTAAGAATAATACCCTAATCATGACAGTAGTTTAGTATTGAAATACTTTACCTCCAGCTAATACATCTTGATTTTTTTCGTCAAAAGTAGCCTTAAGCCCAGTTCTCATTGAAGCCGTAGTCATTATATTAGCTATAGAGTGATTGTAACCAACTTCAACAGGAGCATTTGTTTTCCCTCTGCTGCGTATACACTCTAACCAGTTTAACATATGATTAGAAGTCATATTATCAACTCCGGTATTAGCAGATGTTACAACTTTAGTTTTAATTTCAGATAAAGAGAACTCATCAAGATTATTAGGCTTCATATTCATTTGTTTTGCCATTCTCTCAGTTAAACCCCCATTTGGAGTTACTTTATTTGTCTTCATATTAAGTTCTCCACCGTTGGAATAATAGATTTCTTTTGTTCCACCAGCTGAATTTGTAAATCTAGACGAATAAACAACTTGGAATCCAGAATTTTCATTATCTAGTGGACCATAATCAAACACAGCAGTCATGGTATCAAAGTTACTCCTACCATCTTTCCATAAATAAATTCCTCCGTTTGCAGCAACACTCCTCGGGTGAGCAAGACCTGAAAACCAGTGAACTGTGTCTATTTGATGAGCCATCCATTGCCCTGGAATACCTGATGAGAAAGGCCAAAATAATCTGTACTCAAGGTACTTTCTAGGATCCCATTTCTCATATGGTCGGTTCATCAGATATCTTTTCCAGTCAGTATCTGATTCTCTAATATCACTTACTTTGTTTGGATAAACTCTCCATCTTCCAGGTTGGTTTACATTCCAAGTCATCTCAACCATAACAACATCACCAAATGCTCCGGATTTAATATATTTTTCCGCGGCGTGGTAATTCTTTCCACTTCTTCTCTGAGATCCAACTTGAAGCACAATACCCGCATCATTTGCAGCTTTAAGTCCTACACGAGCATCAGCCATTGTTTCAGCAAAAGGCTTTTCGACATAAACATCTTTTTGAGCATTTGCTGCTTGGACTGTATGAAGAGCATGTTGAAAATCTGCAGTTGAAATAATAACGGCATCAATTTTATTCTTGTCATACATTTCTTCATTATTTCTCCAGGTTTTTATTTTGTTACCTGTTTTTTCCTCAAGAAATGCTTTCCCATCCTCTCTTCTTCTGTTCCAAATATCTGAAACTCCTACTATTTGGCAGTTTTGATTTTTAGCATGGTTTTGAAATGCGGGAATTAATGACCCTTTTGCTCTACTTGAAAAACCAACAATTCCAACATTGATTCGATCATTTGAGCCAATAATTCTTCTGTAACTCTCTGCGCTCATTGAGCTAGAAGATGCACTTACACCACTAATACCTGAAATAACTCCAGCGGATAATAGTGAAGCGTCTTTGATAAATTTTCTTCTGTTTGAATGCATTATATTCGATTTTAATTGTTTTGATTAAAGTGTGCGTACACGGGGTATTCTCAAAAGTATGATTTTTTTTAAATTATTGATTAAGTTCTAACACCTTTTTAGTAATAATTTTTAAACTGGGGGTTTACCTAACTTTGTTGTCTGTTCCATTGTAAATATTTAATGCGTGGTTAAGCACCCGGACTACATATTTATTTGCATCGTTTTTTATCATTTCTTTAGATTTATTTTCCAGATTACGAACCGCAAAAGTGAAGTCATCAATAACCAAAGCTGATTGAAGTCTTGTCCACTCATTATCAGCATCTAAGCCTTCTGCAAGTTTAGCGATTAAACGATCTGTTTGAAAACCATTTTTCAATAAAGCTCTAGCTGCACCTATGGAAACGTTGATTATTTCATCTTCTATTAATTTTTCTTGTAGAAGAGAAATGGTTGCATCACTTATTTTTTGATCCATATTATATAATCCAATTGCCGCCCTATATCTTACAGCTTCATTAGTATTATTTAAACCATTTAATAAGACTTTTTCTTTATCAGAGGATGATATCACTAATAAATCATTATAAAATTTAGAATCCTCTCTTAAGATTTGATATATAGGTTTATTTTTTGATTTTTCCCAATCACGAACAATTGCTTCCGGGATAAGCCCTACGTCAAGAACTTTCTCCATCCATTGATTGTGAACCTCTCTAAGCTCGATCAATTTGTCTTTATAATCTGGATTTCTTGCCAAATCGTTAAATTCAAATGGATCCATATTTAAATCGAATAAGGATTCCTTAGGTTTAACAGGTGCAACTAGTTGTTTAGCCTCAGGACTAAGTTTTCCATCTTTTTCAGCCTTTCGTAGTTCAGTCATTAATGGACCACTCTCAGGTGTATTCATAAACTGAATAAAGGGCTTGCTGGGCTCATAATATCTTAAATATTTATAATCTCTTGTTCTGACTCCCCTTTGCATATCATAACGCTCATCCATTCTACCCCTTCCAATGTGAACGTGTTCGGACTCAGGATTTAGTTCTTTTCCAAGAAAAGCATTGCCCTGCATTGTTGAGGGAATTTCAGCATTAGCCAAATTTAGAACAGTTGGGGCTAAATCAATAAAACTAACCAATCGGTTAATTTCATTACCAGGATCGGTAGGATATAGGTTCTTATAGGCTTCTGGGATATAAACAATTAGAGGTACTTTAACACCTGTATCAAAAAGCCAGCGTTTGTGTCGAGGTAAACCGGTTCCATGATCTGAATAAAAGAAAATAATTGTATTATCACTTTGTCCTGCATCCTCCAAATCTTGAAGTAAATTACCTACAACCATATCCATTGTTGCAATATTATCATAATGTCTTGATAATAGCTCCCTAATCATTGGAGTATCTGGATAATAGGGGGGAACATCTATATCATTAGGATCGACACGAAGGTGTTCAGGTAGCTCTTTTGTATACTGCTCATGCTTTTGTTTACTATTAATACAGCTTTCATGAGTCATTGTCAAATTAAATATTGAAAAGAAAGGCGTATCCATTTGAGATCTATTTTTCCAATGTGCTTGTTTACCTGAATCATCCCATATTTCTCTATTTAAATCAAAATTATAATCCTCCTTTGTATTATTAGTACAATAATACCCCTTACTTCTTAGCACCTCTGGATACATCAATACATCATCTGGTACCCACCCAGCTCTTTTCATCCATGGCTTTGAAGAAGACCTCATATCTAGCGTTCCAAGCGAGGACGGGTACATTCCAGTAATTATAGAATTTCTGGCTGGGGCACAAACGGGAGCATTTGCAATTGCATTAATATATTTAAAACCTTTTGATGCTAGACTATCTAATGTTGGGGTATGCGCTTTATTATCTCCATAGCAGCCAAGGTTAGGACTTATATCTTCGACAGTTATCCAAAGAATATTTGGTGGTTTTGTATTAGTTCTTTCACAACTAGATATTACGCACAGAACTAATATGTAATTAATAAGTTTAATCTTTTTTATCAAAATCAAATTGTTTAGCCCATTTAAAATACTCTTTTTTTAAATATTCTGTCTTTTCTGGTTCTTTTTCTAAAAGAT
>ERZ802830.1543-NODE-1543-length-21803-cov-5.86914_pt1 | contig 21803 bp, 14 predicted proteins | sample MGYA00345654_ERZ802830 | MGnify/ENA primary metagenome ERZ802830 (study PRJEB30503, sample SAMEA104212375) | marine metagenome | biome: Westerlies Biome; feature: [SRF] surface water layer (ENVO:00010504) within the epipelagic zone...; material: water...
CTGGTAGTGCGAAGAAACTGGCAGCTCAACTCGAGGAAGACTACCCCAATGTCACACGCATTTCCATTGACTATGCCTTGATGGAAAAAGCCTCCAACACGGTGGTTGCTGACGGGGTTTTCGATTGGGATGATCTCGGTTCATGGACTGCACTTGAGCGGCATTTGAAGTCAGATAGCGCAGGGAACTGTTCCAAGGCCTCACTCGTGCAAGTGGATTCAAGCAACAACATCATCTTTGATGCACGTAAAGGAAGGAAGAAACAGGCCATAGCCCTTGTGGGTATGGAGGATTGCATTGTCGTTCAAACAGATGATGCCTGTATGGTTGCATCGAAATCACACGACCAAAAAATCAAAGCCCTCGTTCAAAAACTTGCGGCTGATCCCGCATTCAGGCATTTGACCTGATCGAGCCTTGTCGAAGGAGTTCAGGGTTGTGTCTTCATGGAGGAAACACACCCTTCTTCTGATGGCAGGTCTTTCAATAGTTCACTCGCCGTTGCATCGAAGCCCGGAAACGAAAAATCGGGTTCAATTTCAGCAAGAGGTGCAAGAACAAAGGATCTAAGATGTGCGCGCGGGTGGGGTAAGGTGAGAAACGGGGAGTCCATCCTGATGGAGCCCAGGCAAATCAGGTCAATGTCGATGACACGAGGCTCATTGATCACGCCCGACCGTTTGCGGCCCATAACACTCTCGATCGCCAGTAGTTTCCTGAGGAAATCCTCGGGGATTGTATCACTGGATACTTCGAATGACATTGCAGCGTTCACAAAACTCGGGGAGCCTTCAGGGCAATTCACTGGCTCTGTTTTCCAGAGCGAGGATCTCGATATGGCACCTTGCGTCAAGCATTCCAACGCCTGAAAAGCCTGTTGGATGATTCCCTCTGAATCGCCCAGATTTGAGCCCAAAGCAATCAGTGCTTTGTGAGGGTTTTTCATGGGTTTGTCATTCGTTCAAGTGAGACCCAATACATCCTGCATGGAGTAAAGGCCCGGTGATTGATTCACGGCCCAGCCAGCCGCCCTCAGTGCACCATTGGCAAAAGTATCACGGCTCGAGGCTTTGTGTGTCAGTTCGACTCGTTCGCCCTGATTGGCAAAGACGACCGTGTGATCTCCTACGACATCGCCGCCTCTCATGGAATGCATGCCGATTTCTTCCTTGGTGCGAGCGCCCACGATACCCTCGCGCCCATGGCGGATGACTTCATCCAATTGAGCGTCCCTTACCTCAGCAAGGATCTCTGCAAGCGTGGCAGCGGTTCCGCTGGGAGCATCTCGCTTCATGCGATGATGCATTTCAATCACTTCCAGGTCAAAATCCGGTCCCAGTATTTCCGTGGCCTTTCGAGTGAGCCAGAAAAGGGTGTTCACACCAGTGGAATAATTGGAAGCCCAGACCATCGGTATGCGCGAGGACTGTCTTTTGATGGCTTCCTTATCATCCTCCGAGTGTCCGGTAGTGCCTATGATCAGAGCTTTGCCAGCTTCGGCGCATATTTCCGCAAACTCACGAGTCGCTTCATAAAAGCTGAAATCGATGACGGCATCTGCCTGATCAAGAATGCTTGAAAGGTCGTCACCCATGTCAATTTTCCCGACGACGTTCAATGCGGAATGCTCCTTTGCGCAACGTATGAGTGCTTCGCCCATACGACCATTGGCGCCAGTGATGATGATGTTTGTCATTGTATTGAAATGGATTGAAATTATTTCCCCACCACTGAGTTCAATGGAAAGGTTTCTCTTTTCTAAATTCGCTCTATCTCAGCTTGTCAGTCCCTGAGTGGGTGAGTATTGTTTGCAGATCCACAGATATTATGCAAATCAATGAAATGAGAAAAATAGTTTCAAATCCTCGGTCCATCAAGTTTCGCCTGCGCATGGGAATGTTGTCAGTAATTTCCTGCGTCGTTCTTGCCTGCTCTTTCCTTAACTCCTTGCGAGCAGAAATGCCGGCAGTCAAACTGAAACTATTTGCGGAGGGATTCACCTCGCCCATTGGGCTAACGCCTTTGAATGATGGCAAGGGAACCTTACTGTTGGCGGATCAAGTGGGTTTAGTGCATATGATCACCGCATCCGGTATCGTGCGCGGTCAACCTTTTCTTTCCTTGGTGCATCGTATTGCAAAATTAAATATGGGCTTTGAAGAACGTGGGTTATTGGGTATCGCTGCCCACCCAGATTTTAAGGAAAACGGCAAAATATATGTCTACTACTCAGCTCCTTTGAGAACAAGTGCACCTGCAGACTGGAATCATACTTCGAGGATTTCTGAATTTACCATCATGGAGGGCGACGCAGACCGTGTGGATGTGGATTCTGAAAAAGTGCTGATTTCAATCGATCAACCTTATTTCAATCATAATGGCGGATCCCTCGCGTTTGGCCCGAAGGATGGATATTTACATATCGCAGTGGGTGATGGCGGAAATGCCAATGGACGGGGCATTGGACATTCTGAAATCGGGAATAGTCAGGATCTCTCCAATATGCTCGGTAAAATTCTGCGCATTGATGTGGATCAAGGGGACTTGTATGGCATCCCCACCGACAATCCATTTCAAGGTGCCAATATGAAATCTGAAATATATGCCATGGGACTGAGGAACCCTTGGCGCATTAGTTTCGATCGTGGGGGCGATCATGTATTGTTTGCTGCTGATATCGGGCAAAATTTATACGAGGAGGTCAATATTATCGATAGAGGCGGAAACTACGGTTGGAATGTGCGCGAGGGATTCCATTGTTTCAATCCTGAAAAACCTACGGAAACTCCCGAAGAGTGTCCCGAAAAGGATGTTCGAGGACAATTTTTTACGGATCCTATTTTAGAATATAAAAACGTGAAAGCATTTCGCAATGATCCCGATGCCTACGGTATCAGTATTACTGGAGGTTATGTGTATCGAGGTGAATCCATTGACGCCTTGGTTGGCAAGTATATTTTTGCCGATTGGTCTCGCAACTGGGCAGTGCCTGATGGGGTTCTTCTGGCTGGAACAAAAAGCGACAAAGGTCAGTGGAGCCTGGAGGCTTTGAAATTGGAAGGAGAGAATAAAGTAGGCTCATATATCGTTGCCTTTGGCGAAGACATGAAGGGGGAGCTCTACGTGCTTACAAATGCCAGCAACGGGCTCATGAATCGAAAAGGAAAGATCTACAAAATCGTGGCAAAATGAACCTGTCTATTTAGGCTTAACATAGGTTCAAACAAAAGCCCCACAGAAGAAACCTGCGGGGCTTTTGTTTTACTTGAATTTAATCCGGAAAAACAGCCATCAGAGATTTTGAGTCAGTCGGCCGTGATTATGAAAATTGCTGTATTGGTTCGCCAGATCGATTCAGTAGCCCATTGATTGATCGGCTGAAAGGAGTTGCCAAATTTCAGCGCTCGAACGCTTCCGTCAGCATATCCGTATACGGATGATCCTGCTTTCTTGGATGTCAATGCTGAACCATGCCGGCCATGTTCCACTTCACGTATGTCATTACCAAACCCTTCAAGGAAGTCCATGTAGAGGGCTGCTGTATTCTCCTTTTTTTCGCCAAAAACTATTGTATCAGACGGTTGTTTGATAGATGAATCGTTAAAGGACTTTCCCGTAATGGCATCCAGTTTGTAATTCCGTCGCATTCTGGCAAGGTAGTGATCGTTCCATCCATTCAAGAGGTAAGATCTGGTTACCGAATCTGCAAGGTTCGCCTGATCACCGACCATCTTGTTTTTTCTGTCAGAAGGACAGAGTAAGAGGTTTGTGGATTGAATATGACTGTAGAGCATCCCTGGCCAACTTGGTGAAACATCACCGTTCAGCTCGGTCATTCCATCCGTCCTCCCAGGGAAATTACCTTTGGAGTCATCTCTGTAAAGTTGCGTAGCAAGAGTCAACTGCTTGATTTGCCCAAGGCATTTTATTTTCCGGGCTGTGGATTTGGCATTGCTCAATGCAGGCAAAAGCATTCCAGCAAGAATGGCTATAATCGCAATCACAACGAGTAGTTCTATCAACGTAAAACCTCGCATTTTGTGAAAAAGAACCACTTTATCCCTTAACTGCTTCAAACCAGAACAACCGACAACCTCCTCAGTGGTGAGGGAACGACTAAATACATCCATACAAATTATCAAAAAAGCTATTAAACATATCACTAAAGGGAATATTCGCAAAAAAAAGTTAGCCCATGTTCCTGTCGAGGTGGTTTGATAGGATGGTCCTACCGTACATCGAAAACTGGATTACTTGTTTTGAGAATATTCAAGCTACTCATCTACAAGCAATTTGCGTGCCTTTATCAGGACTTGGGGAGCGGAGTTGTGGTGAACCGTTCTAATATTCACCCTTAGTTGGGTTTGTGCTCTAGCTTATTCATGATTTTCACGCTTACTTCATCGGTGATGGCCAGGGAGTCTGGCGGGATACTTTGCGTCAAAAACACGTTGGCGCCAATGGTGCTTCTGGCTCCAACAATGGTGTCTCCTCCCATTATCGTGGCGTTGGCATAAAGCGTGACTTTATCTTCAATGGTTGGGTGTCTTTTAACACCTCGAAGAGATTGGCCTCCTTTGAGTGAGCGGCCAATCAAAGCCACTCCCTGGTACATCTTGACATGGTTGCCAATGACGCTGGTCTCTCCGACCACAGTGCCTGTACCATGATCTATAAAAAAGTGAGAACCGATACGTGCTCCCGGGTGAAGATCAATCCCTGTTCGGGAGTGAGCCCATTCGGTCATGATACGTGGTATAAGAGGGATTTTTCTCTGAAATATCTCATGAGCCAGACGCTGGACTGCGATGGCTTCCACGAAAGGATAGGCTACGATTATCTCGTTTTTATTGAGTGCTGCAGGATCACCATTGTAAGCAGATTCGACATCGGTTTGTAAAAGCTCCCTCAGGTCGGGAAGCTTTTCAAGCAATTGACCAGTCATTTCGTGTGCACAGTGCCTGATCTCGTCAGGTTTAACGCCTTCGGGTGGGCTATGCAGTAGGCTTTTGTAAACTTCATCCTCAAGTCGTCCGAAGACATTGTCCATGAGATTGGCGGTTTCGATACGTAACTCACATGAATGAATCAAGTGGGCATCAAAATACCCGGGGAACAAAAGCCTCAAGAGGTCTTGTGTGATTTCGGCAATTGTTGATTTGGATGGCAAATTGACACCATCCAGATGGTTGATACCACCAAGGTTGGCGTAAGAGGCCAATAAATCATCAGTCAGTTTTTTGATCAATTCATTCACGTGAAGAACATAAGCTCAGAATCTCGAACCAGCAAGGTGAGGCTTTGAAGCGCACGGCTGTTTTCAAGGAGCAATCAATCGGAAAAGCATGAGAGGTTCCTCCTTGGAGAAGGTCGCAAAATTGACAAAAGTGCGTCGATGAGTTGTCCACTCTTCATCCTCAAAGCGACTTTTGAATTGAATTCGATGCTCACTTAATGCCCTCGGCCAAGTTAAAAATATTTCATCACCTACATCAAAAATGTTCAACTGAGGACGTTCCTCGTTTCCGTCCTCAAAAATCAGCAGTGACATCTGGTTGGAATTATAAACAGGGTATGCTGAATAAGATTCATTCACTCGCAATGGAAAGACATTTCTGAACTCACCCAGAAGAAGATTGCTTTCCAAAATAGGAATTGTTTCACCGTGTTGAGGTTTCCAGTCTTCGTGGAAGTGAACAACCAGATCACCTTGAGCAATCAGGGTGTTTCCTGCGGATATGCTTGGTTTTGTCGTTCCCTCTTCAGAATGAGGAACTGCGACATGTAACTGATTAGAGGGGGCGAGCTCGACAGTGTCGCTGACATACAGACTTGTATCAAGAGACAGTAAATCCAGGCGCCCGAAAGACTGCATATTACCCTCAATGCTTAGCTTCCCATCAAACGCAGCTTCCTGAACCTCCAGGTTTGGTGTCATTAGGGTGCTGCCATCAGATACCAATTGGCCGCTGGTCAATTTTAAGCCGCCTCGAACAGCAACTCTGCCTGCGGACAGTTTGATACGTCCATTGCTTTGTATCCTCCATTCAAGATCAACGTTATCCGCCATATCAGTGATCTCCAGTAGCCCATCGTTCAGGATTTGCGGGTATGCTTTGGGCATGAATGCAGTCGAACGCACATTACCTTGAATAGAAAAAACAGCATCAATATCGTGGATGATGGAGGCGTTTTCAAAAGCAATCAAATCACCGGCAGACCAGATTAGCTGGCCCGAATTAACGAAAGATCGATTACCAAAGACTCGAGGTTCGCTGGTCTTATCGACCCGTGCCATCTCTGTCATCCGGATGTTATGGAATGTTCCCTCACCGCCTATGGAAGTGCCATTGCCCCAAAGGAAATAATTTCGCACTTCGATCGGGTCGCTACCTAAAATTTGTCCCTTTTCAGTGAGTAATAGATCTTGTGGGGTTACCTTTTCCTCCGCATTGAAGTGCACTTTTCCTCTTCGGATCAACAGGGTTTGCCCTATATCAATCAGATCCGTTTCAGGGTGGAAAATAGTTTCTTTCCCTGATAGTGTGGTGCTATTCTTTACCGAATATATTCCTCGTATTTCTGCAGGAAACGAAGGCGATGAAAAATGGACATCATTCAAACTGGTAATCGATGCATTATGAGTGCTTTCAAATGCGTGGGCGAATTCCAGTATGGTGTCTTCGCTTGCTTCAAAAAGTGATTCATTGACTACAGGCCCTGCAAATTTCAAGCTTCCTGTCAGTAGATAACTTTTCCCTGCATTAAAATATTCGCATGCAATCAATGTGGAGCCCGTCGACTCCTGTTTATAAAAGGTGCCGAGATTGCGGAATTGGCCCTGGGGTCGGCTATCATCTGAAAGCCAAGTCCCATCGAAATCTGTTCTGAAAACAGCGTTTTCCAGATTGTGGAATATGCCCTCGGCTCCGGATCGAACGTCGCCTGACAACCATTCGGCTTCCCTTGCGTTAATGATGTTAAAACCCCGCAAGGTTTTGTTGCCGCTGGTCATTGTCACTTTTTGAGGGGCTATTAATTGCCCGTTTCCTCCGGTGAATCCTCCTCCCCGCCAAAGGAATTGATTCTCTGCAGTGAGGCTTGCGTCCCCTTGAAGAAAACCAGCCGCCAGTTCAAGGTTGAGGACTTCGATGTCGGTGCTCAATTGGATTGTTGGCGACGCGTCCAATGCGATCAAGACGTTGAACTCGTCCTGACTATCGTTGTCAGGGAAGGGGAGGAAACCAAAGGTGTTCCATCTAAAAACATCTGTCCATGAGCCCGACGCTGCGCTGATCCATGCTGCATCGAAAGGCTGCGCTCGCAAATCCGGGATCGGGAAGGAAAAAAAATAGCATATTACAGCAATCAGGGAACAATTCTTTAAAACGCTTTTTCCGTGATTTTTGAATGAGGAGATTTGCATGAGCCCGTTTACTTTGTAATGAGATGGATTTTAATTAGAAGAAAGGTCATCGGGAGAATCAGCCAGCATGCGCTCTTCCCAGCCCTGTTGATGCATGATATAACGCCACAGATTATTGGCATCAAGATCAAAAAGCAGCTTGCGCGAGGCAGGTTGTATCATCCAGGATCCATTTCCGATTTCATCTTCCAACTGGCCAGAACTCCATCCCGAATAACCTGAATAAAGCCTGATTCCACGATGAGGTGAAAAAGACTTGCTCAGCTCAATCAATTGTTCAAATGAGTGTCCCAGCGAGACATCCGGAATAATTTGCTCTTCATCAATAAATGAGTCGGTAATTAAAAAACTGAGGGCTCCAGGTTGCACAGGTCCGCCTATTTGCACGGACATTTCTTCATATTGTTCAGGAATGACTTCCGAACTCAGTTCCTGAATCGTATGGCCCGTAGGGCGGTTTATCATCAAGCCAAATGCTCCTTCAGGGTCATGTTGGCATACGAAAACCACAGCTCTATGAAAAAAGGAACCGTTGAGTTTTCCTCCGTCCAATAAAAACTGACCTTTGAGAGATTTAAATGACCCGCCCATGATTGTCACAAACGGTTATCAGTCTCTTGTCAATATAGCAATACTGTTGTAAACACGATTCTATGAAAAACGTAGATAAACCATGCCTTCGCCATACTCACGAGCCAGCACGCTTGGAGGAAACCAAGCGCTCAAAAAGTAATTGGCAGAAAAAAATAGTCTGGCTTGCTCTGATTTGCAGTTTTGTTTTTCTGGCTCTGAACGGAACCGCTTGCAAGTCCAAATCCGGTAGTCGCGAGTTTATTCCGGGCAAGGGGTGGATGGAAAACTAAGCGCACACAACAGATCATAAGATGCCTATCTACGAATTTAAATGCGGTAACTGCAAAAAGGATCACGAAATACTTGTTCGCTCGCACAATTGGTCAGGCACTCCTTGCCCCGCTTGCGGGGCGAACCAATTGCAGAAGAAACTCAGTGTGTTTGCGGCTTCTAGCCCAGAATCCGAGGCTACTCCTCCTTGTTCAGGAACCCCCTCTTCCTGCGGGCGATGTAACATGGATGATTGACCCGGGCTTCAAGGGGTTTTGATGAGCGACTTGGTTGATTTACAGGGGCCACGATATCAGGTTCTAACAATTTTTCTGCACCAAGAAACAATAATTACCATTTGATGCATGCCTGCATTCTTTGCACGGCTCGATTTCTGAGCCACTCGCCTGATGATCGGTTTCATTGTGCCCTTTTAATCTTCGACTTTCGATGGTTTGATCGAAAGCACTGGTAGCGTTTATGTTCACCCATTCTGTGGTTAAAATTTTTCATCATCGGGAAAGCTAGCCACAAGTTTATTTGCTTGATGCCAGATGATAAGGGTAAAAAGGGGTTCAGACTCAGGTCAAAAATCAATGCAATGAATACCATTATAGTCACTCAGGGGGATTCCTGTCTTTGAAGGCAATCTCATGATGGCGTCGTTCAGAAGTATCCAAGATACTGCTCAACGCCGGTTTACAAAAGTAAATCCATTCCTGTTGTTCCCTCAACTCTGGGTTTACCTGAGCTTTCGCTGGTTCTCATCGGTAAAGTGTCTCTGAAGCCTGATTCACAGGCTCGATCTGGATGCTCGATTTTTTCTTAATTGAAATTATGATGCAAACATAACATGATAAGTTAATTATAGAAACTTGAGCTTTCATTTATTTTGTTGGTTATTTTCCATCTGTCTCGTTTTCTGTGTGATAAAATATGTAAGCTACCCCAATCCAAGAAGATAACCCATTCGATGGCTGTTGGAGGCTTGACTTGTCTGATTTTCTTTGGTTTTCTTTCCCGCCATTTGGCCTGAGCCAAGTGGAGATTCAAAAAAGCCATTGCGTGGCTACTGGCTTGAAAGTAAGGTTTAGCGTCTTTTAGAAGAGTAACAGTATTTCGCTTATGTTCCCTAGAGTTACTAACTCCCTTTATAATTCGAAATTTGAGCACGATGCCTGTGGTGTGGGCTTCGTTGCTAACACCAATGGAAAGAAAGAGCGTCGTATCCTTGACTACGCTCTTGAAGCTCTATGTAACCTTGCACATCGAGGTGCCTTAGACGCCGACGCTAAAACTGGTGACGGTGCGGGTGTTATGATTCAGATTCCGCAGCCATTTTTTCAGGCTGAAGCTGCAGTGGTCGCAGGCTTGGACTCTGTCATCGAGGCAGTCGCCGTTGGTTTTGTTTTCCTGCCATCAGACAGTGATCAGCAAGTTTCACAGGCAGTCGAAATATTGCAGAGTGCGACTGAGGAATTCGGTATGAAAGTCTTCGGTTGGCGCAATGTGCCGGTCAATCCGAAGTGTCTTGGGGAAAAAGCCCGTTCGACGATGCCATTCATGAAACAGATCCTTGTGGGTAGAGGAGATGGATGGGACGACAATAACTTTGAACGTCATTTGTTCCTCGCTCGTAAAGTCGCTGGGCAACGGGCTAGAGAAAAAGGGATTGAGGACTTTTACATTGCCTCGTTCTCCTCACAGACCGTCGTCTACAAAGGTTTATTCAATGCCCCGCAATTAGGGCAGTATTACCAAGATTTGCAAAGTCCACTGTTTCAGACTTCACTGGCGGTTTTCCATCAGCGTTACAGTACAAACACTTTTCCGACCTGGCGTTTGGCTCATCCTTATAGAACGTTAGCTCACAATGGTGAAATCAATACTTTACTAGGCAACAAAAACTGGACCCGAGCGCGCGAGCAAGAAATCACTTCACCTATTTGGGGCGATAACATTGAGCATTTGAGACAGATCATTCAGCCCGAAAGTTCTGATTCAGCAGCATTGGATAATGCACTCGAGATTCTCCGCTTAAGTGGGCGTAACATACTACACAGTGTCTTGATGCTCGCCCCCGAAGCATGGGAGAAAATGGATGACCTCGATCCCGAAATGAGGGCGTTTTATCGCTACCACGCTTGTTTGAACGAACCATGGGATGGTCCAGCGGCAGTCGTCTTCACAGATGGTCGCTATGTCGGTGCAACGCTTGATCGCAATGGCCTGCGTCCAGCGCGTTATAAACTTTATAAAGATGGGCTCATTGTCTTTGGCAGCGAGGCTGGCATGGTTGAATTAGACGATGCAGACATCCAGAGCAAAGGGCGCTTGGGACCGGGTAAAATCATGGCAATTGACACTCTGGAAGGTCGATTGATGGGGAATGACGAGGTGAAGCGGTCTGTCGCTTCTCAGCAACCATATGGTCAATGGTGCGATGAAAACATGGTTTATTTGCGTGACCATGCTAAGCCTATCCAGCCAGTTGAAAAACCCATCAATCTGTTGGATTTAACCTTGCAGCAGATCGCCTTTGGCTGGGATTCAGAAGAATTGAAGCTGATCTTCAAACCAATGATCACCACGGGGGCCGAGGCCATCGGTTCAATGGGGGATGATACGCCCTTGGCGATCTTAAGTAAAAAACCTCGATTACTGTACTCTTATTTCAAGCAATTGTTTGCCCAGGTAACAAATCCTGCCATCGATAGCATTCGGGAAAAGGTAGTGATGTCGCTTTCGACCTGCATGGGGCACCGTCGCTCATGGCTGGAGGAATCACCCGAGCATGCCAGTCTCTTGCGTATAGATACTCCTTTTCTTCTGGAATACGAATTGGCGTCTCTGGCGAACATGGACCATCCGGATGTTAACGCGCACACCATCGGTTGTCATTTTCCTGCTTCAGGCAGTAAACACGTCTTGGTTGATAGCCTGCGTAGCGTGTGTCACCAGGCATCCGAAGCCGTGGAAAATGGCTGTTCTGTAATCATTCTCAGCGACCGCGGAACCAATGAAGAAAAAGTACCCATTCCCATGTTACTTGCTGTTGGGGCAGTGCATCATCATTTGATCAGGGAGGGCAAACGACTCAAAGCTTCGATAGTCTGTGAGACTGGAGAAGCTCGTGATGTCCATCATTTTGCCTGTTTAGTCGGATTTGGTGCCTCTGCTGTCAATCCTTACGTGGCCATAGATTTAATTCGTGAATGGGCTGAAGAAGGTGAATTGGAAGGTGTAGATATTGATCAAGCCATCGCCAATTACCGTACATCCATCGAAAATGGGATGCTCAAAATCATGGCTAAAATGGGGATATCAACCATGAGCAGTTATCGTGGCGCCCAAGTCTTTGAAGCGGTTGGCATTTCCGATGAAGTGATAGATGAGTGCTTCTATGGAACCACGTCTCAGATTGGCGGGATCACTTTTGAGCATATTGCATCGGATGCAATTCGCCGTCATCAACAAGGTTTCGGAGATCCTGAATCAGCCACACTCGACGAGGGGGGGCATTATAAAGTCCTCCCTGGTGAGCGCGGGGAATTCCATGCTTTCAACAAGAAAGTGGTGCAGACCATGCACAAATTCCTTCGAAGCGGTGAGCGCGATGCATTTTTGACCTACCTGGAAACGGCTGAGAGACGTGATCCAGTCAACCTGAGAGATTTGTTCCAGTTAAAGCCTGATATCACACCCATTTCGTTGGAGCAGGTAGAACCCATCGACTCCATTCGAATGAGGTTCACAACTGCTGCAATGAGTATGGGAGCACTTTCGCCTGAAGCCCACGAATGCTTGGCCATTGCCATGAACCGTATTGGAGGTGAGGCTCATTCGGGTGAGGGGGGCGCAGATGCCGAGCGATTTAATTTACGAGAAAATGGCGACAACGCATCTTCAGCCATCAAACAGGTTGCTTCAGGTCGATTTGGGGTAACTCCTGAGTACCTTGCGAGCGCTCAAGAGATCGAAATCAAAGTTTCGCAGGGAGCAAAACCCGGTGAAGGAGGGCAGTTACCTGGGCATAAAGTAACGCCCTTGATCGCCACCTTACGGCACAGCACACCCGGAGTTCCTTTGATTTCTCCACCTCCTCATCATGATATTTACAGCATCGAGGATTTAGCCCAGTTGATATATGATCTCAAGCAGGTAAATCCACGAGCAAAGGTGTGTGTGAAACTTGTAGCTTGTGCGGGCGTTGGCACTATCGCGGCGGGCGTAGCGAAGGCGTTTGCCGATGTGATCCTGATCAGCGGCAATGATGGCGGTACCGGGGCTTCCCCTCAGAGTTCCATCAAAAATGCTGGAGTTCCCTTTGAGCTGGGGCTTGCGGAAGCCCAGCAAACATTGATGCTCAATGATCTTCGGTCAAGGGTTATATTGAGGACAGATGGTGGATTAAAGACCGGATCAGACATTGTCATGGGCGCGTTGCTTGGTGCCGAGGAATTCAACTTTGGTACTGCAGCTTTAATTGCAGCTGGATGTGCCATGTTTAGAGTCTGTCATCTGAACACGTGTCCTGTAGGAGTTGCGACGCAAAGAGAAGATTTACGCCTTAAATTCCGGGGTAAGCCGGAAAATGTGGTGGCTTTCTTTGACCAGGTAGCACAAGAGGTCCGTGAAATCATGGCTTCTCTTGGAATTCGTAAATTCAATGATCTGGTAGGGCGAACAGATTTTCTCGAAGTTCGTTCTGTAGATCAATTTGACGAGCGGATCCAGTCCAAGGCAGAATCTCTGAACCTTGAAAAACTGCTCTGGCAAGCCGACGAATCCGGTTCCATGCCGCGTATTCATACGCGTGAACGCAACGAGCGGTTTGGAGATAGTCCCTTGGATGACCGTATTGTAAATGATGCCAAGCATGCCCTCAAAGGCAAGGGCAGCATGAAGTTGAAGTATAAAATCAATAATGTTTACCGCAACATAGGAACACGTGTTTCAGGTATTATTGGATACACTTACGGAGACACAGGTCTTCCGGCAGGTTCGATTGATCTAACGCTCACAGGCAGTGCGGGCCAGGGCTTTGGGACTTTTCTTGCCAAAGGGCTGATTTTAAGGCTTCTGGGAGAAGCCAATGATTATGTGGGCAAGGGGATGAATGGTGGAGACATCATCGTACGCCCGCAAGATGGAGTTCTCTTTGATTGGTCGCAGAATGTGATTCTCGGCAATACTTGTCTTTATGGTGCCACTGGTGGGCGTTTGTTTGCTGCGGGTATTGCTGGTGAACGTTTTTGTGTGCGTAACTCCGGTGCTGTTGCGGTCGTTGAGGGTGTAGGCGATCACGGGTGTGAGTATATGACTGGAGGCAAAGCTGTTATCCTCGGTGATACAGGACGTAATTTTGCGGCTGGCATGAGCGGTGGTGTTGCTTATGTCCATGACATAGAAAACGGATTCCCAAAGAATCTGAACAGCTCCATGGTGGATATTGAAAGGCTCGAAAGTGCGGAAGAGATACACATGCTGAAATCCCTTGTTCAGGAGCATTTCGATCAGACAGGTTCATCCAAGGGTGCCGGTTTATTGCAGAATTGGGCAGAGGAAGTGTCTCGTTTCTGGAAAATCATACCACATCCACCAGAGGCCAAGCCCGCCTCCAAGCCTGTGCATGAATTAAATCAGGAAAAAGCGATTCCAGCGCCTACAGGTAGTTTCTAAGGATTTGACCTCCAAATGATATGAGTAAAAAAGCGGATCAAAGATCTGCTTTTTTATTTGCTTGAATGGGAAATTCTATCTCTAAAATGAATATCTTCTAAACGCTTTAGTCCAATGAAATGGATAGGGGTGTTTTTTGGGTGTAACTTATTGGGGGTTCTACCATGTAATCGCTCGCTATCGGTGTTCAGGTGTGTTCTTGAAATGATTTTGGTTAGATCTGGAACAATCTACTGTCTTCAAAACATGCCTCAGGGCCATCCGTCAGGGTGGCCCTGATTCATTTATTAATCGATACTTCGAAGAGCTGCTTTCAAATGTTGCCTTGCTTGCCAGATGCTTTGAACGAGTTTGACCTTGCTCTCATCCTTCGGCTCAGGGTTCAAATCGCCCAGTTCCCAACTGATAGCCGGGAAAAGCGTTTGCAGTAACAACTCAATGCGAATGAGTGGTGCAACCAGGCGCACGCGCACAGCAAGCAATGGATCTTTGTCTGGAACAGAATCCTGTTCATCGAGAAATGGTTCGAGGTACTCGTCTTTTACAAGAAAATCAGGCTGCGAGAAGAAGCGCGCAATAATGCAAGCGGGATCTCCCCAGCGCGCCTGATCGAAATCACAAAAACAAATACTGTGCTCGGGGGTCATGATGGTATTGTGAAATGTGAATTCTCCCGGCGTAATCCAGGCAAATTGATCTCTTAGATTATCATTTGGATCAAGTCCTCCCGTGCTGCAAGCGGTCAGACAATGTTGAATGATTTGCTGCCACCCGGCATTTAATTCATCTTCCCAAAAGCTTACCAGGGGTTGCACTTCCATCAACGAGTCAGGAATGCCTTGGAGAATGAAAGTATTGATGGCGTCCAGAAGACAGGATACGGAAGATTCACGAAGGGGAATGCCAGGCAACTGTTGGGCTTCTTCAAGATCACGATTCTGGTTGATTCGAGCCAGAAATCCTCCACTGAAAATGGCACGCGGTAGATTGACCTCGTCGGAGCGAATGGCTCGCCCATGCAAGAGACTGATGATGCTGAGTCGTTTATCCATATCCCACCCCAAAGCGAAGGGGTTGTCATGAATATTTGCTGCCTTCAGGAATTGATAGAATCCTTGCTCGGTTTGATAGGGGTCGGTCTCTTCTACCGAAACAGGAGGATACCATTTAAGTGCATAATCGAGCCCTTCGTGATGTAATTTAAAGGTACGTTTAAGAGCGCTGCCGGGCAGGGGCGAGATTAAAGGGCCATCGCCTATACTGAGTGAATTTAAAAGCGGTGAGGCAAGGTCTTGAATCGTTTTCGGGTCCATTTATAACTAAGATGCGATTCTCAATGGCACTCGTCAAGCAGCTACAAGTCGGAAATATCAGCAATATATTTTCACTTCGGTAAGGGGGCGAACAGACAGTAGCAATTCACATGTTCGGATTCATTGTTTTGATTGGGTATGGGCATTACACGTTCTCAGGGTGATCAGATCAGTTGACTGGCTTGTTTTCACTCGGGCGACCTCGGATCAAACTTTTCGTAATACCATTTGGTTTCCATTCATGAAATGTAACAGCAAATATGCAGGGGCTTGATTGCTGTGATTAAACCTTAAACGGTTGAATATTGACTCTCACTCCATCAAACTGCTTTATTATGGGCTCAATATGAATGATATATCAAAATTCCATCTTTGTAATAAATGACGAATAATGGAAATGACATTTTCTAAATCTCAATCATTGTGCATTGACTGTGGCCTTTGTTGTGGTGGATTGGTTTTTGAGGATGTGGAACTTCGTGATGCAGAGGAAGCCTTGACTATGGAATCCCTCGGTCTGGGGGTTGAAGAGGAGGAGGATGGTTTCTTTTTGGTTCAACCGTGTCGTGCTTTAAACGGTAAGCAATGTCGTGTTTATGAGCATCGGCCTGAATGCTGTCGACGTTTCGAATGTCTGCTGCTGAAGGATTATAAGCAAGGTATTAAATCAAAAGCTGAAGCTCTTGATTTAATCGACGAAGTGCGGGATAAAATGAAGTCCGTCGACAAGGAACCTGCGCGACGAGTGATAAGAAAACATTTTTTAGGCTGGCTGGACTGAGGCTTCAATGTGACTCAGTTCGTGGGGTGGGTGATGCGCACAGCTTCCTGATTGAACTTTGCATGCTCTTGGGAATTGTTCTAGAGTTCCAAAAATAATTCATCTCATATCATGACTTTCTCGCAATATTCTCTAACGAACCGTCAGCAACAACATAAGTGCATTTTGTTTTTTTCGTGCACCATGCTCTTTGCTTTTGCTATTGAAATTTTTGCTGCCGACACTCAGGTGAAATTTGATCGGAGCCCCAAAAGCCTGGGGTCCGTGCTGGTGTTTTCCGGAACCGGTTGGTACAGACATCCTGAAGTCCCAGCCTTGAGTGGTTGGCTTGCGCGTTTGGATGAAGATCTGCAGATGCAGGTGGACGTATCGGAAAATCCGGCTGATCTTGTTAAGGTTCTAAATCATTATCAGGTGCTGGTTCTCAACAATTGCACGGAAATGACGGCCTTATTCAATGAGAGTCAAAGAATGGCGGTTCAAAAATGGCATGCGTCTGGAGGCGGTATCGTTGCCCTTCATGCTTCGTTAGTGCGTCAAACAAACTGGGAATGGTTCAATCAATTGGCGGGATGTGATTTTGACAGCGATTCTGAATATCTCGAGGCCCGAGTCATAGTAGATCCAGAAGCGATGGAACACCCATCCGTCAAGGGATATGGAAGACAGTTTGCCTACAAAGCTGATTGGACGAACCATGATCGGTCGGTAACAGGGCTGCCGGGATTTCAGGTATTACTGCGCGTGGATGAATCAACATTTGAACCAGTTCGTGAATACTTTCGAAAACGCGGCGGCAAAGCCATGGGAAAAGATCACCCTATTGCGTGGTGTCATACCAATGGAGGTGGGAAGTTTTTTTATACGGAACTTGGGCATGATGTTCGTTCACTCGAAACACCTTTTGGCAGGCAGCATCTCACCGAAGCAATTCGCTGGGCAGCAGGCAATCGTTGAAATTATACACCCAATGAGTATCCTTCAATTGATTGGGATATAATAAATGATTCAATTATCCAGGAGTCAAGTCTGTATCCCTGATTCTTCGGGGCAATGTCTGTAGGTCGGAAAACAAGCATTTGAATTGGAATTTGCGAGTTCAATCACTCACTAGGTTTCTTCAGGAATTCGCTTTTATGATTGCGATGACCTTGGTTTTCTCCTTCCAGAAAAATGTTGTTTCTTGATCATTATTCAGCCATTTTCATTAAACATCCTTAAGCCATTGTGAATCAAATTTTACGCATATTATTAGTCTTGATTGCTTTAATTGAGTCTTTCTGGTCTCAGTCTTTGGCTCTTGGACAAGAAAATACACTCAGTAGTCAAAAGGCTCGTTCAAAAGAAGGGCTGCTTGCTCTATACAACTTTTGTGAAACTGGAGGACCTGTGGTGCGGGATCAGTCGGGAGGCGAGAAACCGATCCACCTGAGAATCCAGTCCATGCGAGGTGTTCGGAGGTTAGGCAACTCGATCAAGTTAACGGGGGTGACAAGATTGCTTTCCGAACAAGCCCCTACGTCATTGATTCAGACGATTCAAAATTCTGGTAGCTTTACGATCGAAGCTTGGATCACTCCAGCAAGCACCCTTCTCAAGGGACCTGCGCGTATTGTCACCTTATCGAGAAACGGCAGCGAACGAAACTTTACTTTAGGTCAAGATGGTGACAAATACGACGTTCGCTGTCGCAGTAGTCAAACAGATAAAAACGGTCTCCCTTCTATCGCTTCCGAATCAGCCTCCCTCTCCACAGGGTTAACGCATGTCGTATTTACTTTGGGGAATGATCATGTATCTCGCATCTATATTAATGGTGATTTGAACAGTGAAGGACAAGTTCCCGGAACCTTGAGTGTCTGGAAGAATAACGTTCAGCTGTCATTAGGTAACGAAGTTAAAGGCAATAGGCAATGGAAAGGAACTTTTCACATGGTAGCCCTGTATGGGCGCAGCTTGTCAGGGTTGGAAGTTACACGTCATTTTCAAGCAGGCGCATATGCCGAAGATACCAAAAATATTAAAATAGCAGTTCAAGGGAAATCCCCCGAAGCAGCTTTTTTCGAGCATCATATAGCCCCGGTAATATCCGAGCATTGTCTGGAGTGCCATGATACTCACAACCAAAAAGGGGAATTGGATTTATCCTGGAAGGAGTCAGCCTTTAAAGGAGGGAAGCACGGAATGGTTATTGTTCCAGGCAAACCGGAAGAGAGTGAACTTTGGCTTTCGGTTCATCATGATGAAATGCCCGACAATCGCACCATGCTGAGCAGTGAACAAAAGGCATTGATCAAGCAGTGGATTCAAGATGGTGCTACATGGTCCCTTGAGCATATCGATCCGGTTCTATACTCCCATCAGTCGGATGTTGCTTCCAACTGGGTACGACGATTGACTGTTTCCGAATACATTCGAACAGTGAAGAACACGGTCGGTATCGATATCGCAGAGGACGCTCACGATCTCCTTCCTATTGAACTACGAGCTGACGGGTTCAGTAATACTGCATATAATCTCAATGTTGATCTAAAGCATGTCAACGCCTATGCCCAACTAGCCGAAAAAATTGTGCAGCGAATGGATGTCGAATCTTTTACCGGAAGATTTGTAAAGAACTTGAAATTTACCGATAATGAAATGGGAGCACTGATAGATTCCATGGGTAAATGGGTTCTCAGGGGCCCAGTGAATGAACATGAATTGTTTGCTTATCGAGGTATCACTACCAGCGTCGCAGCAGCGGGAGGCAGTTATGAAGAGGCGGTGGGATTGGTCATTGAAGCCATGTTGCAGTCACCTCGATTTATTTACCGTGTCGAAAATCATGTCGGAGATGGAACCGTTTGGCCTTTGGGAGATCATGAACTGGCCAACAGGATAAGTTTTATCCTCTGGGGATCGGGACCTGATGAACTATTGATTCAGGCTGCAGACAAAGGATTGCTATATAGTGACGAGCTATTAACAGAGCAAATCGAACGAATGCTTGCTGACGATAGGGCTCTTCAGCGTTCTCTTGAATTTGCCGGTGAATGGTTGAACCTCAGCCGGCTTGCCAACATGCAGCCCAATACGGATCGATTCCCTGAATGGGACCCAATACTGGCTGAAGACATGCTGAATGAATCATTAGCTTTTTTCCGTGAACTGATATGGGAACAGAAGAGACCTTTGAAGGATCTTTTCAACGCTCGATTCACCTATGTTACCCCACGCCTCGCGGCGCATTACGGTTTACCTGCCGAAATAGTTGATTCCAGCGATAGTACTATTCAAAAAATCAAGCTGACTCCAGAAACAAGACGTGGAGGTATATTGACTCAGGGCAGTGTCCTTACGGTAGGAGGCGATGATGCTTCCATGGTGGCAAGGGGGTTGTTTATGCTGCACGAAGTGCTCAGGGGTGTGGTCAAAGACCCTCCTCCATGTGTTGACGTGGTACCCATTCCTACCGAAGTTGGCTTGACTCAGCGTGGAATTGCGAATGAGCGCATCAATAACGCCTTGTGTGGCGGTTGCCATAAAAAGTTTGAACCCTTGGCATTTGGTTTGGAAAAGTTTGATGGCCTCGGTTCTTTTGAATCGGCAGATGAGCATGGAAACGTTTTGCGAGAGGATGGGCGCATTCGTATTCCAGGGCAACCGGAAGTGACGGAATATAATACGAGTCTCCAACTGGTTGATTTTCTGGCCAATAATGAAAGAGTGCAGGAAACGATGACATGGAAAGTGGTTCAATTTGCATTGGGGCGACCTTTAACAGCTTTTGATGCAAATGACGTTCAGCGTATTCATGCACAAATGCGGGACAACGGAGGAACATGGGATGCCTTGATCAAGGCGGTTGTTCTCAGTGATCTGGTAAGAAATATCAAAACGGAGATAATCAATGAATGAGCAAACAATAAGCCGACGAGCGGCCCTCAGAGGTTTGGGAACGATTAGCATCGGACTTCCTTTTCTGGAAGAAATGAGCGTTTCAAAGGTTCTTGCAGCTCCTGAGAATCCTGTCCCTTTGAGGGCGTTTAATCTTTTCTTCGGTTTGGGTATTCCTGCGCCTCTGCAGCAGGAAGGATTTGAGGGAGTCCTGGAACCTTTGAAGCCATTGAGTGACAAGCTGCTCATCATGCGTAGGGTAGATCAGGTACGCTGTGATCAATCTGGAATCAATGCTCATTTTGACGGTGCCTCTGGTGCTTTCACGGCTGAACCTCCCAAAGGAGAGGCTAAAGCGGGTGGTCCATCCCTTGATCAATTAGTGCGCAAACACCATTACCCAAACGGGCAGCCCGCAGGTGTGGCTCCTACAGTTGTGGCTGGCACATTTTTCAGACGGAGCCGAGTCAGTCGCTATGTGCATAGTTACAACCAGGATGGAACCGTAGCTGCGACCATGCAAGAACGTCCCAAGGATCTGTTTGATCGATTGTTTGGTACTATCGAATTTGGTGATTCAACCGATGCCCGCCAAATGCACTTGAAGCGCAGCGTATTGGATTCTGTTGTTGAGCAATACAAATTTTATAAAGGTGGACGTTCTCCTCTTGGTAAAACTTCACGCGCCAAAATTGCCGATCACCTGGATCGTATCCGTGAATTCGAGCAGCGCGCTTTCTCATTGGACAGCAAAACTGTAGAGGGGCCAAGGCGGCCAACACACTCAGAAATCCTTCATGGTGGATTGGCTGACCCGGGAGGCGAGGGGATTGATATTAGTCTGGATGAGCTAACCACGGAATGGCGCCTGATGGCTGATCTTTATGCCAGTGGGATTCAAATGGACAAAGTTCGCTTCGGTGCATTGACTTTTTTGGCAGCAGGTGAGCGTATTCGATTGACGGGAGATTATCTTTATAATGGAGAAAAACGATATACGTTTGATGATTCCAGGCGATTGAAAGCGGGTGGTTCACAAGGGTGCAGTCATGAATGGTGGCATCAATTCAATGAACGTAAATCCAATGAAGCATTACGCGCACACGCACACATGAAAATGCGGGAGTTGGCCTATTTCCTTGGTCGTCTTGATGAGCAAGGCACGATTGAAGCGAACGGAAAAACCATTCTCGATAATGCGTTGATTACCATTTCGACAGAATCTGGTGATGGGCGCCACAATGACGTGAAGCGCGAATTATCTGGCGTTTTTCACGCGATGAGTGGAGCGAATGGACGGTTCAAAACCGGACAAATCCTTGACCTGAAATCTGAAGGTCTTGATGTTTACAATACCATTCTAGATGGCATGGGAGTCGCCCAGAAAATGGGTCCGGTGGATCGCGATCACAAGCTTGTCGATGCCATCAGAGCCTAGGACCTGAAACAAATAAAACAATCAGATGCATGATCTGTGTGCTAACTGCTGGTCCATCATGTCAGCCAAAAGAACCTTCAGACACATGGGGCAATCCGAATAAGGCCCCTCAACAGGGCTAAACTCTCATTGGCATCCCTGCCTATTCGAACTCCACGGGAAATAGCGCTTCGGTTACGCTTATCTAGCCGTATGTTCATCGTTAGTAAGTTTCGATGTTTCAATGATTGTAAGCTTGTAAACAGATCCGTTTTTTGGCACTGACTGTTCTTCAATCATGAGCGAAATATACTGGAACGGGGAATACAAGAAAAAACATGAGGTGGGGATACCTCCTGATGATCGGGGCTTTTTGTTTGGGGATGGAGTCTACGAGGTTGTTCGCATTTACAGAGGACGCTGTTTTGAAATGTCAGCTCACGAACATCGTTTGCTTCAAAG
>ERZ802830.1545-NODE-1545-length-21794-cov-8.83122_pt1 | contig 21794 bp, 19 predicted proteins | sample MGYA00345654_ERZ802830 | MGnify/ENA primary metagenome ERZ802830 (study PRJEB30503, sample SAMEA104212375) | marine metagenome | biome: Westerlies Biome; feature: [SRF] surface water layer (ENVO:00010504) within the epipelagic zone...; material: water...
ATCCATATATCGTTGGTCGTTATTTGCACATGGGTTCCAGAAGTGCCTTCAATAGTTTTTAAGTCAATACGAACCCCAGTTCCAGATCCACCCAGGGCTGAATGACCTCCGGCAAGAGAAACAGAAGGAGCAAGTACGAATATTATAGCTGCAATAATTTTTTTCATTTTTTTTTCCTAATTTTTCTTTGAAACACAAGTCACGTTTTTCTGATAAAAATTGTCAAGAATTACGTAACGCTACTTCTGCGGAGCGTATTATCTGGGTATTTTTTACGCACCAATGATCATTTAGGGAGCAGTTTAATAATTGAATGGTTAAACAAAAAAAGTTTAACACTTAGCAATTAGTTAAAAGAGATAAGCTAATAGTATAAAATTAAAATCTCATATTTAAAGCCTATTCTAAATGAACTAAAGATCACATATCCACATTGAGGTAATTTTTATGCAATTAGAGCGAAGAAATTGGGTACCAGAAGCCAGCGAAAATTTAGTTCAAGATTTGGCTCAAAAAGTTTCAGGGTCATCTTCTAGAGAATTACTGGAACGGCTTACCTTTTTGGCTGATTCAAACAAAATAATTCATGAGAAAGACTGTTTTAACCTTAATCCAGCTACGAATGTTATGAACCCAAGGGCAGAGGCTTTTCTGTCATGTGGCATAGGTTCTCGTCCGTCGCTTGGATATCCGGGAGATAAATATGAAATGGGCCTTGAAGCCATAGAAGAAATAGAAGTTATGGCGTCTAGTCTCGTGGCAGAAATTTTTTGTGCCAAGTTTGCTGAAATTAGAGTGCCCTCTGGTGCGATGGCAAATCTCTTTTCATTCATGTCTATCTGTAAGCCTGGAGATACTATTATTGTACCGCCTGCATCTATTGGAGGGCATGTTACTCACCATAAACCAGGATGTGCGGGTTTATTTGGGTTAAATATAATCGAAGCCCCTATCGATAAAGACTATTATACTGTGGATGTCGACCAACTGCGTGAACTTGCTCTGAAAGAACGGCCGAAACTTATAACATTAGGTGGCAGCCTTAATCTATTTGAGCATCCTGTTTCGGAAGTTAGTTCAATAGCTGAGGAAGTTGGCGCTAGACTCTTATTTGACGCAGCTCACCAGTGCGGTCTCATAGCAGGGAAAGCTTGGGAAAATCCACTAGATCATGGTGCTGATCTTGTCACAATGAGTACCTACAAAAGTTTAGGCGGACCGCCAGGTGGAGTTATTGTTACAAATGATCCAGAGATTGCTAAAAAAATTGATGGTATTGCCTTCCCTGGAATGACAGCAAATTTTGATGCAGCTAAGTCAGCAGCTTTAGCTGTAACAATGCTGGATTGGCAGGATTATGGTAAGAAATACGCTGCGGAAATGGTCTTAATGGCAAAAACACTAGCGTCATGTTTAGAAGACTATGATGTGCCAGTATTTTTTGGTGCTTTAGGTCATACACAATCACATCAGTTCGCAGTTCTTGCTGATAAATATCAAGGAGGGCAAGAGGTATCCAAATTATTGAGGAAATCTGGCTTCTTAGCCTGTGGGATTGGATTACCGGTTCAAGATATCGAAGGTGATATGAACGGTGTAAGATTTGGAACTCCTGAGCTCGTAAGATGGGGTATGAAGGCAAAACATTCAAATAAATTAGCAGGCTTAATTGCAAAAGCCTTAAAGGGCGACAATGTATCGGATCAGGTTTCAGATTGGCGTAGGACTTTTAATAAGATCCATTTTGTTAATTGAGTTGGGCAAACGTTTACGGAGTTATAAATTTTAATTTATAACGATATCAAAGTGGCAAAAAAGTTAGAAAAATAAATGTCAATAAAAACAACAACTTCAAGTGGTAAATGGGAATTCTGGATAGATCGTGGAGGAACGTTCACTGATATAGTAGCAAAGGCACCGGACGGATCTTTAAAAAACTCGAAATACCTCTCAGAAAACCCTGAACAATATAAAGATGCTGCTATTCAAGGAATTCGCGACTTTTTGAAAATTGATAATAATGAAAAAATTCAAGGTTCGGATGTCGACTGTGTTAAAATGGGTACGACAGTAGCGACAAACGCTTTGCTGGAACGCAAAGGGGATCGAACGCTTCTTCTTATAACAGAAGGGTTTCGTGATTTGCTTCGAATTGGATACCAAGCGAGGCCAAAACTTTTCGATTTCAATATCATCTTACCTACTCCTATTTATGAAATAGTTGGTGAAATCAAAGAAAGGTTAGATGCAGAAGGTGAAATAATTGAACCATTAGATGAGTTGAAGGCGCGTGAGATTTTGAAATCAGCTCGGGTTAAAGGGATTAAAAGTGTCGCTATCGCATTAATGCACAGTTATTTGAACCCAATCCACGAAAAGCGGATTGCACAAATAGCTGCTGATGAAGGATTTGAGCAAATTTCAATTAGTCATGAAATTTCACCTCTTATGAAATTAGTTGGTAGGGCGGATACAACCGTTATTGATGCGTATTTATCTCCAATTCTAAGGCGCTATGTTGCCCAAATATCTTCAGAATTTAATTCAGACTATGCAGCTCAGCTTTTGTTTATGCAGTCAAATGGTGGTTTAACAGACGCCAATGTTTTTAGGGGAAAAGACGCCATACTTTCTGGTCCAGCTGGTGGAGTTGTTGGAATGGTCAAAACGGCACAAATTGCCGGCTTTGAAAAATTAATTGGTTTTGACATGGGTGGAACCTCAACTGATGTCTGCCACTATAATGGCGAATTTGAAAGAAGTTTTGAAACTGAAGTTGCCGGCGCACGTGTCCGTGCTCCAATGATGGATATTCACACAGTTGCGGCTGGCGGTGGGTCAATTTTATTCTTCCGAGATGGACGTTTTCAGGTTGGCCCTGATAGTGCTGGGGCAAACCCTGGTCCTGCTTGCTACAGGCGAGGGGGCCCATTAACGGTAACTGATTGTAACGTTATGCTGGGCAAGCTTCAGCCGTCCCACTTTCCACGTGTTTTTGGACCTAATGCCGATCAGCCAATTGATTTGTCGGTCGTCAAAAATAAGTTTAAGGAGTTTGCTGAAGAAATATCAGTAAAAACAAGTGATAAACCTTTGTCGGCTGTAGAATTAGCCGATGGTTTTTTACGAATAGCTGTATCTAATATGGCCAATGCAATCAAAAAAATCTCAGTCCAAAGAGGATATGATGTAACAAAGTATGCTTTGCAATGTTTTGGTGGAGCGGGAGGGCAACACGCGTGTCTGGTCGCTGATGCTTTGGGAATTGAAACCATTTTTATCCACCCTTTAGCAGGTGTCCTTTCAGCCTATGGTATGGGACTAGCTGAAATTCGCTGTATGAGAGAAAGTCAATTTGAGCGCGCTCTCTCTGATTATGAAGATGCACTAGCATTACTTTCAGAATTGTCAGGTAAAGCTACTGATCAAGTAGTATCTCAGGGAGTTGATAATGAGGACGTAATTGTGGAATGCAGGGCGCACTTGCGGTTGAAAGGCTCTCATCAAGCACTCATGGTTAGTTTTGGTAATTTAGAAGAGTTAAAGCAGCGTTTTGATGAAGCCCATTATGCGCGTTATGGGTTTTCTAGTGATGAGAGAGAGCTTATATTTGAGGCTTTAAGTGTTGAGGCAATAGGTGGTGCATCTGTAATTAGGGAAGAAGTAAATAAAGAGGTAGAACAAGAGGCAGTAGCAGTAGATAGAGTAACAATTACTAGCCATGGGGAGTTAATAAAAATTCCATTGTATGAGAGATCATTGTTGAAACCAGGGCAACAGATTTCAGGCCCAGCAATTATAAAAGAACCCACAGGTACAAATTTCATAGAGCCTGGTTGGAGTGCTAAGGTTAATAAATTCAGCCATCTTATATTAGAAAGGCAGGTCCCTCTTAATAGAAAAGAAGCCATTGGAACGAAAGCAGATCCAATTATGTTAGAAGTCTTCAATAGCTTATTTATGTCTATAGCTGAGCAAATGGGGGCAACTCTCGCTAACACCGCATATTCTGTGAATATCAAAGAACGGCTCGATTTTTCATGCGCACTTTTCGACCCTAAGGGCGGACTAGTGGCAAACGCCCCTCATGTACCGGTACACTTAGGAAGTATGTCCGGGTCGATTAAATCAATTATTCGACAAAATCCAAATATGAAACAAGGTGAAGTTTTTGTTCTGAATGCACCATTTAATGGGGGTACACATTTACCTGATGTTACAGTTATTACCCCAGTTTTTGATGATGGAGGAGGGGTTTTGTTTTTTGTGGCATCACGTGGACACCACGCCGATATAGGAGGGACAACCCCTGGGTCAGCACCTCCTGATAGTCAAACTATTGAAGAGGAAGGTGTGTTAATTGACAATTTCAAGCTAGTAGAGAATGGTAATTTCAAGAAACAAGAAGTGAGACAACTTCTTAGTTCTGGAAAGTACCCCTGCAGAAACGTTGAGGAAAATCTAGCAGATTTAGCTGCACAAGTTGCGGCAAATGAAACTGGTGTTCGAGAAGTAAGGAAGATGATTGAACAATTTGGAGTTCAAGTTGTTCACTCCTACATGCGCTATGTGCAGGACAACGCTGAGGAATGCGTTAGGCAAGTTCTGGTCCGACTTAAGGGTGGGAAAAGCGAATATGAATTAGATAATGGCGAATTCATAAGAGTATCAGTAAGTGTGGATAATGAAGCAAGAACAGCCGAGATAGATTTTACAGGAACGGCTTCAAAAGATCCGCTCAATTACAATGCACCATTGGCCGTTTGCCATGCGGTTGTATTATATGTTTTTCGCAGTTTAATAGGAGCAGAAATTCCATTGAACGAAGGGTGTTTTCGTCCACTAACAATCATAGCTCCTAAGGGAAGTATGATCCATGCTGAGTATCCCTCAGCAGTCATTGCTGGAAATACTGAGGTGAGCCAGTTAATGTGTAATGCGCTTTTACAAGCAATGGGGATTATGGCTGGTAGCCAGGGAACAATGAATAATTTTGTGTGGGGAAATGATGATAAACAAAATTATGAAACAATCTGTGGTGGTAGTGGAGCAGGTTTGAATTTTGATGGATGTTCTGGTGTTCAAACCCATATGACCAATACACGAAGTACAGATCCTGAAATTTTAGAGTTTCGTTTTCCTGTAAGAGTAGAGGAAATGTCTATAAGAGTTGGTTCTGGTGGTAATGGGCAATTTACTGGTGGCGATGGAATAACTCGGCGTTTGCGCTTTTTGGAAAAAATGACGGTAACAACTTTGTGTTCCCACAGGCGCGTTCCGCCAAAGGGTTTAAACGGGGGTAAAAATGGAGAGGTAGGACGCGAGTGGATTGAGCGTCAAAATGGAAGTGTCGATAGGCACAATGGTAATGATAAAAACGAATTATATCCCGGTGATGTATTTGTAATGCAGACCCCCTCTGGGGGTGGCTTTGGCTCTATAAATTAAAGTCTACACTTCTGAAATAAATAGCTAACTAAAAAATTATTACATCATCGATAGATTTTGGGTGGGCCGTGAGAGGTTCCCATCCAGTGTCAGTCATGATAACGCTATCTCCGACTTGAGCTCTAAAAGTTTCTCCCGAAACAGACCCGTCCACTGCAAAAACCATTCCTGGTTTCAGAATGGTTTTATCTCCAGTTACCAATTGAGGGTTTTCTAAAAAACTGAAGCCTGTAGCGCGGCCGCAGCGGAAAGGATAATCAAAACCGGCATCTTGAATCACTGTTGCGTAAGCAGCATGTACGCTTTCTGCTGTGACACCAGGTTTGAGAACGTCTAAGGCAGCTTTCTGACTTGCTATGGCAACTTCATAAATCTGGATTTGGGATTCATCAGCAATTCTATCAATCCAAAAAGTCCTATCAAATCCAAGTTTAAATTTGTGAAAATTTGTCATTCCACAGAAGCAAAGAAATACGGGCTCACCCGACTGCATTATTCGCGTGCTGGCTCTGTGGTGAGTTTTAGTGATAGCGTCACCTGACGCCATGATTTGTAAAAAATGAGTGTTTGGGGACATAAATTTGTCTTCATAATTATTTTCTAATATTTCAGCTGCTTTTTTGGTCCCAGCATTTGATGTGGCTATTGCCACTTGGTATTCCGCAACGCCATGGCCTATTGCTTCACGACCTGCTGCCATCATTGCGGTTGCTACTTTACCCGCATCACGTGCTATTTTTAGCTCTTCATCTGATTTTATCATTCTCATCTTGCTAAGAATTGGAGTTGCAGATGTAATTTTGTCATATGACACTTCCACGTCTATATATCTTCGAACGACTGGTGGCATCTGATCTGGTTCAATTGCGATACGCCTAGATCTTTTTAAAACTTTTGGTAGTTCTTCTCTCCACTCATCTCCCATACCATCATTCCAAGCTGATATTTGATCTACACAAGCAGTTTCTTCAGCTGTGTTGAGATCTATCGTGGGAGTTATAAGAAGAGTCCCATGGTCTATTGAAATGATAAGTAAGGTTGGTCGGCCAAATTCCATATGAAGATAGTCGTAATAGCCGCATAGGTAATAAACGTTATCTTCATCCGTTATTATTGCGGTATCTATATCATTTTCTTGAAGCCTGCTTTTTAATGTGGTTAGGCGGTTTTCAAAAATTGTCATCCTGAATTTATCCTTCGGTCGAAAGGCGGTTTTTGGCAAGACTCGCCCAAAAATCTGACCCAATTGATAAAAGATCATCATTAAAATCATAATCGCTGGAATGGAGCGGTTTATTATTCGCTCCAATTATTCCATTCCCTAAAAGAAAAAAACAACCAGGTACGGCGTTACTGAAATGGGCAAAGTCTTCTGAAAAACTCATAGGTTCACAGTTCGTAACTTTAAGACCACTATTTTTTGCAGTTTTTAAGACCGCTTCAGTAGGTTTGATATGGTTAATGGTTTCTATAAATTCAGTCTCGAAAGCTACTTCGATTTTGATATCATGAGCAGTCGCTATGCCCTCAGCAATTTGGTTTAAGTAAATTTCTATTTTTTTTCGGTCATCAATTTGTCTTGTTCTTACATCACCCTTCAGAATGGTTTCACCAGACAGCACATTACGCTGCCCGTCGGAAATAAATTCGGTAACCGAAACCACAGCACCTGATCCAGAGGAAATTTTTCTAGAGATAATTGTCTGAATGGTTTGGACAATCTCAGCTCCAATGGTGATGGTGTCTCGACCCAACTGAGGCATTGAAGAATGCCCACCCATACCCTTGATTTTCATCTCAAAGAGGCTTTCAGAAGAGCAAATTAGTCCAGGTCTTGTTAACAATTCTCCAGTTGGAATGCCTGGAAGATTGTGAATTCCGTAAATTTCTTCGATTGGAAAATTTTCTAATAAGCCCTCATCCATCATGGCTTTGGCGCCTAATCCATGTTCTTCATTGGGTTGAAAGATGAAAACTATAGTTCCGTTAAAATTGGTGTTTGTAGAAAGCTTATGAGCAGCCCCCAAAAGCATCGTCATATGACCATCATGCCCACAAGCGTGCATAATACCTTTATTTTTTGATATGTAATTGTGAGTATTCGTTTCTTGAATGGGCAAAGCGTCCATATCGGCTCTAAGCCCAATGACTTTGGTGCCATGACCAACCCGGAGCAGACCAACTATTCCAGAACCGTAATAAACATCCAATCCTAGTTCTTTCAAATAGCTGGCTATTTTATCTTTGGTTCGCTTTTCTTGGAAACCAAGTTCTGGGAACCTGTGAAAGTCACGCCGAATTTCTGCCAAATTTTCCGGTTTTAAGTCCATCGAAGATATCTTACCGTGATTAAAAAATTTTACTCAATTACTATTCTACGATATCAACAAGGGAAAATAATACGCTATAGACTTTTAACGGTTATCACCCAGCTTCCCCCCAAAGCCCATGAAATTCATAAGCTACTGCTTTTGTGTTGCCCACAACCCATGCGTCATGCCCAGGCTCGATCGAATAGGCATCTCCTGCAGAATAAGTGATTTCTGAACCATCGTCATGACGGCAGGTTATCGTTCCCTCCACTATGACACCCAGATGTTTGGCCTGACAGCTTTCCGTACCTACTAATGGCTTTATGTCTTTGGACCAGACCCATCCTGGTTGGGCTGCAATTTTCATAACTCTATTTCCGCCTACGTTCACAATCTCTACTTTTGCATTGTTAGGTTCCATCACTTCAGCGGCTTCTGTTGCAAAGTTCTTTTTTTCTACTGATGACATATTTTTTCTCCCCAAATCATTCAGCATTAGGCTTGCATAAAAATTCAAAGTTGCCAAAACTTTTATTTCTTAAAATAAAAATGTTTGATGAAAAGTAGTAGAAAAATGCCTATTATCTTGTTAAGAATTAACTTTCTTAATCTAAAATTAGTTTTATTTTCATGGGTTTTCTGTCATTTAGAATAGTAAATTAAAATTAAGAGTATTAGATATGAAACTCAAACTGCATCATATAAACTTATGTACGTCCAACGTAAAAGATATGGATAAATTCTATCGGGAAGTTCTGTGTCTAGGTGATGATAAACCTTCTAAATTACCACCCATAAATGAAAACCGTGGATTAGTGGGCGATGTATCATTTGTTACTGATGGTGATATCCAGATGCACCTGACAAAAAAAGACATATTGAATTCTTTCCGCTCGGGCCAGACAGTCAATCCGTTGGAACGTGGGCACATAGCCTATAGAACTGACGATATTGAGGCCTTTAAAGCGCATCTAGATAATTTTGATATCCCATATTCGGACTGGGGCAGTGATGCCGTAAAAGGGTGGCATCAAGTTTTCTTCTATGATCCTGAAGGAAACGTTATTGAAGTCCATCAAATTAAGAACGACTAATACAATTTATATCTACGTTGTGTGTTTGGGGTTTAAGTAGCGAACTCGGCAATGTTGGTGGAACATCTGATAAGACTGGAGAAAACCCGAACTCGCTACTCTTTTACGTTCTCTCATGGGTCCGTTTTCTTCAATGATTCTGACTTAAGTATCGCTGAATTTCGTAGGGATGTTTAAATTTTGTGCGCAGAAACTTAATTTCCAACCAGCAAAAAAAGCTAGTATCTCTAATTCTAACTTTCTAGCATCTCCAAGATTTAGTGCACTAACTGTTTTGAGTCATAAACAAATTTTGCATCATCAAATGTCTCTAATATGGTTTCTATCGCATGAGCCTCATTGTAGGCAAAAACCAGCTGATCATTTACTTCCTCATAATGACCATTAACAAATCCTACTAGATATGGTTTGAGTTCTTTTCTCAGCATTATTTTCTCCATTATTTACATTTATACAATTAATGAAGGGATTTGGATCAAATTGGATTTTAAGTAGAACGAAATTAAGTACGAAAATAATTTATCATAGAGCTGTTCTTGGATAGTTAAGCATACCAAGGCTTAGCATTTTTTTCCTCAATTGCTAATCAGTAAAGGTTAAACTTAAAAGGACCTTGGCATGCCAAGAACATGTTCGGCAATGTAGGCTAAAATTAAATTGGTAGATATTGGTGCAACTTGGTAAAGCCGCGTTTCTCTAAACTTTCTCTCAATATCGTACTCATGAGCAAACCCAAACCCCCCATGGAATTGGATACAAGCATTTGCTGCCTCCCAACTAGCTTTGGCCGCAAGATACTTTGCCATATTTGCTTCTGCGGCACAGGGTAAATCTGCATCATAAAGTTTGGATGATTGATAGCGCATCAGATCTGCAGCCTCTATTTCGATAAAAGCTTCAGCTATTGGGAACTGAACTCCTTGATTTTGACCAATTGGACGCCCAAATACCTCCCGCTGGCTCACATATGAAGTAACTTTGTCTGTAAACCAATAGCCATCGCCAATGCATTCCGCTGCTATTAGAATCCGTTCAGCATTCAATCCGGTTAAAATATATTTAAAGCCCTTACCTTCTTCTCCGATTAAGTTTTCGGAAGGTATTTCCAAATTTTCAAAAAATAATTCGTTTGTCTCATGATTTACCATATTTTGGATTGGACGAACGGCCATTCCTGTCTTCATTGCTGACTTTATGTCCACTAAAAAAATTGATAAACCATCAGACTTTTTTGAGACTTCTTCTAAAGGTGTAGTTCGCGCTAGAAGGATCATGAGATCTGAGTGTTGAACCCGGCTGATCCACACTTTTTGACCATTAATAACATAACGGTCGTCCTTTTTTACGGCTTTCGTTTTAATCTTTGTTGTATCGGTTCCTGTTGTAGGCTCTGTTACTCCCATAGACTGAAGTCTCAATTCACCTTTGGCAATTTTTGGAAGGTATTTTTCTCGTTGCTCTTTAGAACCAAAGCGAACGAGTGTATTCATATTATACATTTGACCGTGGCAGGCACCTGAGTTTCCACCGGCGCGATTAATTTCCTCCATTATAACGGTTGCCTCAGTAAGGTTAAGGCCGGATCCACCGTAATCTTCAGGAATTAATGCTGACATCCATCCTTCTTTTGTAAGGGCTTCCACAAAATCTTCTGGATATTCTTTTTCCGCATCAATTTTTCGATGATATTCCGCTGGAAATTTATCACACAAGGCTCTAACACCCTGTCTAATCTCGAGATATTTATCTTTAAATTTTTCCAATTCAATGCCAATTTAATTGTTTGCAAGTTTAATAGATACTTTGACCTACAAAATAAACAATACCAACGCCGGCGCCCATAATTAATGAAATTAAAATGAAGCTGATCGCTAAGCCTTTCAAATTACCTTTTTCTTCAGACATTGTTTTCAATCCTTTCAATAAACGTATTTTAAGAAAATTAGACCTTTTCAAAAGGCCGTTAATGCTTATTCAAGTCCTTTCTTCATGTGCAGGCTAAGTGTGCTTGCTGTGGCTTTCTGACCGCGGTTTGTTAATACCAACTTTTACCAAGATTGAAATGCATTTTGCAAATTTGAAATTCTGTGATAAGAATACGTAAAATCTGGCAGAGACCGGAATAACAGGCAGGAAACAGGCATGAAGAAATCTCCAAGATGGCGTATTGCCATAGCTTTAAGCGCTCTATCAATTATATTTGTATCAGCGGCTTTAGCCGGCTAGCCAGCGCATTTTGATACTCTATCTTTGTGCTTAAAGTATTGAATTTTTGTAGAATAAAACTCAATTAAACATTACTGTTGTTTAACAGTTTTTATCAAATTTTAATTCAGTAGTGTGAAATTATGGAAATAAGCGATAGAGAAATTTTAAGACAATTATTTGAAGCAGCAGTAGACGCCGCAGATCCAAAGAAAATCTTATCACCAAATTTACCTGCACCACCAAAAGGCAAAACTGTCGTAATAGGGTGTGGCAAGGGAGTGGCCCAAATGGCTGCAGCATTAGAGCAGTCTTGGGATAGTGATTTGAGTGGTGTTGTCGTAACGCGTTATGGTTTCTCGGATAAGTGCAAAAAAATTAAAATATTAGAAGCAGCTCACCCAGTTCCTGACGAAAATGGATTAAGGGCGGCTAATAGTATTTTTGAAGTGCTAGAGGGATTGACCGCTGATGATCTTGTTATAGCGCTAATTTGCGGTGGGGGATCGGCATTATTACCATTTCCGCCAACAGATTTTAAGTTATCAGATGAACAAGAATTAAATAAAGTTTTATTAAATTCTGGTGCGCCAATTGGAGTCATGAACGCAATAAGAAAGCATTTTTCCCAAGTTAAAGGTGGTCAGTTAGCACTTGCGGCATATCCTGCGCCAGTTGTAACTTTAGTTGTATCAGATGTTCCTGGTGATGATCCTTCTCAAGTTGCTTCCGGGCCAACGATAGCTGACAAGGTGTCAATACAAGAAGCGATTTCACTCGTTAATGCTTACAAAATTGACATACCTACAAATATTAAAGACTACTTTGAAAAAGAGATTACTAACGCACCTTCGTTTGACGACCCCAGATTTTCAAAGAATGATGTCAAAGTTATAGCATCTTCAAACATTTCCCTAATAGCTGCATCCAAGAAAGCTGAAGAGTTAGGTTTCCAACCATATATCCTGTCAGATGCAATTGAGGGAAGAGCTTCAGATGTCGGAATAATGCATGCCGCTTTAGCAAAGTATAGAAAAGATAAAAATACAACCTTTCAAAGGCCCGCAGTTATATTATCAGGGGGTGAAACAACTGTAGAAATACTGGATAAGCCTGGTCGTGGCGGACGAAATACTGAGTTCTTACTGGCATTTGCATTATCTATCGAAAAAGAGCCTAATATAACTGCTTTAGCCGCTGATACTGACGGAATAGATGGTTCAGAAAATAATGCTGGTGCTTTTTGTGATGGGACAACAGCTTTTAAGATGCGTGAAAAAGGGTTTAATCCAAGAATGCATCTTATAAAGCACGACGCTTGGACAGCATTTAATGGAGTTGATGAGCTTTTTACCCCTGGACCAACAGGGACAAATGTAAACGACTTTAGGGCTATTTTATTGAGTTAATGGTAAGAATTGGCAAATTAGCTTTTTACCATTGTCTGTTTTTTCTTTATGATTACTGATTTTCCAGCGTTGCTCATCATGCCTCGTTGTGTCAAAAGGCGAAAGCCAGGTGAATAGGGGATAGCTAAGTGACTGATTACCAAACGCGCCGAAAAACAATGGTCGATACTCAAATTCGACCATCTGATGTTACAAAATTTCCTATTATTGAAGCTTTTCTGTCTGTTCCTAGAGAAAAGTTTGTACCCGATGGAAAGCGAGAGGCCGCTTACATCGGTGAAAATTTTAAGATAGGTCAAAGCCGTGTCATTTTAGAACCTAGGACTTTAGCTAAGTTACTGGACGCGCTTGACATACGTAATGATGAGTTAGTTTTGGATATTGGCCCAGGTTTAGGATATTCGTCGGCTGTCATTAGTCCTATGGCAGAAGTTGTTATAGCTGTGGAGGACGACAGCAGTATGGCAAATGAAGCGGAAGAAATTTTGACTGAAGTGGGAGCGGATAATGTAGTCATCCAAATTGGAAAACTCGAAGATGGTGCGCCTGAGCATGGGCCCTATGATGTTATCATTTTGCAAGGAGGTGTTGAGAAAATTCCAAGTTCGATATTAAAACAACTGAAGAATGGCGGACGAGTAGGTGCAATTTTTGTTGAGGAAGGTCTTGGCACTGCTAAAATTGGGTTTAAGTTAAACGATAAAATAAACTGGAGATATTCTTTCAATGCTGCTGCTCCTGTTCTTCCAGGATTTTTTAAACAAAAGGACTTTGTTCTCTAGACAACTTTAATAAGATGCTTAGATTAGAACCCCTGATTATAGGAAAATTGATGTACTCTCGAATTTTTATTTTTATTTGTGTGATAACAATTAACTTTTCGTTCTCTGCTAACGCAAAGGACACGCTTACAGGCGCGATGGTCAGTGCCTATAACACCAGCGGTCTGTTGGAGCAAAATAGAGCGGTGTTAAGAGCAGCAGATGAAGACGTGGCAACTGCAGCATCTCAATTGGCTCCTGTAGTTTCATGGGCCTCTTCGGTTTCACATAGCGATAGTGGATCCAGTTCTTATGATACTTCGGCGAGCGCATCACTTTCAGCTAGTTATACTTTATACGACGGAGGGAAAAGCAATTTAGGCTTAGAGGCAGCAAAGTTTTCAGTTCTTGCTACTCGGTCGAAGTTGGTTAGCATAGAGCAAAACGTCCTTTTTGAGGCTGTTACAGCTTATTTAGGAGTTATTCGCGAAACTGAGAATGTTTCTCTCCGAGAGAATAATTTGTCTGTTATCAGTGAAGAATTAAGAGCAGCAAACGATAGATTTGAAGTTGGTGAGATTACCAAAACTGATGTTGCCTTGGCAGAGGCTCGACTGGCGGCTTCAAATTCAGCGTTAGCTGTTGCTATGGGCTCTTATGAAAAAGCTAAAGCAGGTTACATATCTTCAATTGGAGAAGAACCAAACTCTCTGGAATACCCAACCTTTGTACCAGAAGTGCCAAATTCTTTAGAAAGTGCAATTGCTATTGCGCTAACAGAACATCCATCGATCGACGAATTGAAGAATTTAATTAAAGTATCTGAAATTAATTCTAAAATAGCTGACTTATCTACAGGTTTTACTATTTCATTGGGAAGTTCCCTATCACTTGACGAAGAAGGTGAGACTGATGGAAGCCTTAGCGTCACAGCAAGTGGTCCGATCTTTTCTGGAGGTAAATTATATTCGTCATCGCGAAAGAAAATTGCTTTAAAAGAGCAGACCTTGGCAAGACTATATTCTTCAAAAATTTCGATTGAGCAAAACGTCACAAATGCTTTTTCTCACGTACAGGTTGCTGAAGCGGCTAAATTGGCCGCTGAAGAACAAATTAGAGCAACTGAAGTTGCCCTGAAAGGCGTGAAAGAAGAAGCAATTCTTGGGGCTCGGACCACATTGGACGTTTTGAATGCGGAAAAAGATCTTTTGGACGCCCGCATGCAGCTTATTTCAGCTAAGGTTGATGAAAACCTTTCTATGTACCGATTATTGCTGCAAGTAGGCCGTTTGACCGCAGACCATTTAAGTTTACCCGTACGTCAATATGACGTTAAAAAATATTATGAACTTGTTAAAAATTCACCAGCCTCCAGGACGAAAAGTGGTCGGGAGTTAGATAATATTTTAAAGTCTTTAGCTAAGGATTGACGCACTTTAAAAAGGGTTTACGCTGCTTCTGCTTCCATCGCGGCGTTTCTGCGCTCACTTTCTTCACGAGATAACGCAACGGATGTTCTTATTCCTTTGGCTACAAATTCCATCAAACCGTCAACTACTCGTTCATTTGGGTCAATACCGGCACATGATAAAACTTCACGCCCATCTCTTGATCTTGCCCATCGTGCTATTTGTTCTGGTCCGTTACCATATTTTCGATCATCAGCGATAGCATCATCTAAAGCCGCGAGTACTACTGCAGCAAAAAGCTTCCTAGCCCGGTTACCTTGTTCAGAATTAAAAGCTGTTGCGTCAACGAAATCTTTCATCTCGTCGCTCCTTAATTTAAAATTTCTTTTGGTGTTGGGGCGCTTATGGACCAAAAAAAACGATTCGGGTAGTCTAATTTTGCATATCTGATATGCATTTTTAACATACCTGTGTAATCGGATCTAAACAAGTCATGTTGCCACAACCAACTTCAGTGGATATAGGTTGCCATAATTAAACGTCAACTCACAGTGAAAGTATGCTTGATGCCAAAGATTAATGGTAACGAAATCAAACCAGGAAATGTTTTAGAGCACGACAAGGGGCTGTGGGCAGCTATCAAAGTTGAGCATGTAAAACCGGGTAAAGGAGGCGCGTTTGCGCAGGTTGAACTAAAAAACCTCAGAACAGGTTCTAAACTAAACGAAAGATTTAGAAGTGCCGATAAAGTGGAGCGTGTTAGACTAGAGCAAAAAGATCAGCAATTTTTATATGAATCAGATGGCATTCTTGTTTTTATGGACGTGCAGTCTTTTGAACAGGTGGAATTACCTTCAGATTTGTTGGGAAGTCGAAGGCCATTTTTACAAGATGGTATGATAATAGCCGTTGAGTTTTACGATGATGAAGCGATCAATGCTACTCTACCTCAAAAGGTAGCTTGTGTTGTTGTCGAGACAGAGCCAGTTGTAAAAGGTCAAACTGCAGCAAATAGCTTCAAGCCAGCCGTATTGGATAATGGGATGAAAGTGATGGTGCCGCCTTTCATTGGTCAAGAAGAAAAGATTAACGTTAATACAGAGACGCTTGAATATTCAGAACGCGTCTAATTAATAAAATTATTATCGCTATAAGTAATTTCCACTTCCCCAGCCGTCATTTTTTTTGAAGTAAATTCGAACCTTAAATATGCTAAAGCGTGATTTTTGGTAGAAGAGTATACTTTCCCGACCACTTTATTATTTGAATATATTTCAGTGTCAAAGGGTACTCTTGCTGTGGTCTCCACGATTGTTAACCCCTTTCTGAGTTTTGACTTGTGTTTCATTCGAGCTGTGACTTCTTGGCCAACATAGCAACCCTTTTTAAAATCGACGCCGTTTAAGTTTTCGAAGCCATATTCCAATATATAGCTATCACTTGATAATTCCTTACCAAATTCGGGAATTAAGTTTTCAACACGTAATTTTTCCCAATCTATGTTTTTTTCGCTTAGGTCTTCGCTGCTGTAATAGCGCCATCCCATTTTTGGGTGCCTTGGGTCCTCTAAAGCTTTCTGAGGTTTGTTCTTAATTCCTGTGCTGACTTTTAAATCAGTTTTTTCAATCCTTACTTCAGCCCTTAACTTATATAACGTGAGCAGCTTTAAAAGCTTCTCACTAACTTTCGAGTTAACATCAATCAAAATACCTTGGTCTGAGTCTATTAAAAAGAAATCTGAAACAAGTTTACCTTGTGGTGTTAACAAGGCCGAATAAATAATGTTATTGTCCAGCTTTGTTACATCGTTTGTGACCAAATTCTGCAGAAAAGATTTGGCATCAGGGCCACTGACGCATAAAATAATTCTATCACACATTTTATATCCTAATTCCTACAAAATGAACTTTTATATTTATCAAATGTCAATAAGTTCTTAACAATGCCAGCTCCATTTTCCATAATTATTCCTACACTTAACTCTGAGTGTGAATTAAGTGAAACACTTAGATCTCTTTTTGAAGGGATAGAAAATAATTTAATAAGAGAGTTGATAATTTCTGATGGTGGCTCAAACGACAAAACAAAAATCATTGCTAATGAGGTAGGCGCTATTTTTATTGAAGGCCCTTTCAGTAGGGGCCTTCAGATTAGCAAGGGTATAGACAAATCCAAAGGTGATTGGATTTTGATCCTACATGCTGACACTAATTTATCATTAAATTGGTCTGCAAAAATTATGCAAAAAATAGATAAGAATTTTGCATATCATTTTAAATTAAAGTTTAAGTCAAAATCAGCGTTTGCCCGTATCTTGGAGTATTGGGCTCAAGTAAGATCGAACTTACTGGGTTTGCCTTATGGGGATCAAGGATTTCTAATTCATCGTGATCTTCTCGATACCAAGGAATTCCCTAAAATTCCTATCATGGAGGATGTGGCTTTAGCTGGTAAGTTTAGAGGTAAAATCAAGTCTTTGGATATCCTGGCCCATACAAGTGCAGAAAAATATCATACGAATGGGTGGCTAGCTCAAAGTATGATAAACTTTTTTATATTGGTTCAATACCTAATGGGTAAAGATGTCCATCTTTTGTACAAAATCTATTATAAGAACTAATCTGAAAAAAGTTTACCGCTTTTAAGACTAATGCGGCGGTTCATTTTTTTTGCTAAATTCTCATTATGTGTTGCTATCAAGGCCGCCATTCCTGAAAGCTCTACAAGTGATAAAAGTGCGTCAAATACTATATCTGAGGTTTTCTCATCCAGATTGCCGGTTGGTTCATCGGCTAGTAAAAGTTTTGGTTTATTGGCCACAGCCCTACAAAATGCCACGCGTTGCTGCTCTCCGCCTGAAAGCTGAGCAGGCCTATGAGACGCTCTATTTTCTAAACCAACCAGCTTCAAGAGCTCAATAGCTCTGTGTGATGCCTGCTGAGGTTTTTTCCCATTAATCAATTGCGGTAAAACAATATTTTCTAGAGCTGAGAACTCTGGCAACAAGTGGTGAAACTGGTAAACAAACCCTATATCACGACGTCTTATCAGCGTTCTGGTTTTATCGGACGCTTTTTGTATATCTTGTCCTAAAAAGTTTATTTTTCCGCTATCACTCGTATCGAGCAAACCACAGATATGAAGAAGAGTAGACTTTCCTGCACCTGATGGTGCGGTCAATCCAATCAAATCTCCAGTTGCTATATTTAAATCGACTGATTGCAAAACCATCAATTTTTCCAACCCATTGGTCGTATAGCTTTTGCAAATATTATTCATTGATAAAATAACTTTATTCATACCTTAAGGCCTCAACTGGGTCCAATCGGGCTGCCCGTCTAGCAGGGAAATAGGTTATAGAAAAAGTCAAACCAAGCGATATTACAACAGCAGTTAGTACATCTTCCCAGCGCAATTGTGCAGGGATGGAATAAATTCCGCGAATAGTTGGATCCCAAACATCACCACCAGATATGACGTTTATGAATGAAAATATTGGGTCAATATATATAGCAAAAGAACACCCTATAATAACGCCAAAGAGAGTACCAAGAATTCCGGTTATAGCGCCACACAGAAAGAATATCCTTAGTATCGACGTCTGCGATAGACCAATTGTACGTAAAATAGCGATATCGCGGCTTTTATTTTTTACCAGCATTACAAGGCCGGAAATTATATTCATTGTGGCAATCAAAACTAAAATTGACATGATTATAAACATTACATTGTCTTCAATTTCTAAAGCGCGAAGATAATTTCCAGATGCATCTTTCCAAGTCCAAAAAAGAAACTCACCATCTATGACATTTGATAATTCTTCTACTATCTTTTCGATTTGATCGGGTTGTTTCACGAGGACTTCAATTTCATCTGCCAGGTTTGCCCTGTCAAAATATTCTTGGGCACTTCTGAATGGCATATATATTCTGATTTTATCCATATCATGACGCCCAGCAGTAAAAATATAGACAACCTCAAACGTTTTTACTCGCGGGCTGGCTCCAAAGGCCGTTTTAACTCCCGTTGGTGAAATTAACTTAATTTCATCTCCGACTGAAACATTCAAAGCTTTAGCGACACCAGATCCAATAGCTAGCCCTTTGCTAAAATTCTTAATATCGCCACTCGATGTTTTGGGGTCAGAAACGCGTCTAATAGAAAGAATATTTTCCGGTGAAATTCCAAAAATATCTACACCAGTTGTAGTAGCATTTGCGCTTGCCATTACTTGGCCTCTGATGAGAGGAGCTGCGCGGTCAACACCATTGAGCGACGAGATTACAGAATTTAAATTCGAATAATCTTCAAAACTCCTATACACGTTACCTTCAGAATCCTTTTTGGGCTGCTTATAAACAGTAACATGAGCATTAGCACCTAGGATGGTATCAACGAGTTCAGCTCGAAACCCAGATCTCACCGAAAGCGTTGCGATTAGAGCGAAGACTGATAAGGAAATGCCGATAAGGCTGATCCAAGTCATCGTACTGACCCCACCTTCAGCACGCTTTGATCGCAGGTAACGCCAAGCAATTAAAAACTCGAAATTAGAAAATATATACATTTTCTTCAACAAAAAATTGCTCCAGTGTTTTTTTCGAACCTTTCGTAGTCTGATAAAAGTGTTTGAATCAAATTGCTACGAATTAATTATTCACTTGATATATATGATATACTTGATCTACCTGAATGTCATGACTTATCCAAGATATACACGCCTTGTTAGTGATCTACCATCGACCGTTCCCTTCGTCGGGCCTGAAAGTCAAGAAAGGGAGCGAAAACTTTTATTTGAATCTCGGCTGGGGGCAAACGAGAATATGTTTGGACCCTCTCCTAAGGCTTTGTCTGCCTTAAAAAAATATTCAAGCGAACAGTGGATGTATGGTGATCCAACCAGCTTTGAACTAAGGTGCGCTTTAGCTGAAAAGCATGAAGTATCTCATGACAATATAGTTGTAGGCGAAGGAATTGATGGGCTGCTTGGCTACCTAGTTCGACTTCTTATTTCTGAGGGCGATCATGTAGTTACGTCCGATGGTGCATATCCAACGTTCAACTATCACGTGGGCGGTTTCGGTGGAAATCTTCATAAAGTACCCTACCTTGATGACCGCGAGGATATTGTCTCACTGATTAGGAAAGCTAACTCTACTAATGCCAAATTAATTTATTTTGCTAATCCTGATAACCCAATGGGCACCTACTTGGCTGGGGCTAAAATTGTCCAAGCGCTTAAAGATTTACCCGAGGGATGTTTATTTATTTTAGATGAAGCATATTCTGAATTTGCACCAGCTTCATCACTTCCTAAAATAGAAATTACGGATGCGCGCGTGGTAAGATTAAGGACATTTTCGAAAGCATATGGAATGGCTGGTGCACGCGTTGGTTACGCGATGGCAGAAGAAAACTTGATAAAATCTTTTGAAAAAATTAGAAATCATTTTGGTATGAATAGATCAGCCCAGAAAGCAGCATTCGAGGCTTTATCTGATAATCAATGGTTATTAGAAATGGTTCAAAAAGTAGAGAATGGAAGGCAGCGAATTTACAAAATAGCAGCTGAAAATAATCTAAAATCTATCACTTCCGCAACTAATTTTGTTGCTATTGATTGTGGCAAAGATAGTAATTTTGCAAAAAAAGTTTTAAAGGAACTAATTTCACTAGGTATATTTGTAAGGATGCCTTTTGTCTCGCCTCAAGATAGATGTGTAAGAGTAAGTGTTGGAAAAAAAAGAGACTTAGATAGGTTTGAGAAAGCCTTACCTACAGCTTTAGCACGAGCATCTAAATAGACTGTAAAACCTCACTCGCCGCTTCTAAAGCGCCTTTTCCGTGTTTGTAGCCAATCGCTCTCAAGCCAGTTTCTACGGTGCCCAATCATGCCATTACCGTCGGGGTGTTTACGTGCAACATGTGCCCACAGCGAATGAACCCTTCGCCATAGGGGTCCCCGGGCTCTGACATTCCCAAGCCTATACCTATAGTTAAACCTGATTTAGTCTGAAGCCACTCTCTCAAACTTGTTCCTTTTTTTTCTCCTAGACGGATGGAAGTAACAGCATGACTTCGCTCCAATGGGTTTTTTACGTTCAGTGAAATATTTCCCTCCACAGACCATTTATCTATTGCAGCCCAAATGGCTCGACTGAGGACTTCATGACGTGTCCAAGTCTTTTCTATTTTATAACGTTTGATCATATCCAGTCCGCTTCTGAGGCCCTCAATATGGTGAGTGGGCGCCGTTCCACAAAAATATTCGTAATAAAGCTTTGGATTAACTCTGGGTTCCCAATCCCAATAAGCGCTGACGTTTTTCAAATGCTTTTGCCGCTCTTTTGCACGGTCATTGAAAAAGACAAAACCTATGCCTGGAGGAACCATTAGGCCTTTCTGACAGGCGGCAACCATAACATCGACGCCCCACTCGTCCATTTCAAATCGATCGCAGGCAAGTGACGCGATACAATCAACTGCAAGTAAGGCCGGACACCCAATTTCGTCTAATTTTTTTCTAACACTGGCGATATCATTCTTTACTGAAGTTGAGGTATCAACGTGAGTCATTAGAATGGCTTTGTATTTGGTTTTGGGCTCAGACTTTAGTTTTTCGTTCAAAATATGGATGTCTAAAGCTTTATCTTTGCCAAAATCAAGAATATCGACTTCTACTCCCATTTTTCTGGCCATTTCGGCCCATCCATGTGCAAAGCGTCCAGTAGCCAAAACCAAAATATGATCTCCAATTGAAACCATATTTGATAGTGCAGCTTCCCAAATTCCGTGACCATTAGCGATATAAATAGCAACATGTCCCGAAGATCGTGCGACATAGTTTAGATCAGGTATTAAACTTCCCGTGATTTCGATTAACTCACCCTCATAGATATTAGGAGCGGATCTATGCATGGAACGTAGAACTTCCTCAGGTATCACAGATGGGCCTGGTATTGCCAAATAAGTTTGACCTGAAGAAACTGTCATTTAAGACCTCTAATTTTTTGCGTTTTCAATATAGATACGTTAATCATCTGAGACGTCAATCGATCTATTTTCCTTTTTGGTGATTAGTTTGAATAAGTGAGTAAGGAAGATGGAAATTTATGATTGGGAATATAATAAAAAAATTGGATAATTTTGAAAGAAG